>MDTC01090823.1_pt1 | contig 20527 bp, 18 predicted proteins | sample 811181 | NCBI WGS metagenome assembly MDTC01 (sample SAMN05326644, study PRJNA326480) | marine metagenome | isolation source: seawater | place: Pacific Ocean: North | collected 2011 | reverse complement strand
ACTGTAAAGAAGCTATGGCAGGGCAAGTATGTCTCTGTCAGAGACTATGAGGTTGAGAAGGCTATAAGGAAGGGCGGCATGAGGATTAAGCACGGCAAAGACCTGATGCAGCTAACTGTTGCGGAATTGCAACAACTGAAGCCAACAGGCAATCCCATGCAATCTAAATTTGGAGGCACCTATCAGCTGGTGGATATTACGTTTAAGCCGCTGACAGAGCATCCTGACCAGGGGAGATTGATATAATGGGAAAGAGGGTGGTGCCGCCTGTAGGTAGGTTTGGTGGCGTAGGTGAGATAAGGAAACGTCTGCGTGGCTCCCAAATCATCTATGATAATCGTGACGGCCTAGCAACAGAGATGCTGGGCATAGCGAAGGCAAAGGTAACTGATATCTTTGATTGGAATGGTAAGAAGCTAGAACTGAAGGATGCTAAGGATATTCCTGACCATGCTCTAGCTGCCATCAAGAAGATTAAGATTACCCCCACCCAGTCTGGTGAAGATGTCATTGAGGTAGAACTATTGGATAAGGTGAGGGTGTTCCAGCTGCTGGCTAAGTCGGCTGGCCTGCTGGACACTGAGAAGGATGGAGACAAGCCTGCCGTTGTAGATATCCAGATGGTGATGCCTGAGGAGGATACAGATGAAGAAAAATAAATATGAATATTTGTTGTGGAACGTCTACCACACAATCCTGGCGATTTTGTTAGCTGGGCTTTTGATAATCGAATTATTGGAGTTTATGGGATATGGAGCAAGATAGGGCAGTCACTAAGCTAGACTTTAGCAGCAGTCCAACTGTAGCAAAGTTTATGCGTTCAAAAGGTTTCGTGCGAGGGCTGATGGGGCCAGTAGGAAGCGGCAAGAGTTATGCCTGTTGTGCAGAACTTTGGCGCAGGGCCGTCCAGCAGAAACCCTCGCCCAGGGATGGTATCAAATACTCTAGGTTTGCGATAGTCCGAAATACGCATCCCATGCTGAGAACGACAACGCTGAAGACCTGGCTTGAATTGATGCCTGAACATATCTGGGGCAACGTCAAGTATGCACCGCCCATCACTCACCACATTAAGCTGCCCAGTAAGGGTGATGCTGCTGGGATAGATATGGAGGTTATATTCTTAGCCCTAGATGACCCAAAGGATGTCCGTAAATTGCTTTCTTTGGAATTGACAGGGGCATGGGTCAATGAGTGTCGAGAACTGCCTAAGGCGGTCATAGACGGCCTTACACACCGTGTTGGACGTTATCCTACCCAGAATGATGGTGGGCCAACCTGGCATGGTGTTATCCTCGACAGTAACCCCTGTGACACAGACCATTGGTATTTTAACCTGGCTGAGGGCAAGGATAGACCCAAAGGTAAATATGCTTGGGAGTTTTTCAAACAGCCACCAGGTGTACTGGATATCCCTGTCACTGAAGTGCCAGAAGATATGCCTGAGGCAAATGGCTTTATACAAGCCTCAGGCAAATGGTGGCGAACAAACCCAAAAGCTGAAAACCTAAAAAATTTGCCAACAGGATACTACGAGCAGCTGCTTGGTGGTAAGCAGCTTGATTGGATTAAATGCTATGCTCAAGGCGATTATACATATGTCCAAGAAGGAATGCCAATCTGGCCTGAGTACGATGATACAACCATGGCAAAAGATTTGGAACCTGAACCAGGTATCCCTGTTCAGGTAGGTATCGACTTTGGTTTGACACCAGCTGCTATCTTTGCCCAGCGGATGAAGAACGGTGCATGGCACGTTCTCCATGAACTAGTAACATTCGATATGGGCCTTAACAGATTTGTAAATATGCTCAAAGAAGAAATGGGCATCTACTTTCCCAAGTACCAATTCATGGTATGGGGTGACCCAGCTGGACAACAGCGTGACCAAATCTATGAAACAACAGCGTTTGACCATATGCGTACCATGGATATCCATGCCAGACCATGTGCTACCAATGATTTCAAAGTTAGGCGTGAGGCACTAGCTATTCCCATGCAGAGGCTGATAGACGGTACTCCTGGGTTCCTTATTGACAAGAAATGCGAAAGACTGCGTAAGTCACTTGCTGGAGGTTATCATTTTAAAAGGGTGAGCATGGGGGCAGGCCAAGAACGATTTAGAAGCACACCAAATAAGAATGAACATTCTCACGTTGGTGACGCAGCTGGCTATTGCCTGCTTGGCGGTGGAGAACATAGAGATATGGTTACCAGAAAAGGAGGTGTTGCAAATATGCAACAAAAGATAAAGGTGTTGGATTTCGATGTTTTCTCCTGAAGAACTTACACAGCAAATGAGGCTGAACTGGCCTGAACAACGAATTGTTGACTGGCACCCTATGCACTTGAAGATGATTGAACTTAACAAGTTTGATATGGAAAACCGTGAAATGTTTGTGAACTATTCACAATATCTTACACAATTTGCCACGAAAGGTTACAGCTTTACAGCTATGCAAGATAAGATATACGCCATGTTTGGTATATATAAATTATGGGATGGCGTTTACGAAGCCTGGTTGATACCAAGCGGTGATATCTCTAAAAAAGCCTTTCGTATGCATCGTGCATCTAAATTGTTTTTTGAGTACGCTGCGAACAAACTGGATATGAAACGGCTACAAATCACTGTATGTTCTCGAAATGTCCTAGCTGTAAAATGGGCTGAGGTGTGTTACTTTAAACATGAGGGCGTACTGCAAAAGTATGGGCCTCAAGGAGATGATTATTACATGATGGCGAGGTTATTCAATGGGTAGTATTTTTTCAAAACCAAAGCCTCCACCTCCTCCAAAGGTTGACCCTGAAATAGAACGCAGGGAACAGCAGCTGGAGGCACAGGAGAAGAGTGAGCGTAGACAAGTAGCATCAAGGCGAAGGTCTAGGCGTGGACGTTCAGCTGGTGGGCTAATGTCAGAGGCAAGGCGTTCAGACATCATGGGTCAGACGCAAACGGCATTGAACAACACATTAGGTGGGGTTCGTAATCCAAGGATTGGTTAATGTACCGTGAACGTAAATGGGTAAGAAACCCAAGGCATCGTAAGTATAAACCAGGAGAGGAGGAAGTAAATGCCAAGTCACTACGGAATGATGAAGAAGAAGCCAGAGGACAAGAAGAAGTCCAAAGCAATGAAGAACAGCAGCCTGAAGAAGGCGATGGCTAAAAAATATGGTAAACCTAAAAAGGCATAAGCTATGGTTGCTAAACGCTTTCAAAACCCAGAAGGCGGTCTTAATGAGGCTGGAAGAAGGCATTTTAAACGCACTGAAGGTGCCAATCTCAAAAAACCTCAAAAGACTGGCACTGATAGCAGGCGTGTTAGTTTTGCTGCTCGTTTTGCTGGGATGAAAGGGCCAATGAAAGACGAGAAGGGTAGACCAACTCGTAAGGCATTAGCATTAAAAGCATGGGGGTTTGGTAGTGTAGAAGCTGCTAGGAACTTTGCTAACCGACATAAGAAAGCATAGTATGGCAGAGCAAGACGTAAAAACATTAAAGAGACGATACGGCAACTGCCAAACTCGTAAAGAACAATGGAGAGCAATATACGAAGAAGCGTATGAGTATTGCTTGCCAATGCGTAACCTTTACGATGGCTATTATGAACAGGATACTCCTGGTCAAAACAAAATGAAACGTGTGTTTGATAGCACCGCTATCCATAGCACCGCACGATTTGCAAACAGAATACAATCCGCTTTATTTCCTCCCCAACAACAGTGGTGCCGACTAAAGCCAGGTTCAGACGTTCCTCCAGAACGTGCTATACAAGCACAGCAAGTGCTGGATTTGTACAATCAAAAACTTTTTAGTGTCATGCGTCAGTCAGGTTTTGACTTGGCGATTGGAGAGTTTTTGCTAGACTTAGCAGTCGGCACGGCTGTTATGCTTATTCAAAAGGGAGATGAACTACAACCTGTTCGTTACACCGCTATCCCTATGTATCAGATTACATTTGATGAGGGGCCAGACGGTAAACCCAACTATGTATTTAGAAAATTCAAAAGGCCGTTTGAGGTTGTTGAAAAAGAATTTCCAGGAGTAGAGTTTCCAGATGAGGTTCTGCAAAAGTATGCAGAGAAACCTATGGAGTACATCGAATTACTGGAAGCCACCTATCCAAATGACAAAGGTAGATTTGATTACTGCCTTATGACAATGGAAGGTGACCACAAGATTTTGCATAGGGAACTGAAATCTAGCCCATGGGTTATTAGTAGGTTCATGGTAGCACCAGGTGAGATTTATGGCAGAGGCCCATGTCTCTATGCTCTTCCAGATATTAAGACCCTTAACAAGGTTATAGAGTTAAATCTGAAAAACGCTTCACTCTCTATAGGAGGTGTGTTCACCGCTGTGGATGATGGGGTTCTAAACCCACAAGCTATTCAGATAGTGCCAGGTGCAATCATTGGTGTCTCTTCCAATGGTGGGCCTAGAGGCCCAAGTCTGGCACCGCTCCCTAGAAGCGGAGATGCACAGCTATCAAATATTATTGCAAACGATTTGCGTATGAATGTGAAGAAGACTTTGTACGATGAAAGTCTACCGCCAGACAATATGTCTGCACGTTCAGCTACAGAAATTGTAGAGCGTATGAAGGAACTTTCACAGAACCTTGGTGCAGCGTTTGGACGTTTGATTACAGAGACTATGTATCCAATCGTAAGGCGTTCACTAGAGTTAATGGATGAAGAGGGCATGATTGATTTGCCTTTGAAGGTAAACGGTCTGGAGGTTGTTATTGAACCACAGTCACCGCTTGCTATGGCATCCAACATGGAGAAGGTAAGCAACGTCTTGAACTTCTTGCAGATGTCACAGGCACTTGGTGGGGCAGGCAATGTTCTTATTAAACCTGAGGCAGTAGGTGATTACATACTTGATAACATGGGTATTGATGCAACACTGAGAACGACACCTGAAGAACGTCAAGCAATTATGCAGCAAGCAATGGCTATGCAACAGCAAGCCATGCAGCAGCAACAAGGGGTCACTCCTGGGCAACCAGTCCAGGATACCCCACCAGAAGGAGAGGTAGCTGGTGGCGAACCAAGCGGATAAGATTAGAGATATTAACTCTGTGGGATGGGATGGCCTAGAGGCTAACGTACATCACCTCAGACTTAATGATGCAGATGCACAAATCAAACTTGATTATGCATACAGTAAATGTTTTGGAACACAAGAAGGCAAGGCTGTTCTTGAGCATTTGAAACAAATAACACTCGACCAACCTTGCTGGGTTCCTGGTGCAGATACTAGCTTTGGATATGCTAGAGAAGGCCAGAACTCTATTGTGAGAGAAATACAACAACGTATAAGGAGAGCAAATGAGCCAATCGAATGAGGCACTGGCTGCGGAACCTGTAGAACAGGAACAGCAACAACCTGAACCTCAGGGTTTAATGGAACAAGCCAGACAGGAAAATCCTGTTTCACATGAAACAACTGAACAACCAGGAGACATTCCGCATCTAGAACCAGATGAGGATGCTGAACCAGATGGGCCGTATGAACGCCCTGAATGGATGCCTGAAAAGTTTTGGGATGATGATGGCCCAGACCTAGAGAAGATGGCTGAAAGCTACAACAATCTTGAGAAGAAGTTTTCTCAAGGTAAACACAAAGCCCCAGAAAAATATGATGTCTCTTTTATGGAAGAGGCTGGCGTTCAATCTGACGATGAACTTGCAACATTTTTTACTGGATGGGCTAAGGATAATGGTATTTCACAGGCAGCGTTTGAGGATTTGGCAGGCAAGGTTCTTACGATGGGGAGCGAAACGGCTGAAGCTGAAACGATGTCTCTTGCACAAGAAAAGAAAATGCTAGGCGACAACGCAGATGAGATTATTAAATCTAATCTTACTTGGGCAGACGGCTTGATGAACAAAGGGATTATCTCTGAAGATGAATTGAATGAGATAGACATTTGGGGCGGCACTGCTGTTGGCGCACGACTTTTGCAAAAGGTACGAGCAATGACAGGTGAGAACGTCACTATTCCTACAACAACAGCTTACTCAGCTGCAAAGGAAGGTGAAGACGATTTCAAGTCACGGATTAATGGTTTGATGGCTGACCCTCGTTATGGAACAGATGCTGCTTACACTCGTTCAGTAGAGAAGGAATTTGAGGAGCGATACAAATAGCTTTACAAGATGGGCCTTGTATTGTATAACTTAGACTGAACGATAACTGTAACCAACAGCCGTTCTGGCAGCTGAGAAATCAGCCGTTGCGGTAGCGTATACCGTAGGTTACAGCCCAGGCTTTCTGGACAACTGTTGCGATTAACAATGTAACTTTTGCTAGGAGGCAAATATGACAACTAAAGCAAATCTGTCACCAGCCTTTGTGCAGCTTTTTGATGCCGAAGTACATCAGGCATATCAAGGAGCGGCAGTATTGACTGGTGCCGCCAGAACCAGAACAGGTGTTGTTGGTTCTACCGTAAACTTTCCCAAAGTAGGGAAAGGTCAAGCAAGTGTTCGTACTCCAGCTACCGATGTTGTGCCGCTAAACAGCACGTTCTCATCTGTGGCCTGTACACTTACTGACTATTATGCAGCTGAGTACAGCGATATCTTCTTGCAACAGAAGGTAAACTTTGACGAAAGGCGTGAACTTGCACAAGTGGTAGGTTCTGCTATTGGACGTAGGCAAGACCAAATCTTGCTTGATGCTCTTTCTACAGCATCCGCTGGCACAACTATTGCCAACACTGTTGTAACGTCAGGGTCTGCTACAGCAAGTGACCTTAACATTGGTAAGATTATTGCGGCTAAGAAAGCACTGGACGCTAAGAATGTTCCAGGCGAAGGCCGACATATGATTATCCATGCTAACAACCTTGCTGCATTGCTTGGCGATGAACGTGCGATTAGTGCTGATTTCCAGACTATTCGTGCCTTAGTCTCAGGCCAGGTAAGCACCATGATGGGCTTCCAATTCCACATTCTTGGAGACAGGGATGAGGGTGGTCTAAGCATTGACGGTTCTAATGACCGTACTTGTTTTGCATTCCATCAGAGTGCAGTAGGTGTTGCTGTGGGTATGCCTGCATCAACTGAAATCAACTATGTGCCAGAGAAGACATCCTTCCTGGTAACAGGCAAGCTATCTATGGGCAGTATTGTGATTGATACAGACGGCCTAGTTGACGTTACTTGTCGAGAAAGCTAAGGAGGTACTGATATGGCTTTTGACAGAGATGGGTGGAACCCAATCGGTGGACAGTCCAAAAAAGGTACTGCTCCACAGCTGTTCACTTACACTACGACAGACGCAGTAGCAGATGTTAACACAGCTGGTTACTTTAACGATGTGTCTTCAGAAGTATCTGTAGGTGATGTTATCATTTCAGTAACAAGCACTGGTGGTACATTGGCATCATCAATTCACACTGTTGCATCTAATGCATCATCTGTGGTTGACGTAACTGATGGAACAACCATTGCACAAACTGACAGTGACTAAAACTAACATGGTGGGGGGCGGAAACGCCCCCTACTACTATAAGGGAGAACTAAATGGCACAGGGCGATACTGACGTAAAAGTTTGTAACAAAGCGTTACTGCTTCTTGGTGTTGAAGCCATTACTAGTTTTTCTGACGGTACTCCAGCAGCAACAGCCTGCGATACCATTTACAAAGAAGTTAAGTTTTCTACATTGGGAATGTACCGTTGGTCATTCACCATTGCTAAACGTGAACTCTCAAGAGACACAGCAACCCCACAGAACGAATGGACGTATCAATATCTGTTGCCAAACGATATGTTGATTGGTGTTCCTGAAGCTGTAAGGGTAACAAGCAACCCTGGTGGTTTGCTCTACAAAGATTGGGAGATTGCACAAGCTACAGGCGGTTATTCAGTATTGATGACTGAAGCAACTGAAGTACACATAGATTATCAGAAGGCTGTAAGTGAAGGCGGTATGCCTACCTATTTTATCCAACTGCTGGCTTATCAGATGGCTTGGCACCTGGCTGAAGTGCTTACAGACCAAACAACTAAATCAGAGTATTGGCGTACTGTTGCACTAGGTACTCCATCTGAAGGACAAAGAGGAGGGTATTTCAGGCAAGCGGCATCTATAGATAGTGGGGGGCAGACACCTTCTGTTGTTGGTGATTATCTGCTGACTGATATACGATGAGCCGTGTTCAGCAATACCAAGCGTCATTTAGTATAGGTGAGATAGACCCTTTATTGAAAGGGCGTATTGACCTACAGCAATACTATACATCTGTCGAAACGGCTAAGAATGTTTTGTTTGAACCACAAGGGGGTTTTAGCAGACGACCTGGTTTAAAGTTTCTTCTAGACCTTACAAGTGATGGGGCAAACAACAGTCATCATCTAGTGCCTTTTGAGTTTTCATCAGAGACTAGTTTTATGGTTGTGATGTCTGCATTCAATTCGACATCAACCATTCGTATGCGGTTCTATAAGAACGGCACGTTACTTACAAACATCAATGGAAGCGGTAATGCTTATCTGGATTACAGCGTGGGTACTCTTTATAGCGTTAGTAATTTTGATTTAGCCAGGTTAAACTTTACTCAGTCAGCTGATACGTTGATTTGTGTTCATCCTAACTTTGTGCCTTTCAAACTTGTTAGGGGTGCAACAGACACAACGTGGACAGCAACTAGCCTGTCATCTTCACTGACCGTTCCTAAACACGCTTTCAGTCTTTCTACGTCCAGTCCATCTGGAACGATAACACCCAGCGGTGTAGATGGAACTGTTACTATTACTGCATCTGCAAGCATCTTCAGCAGCAGCAATGTAGACCAATTTCTTGAAATAGATAATGGTTTTGGCAGGGCCAGAATAACCAGGTTTAACTCTGCAACTGAGGTTGAGGCAATGGTAGAGATACCATTCTTTGACACAGACGCTACAAGTAATTTTATTTTAGAAACAGGCTATGAGGATGCCTGGAGCAACACAAGAGGCTGGCCTTTCACCGCTACTTTCCATGAAGGTAGATTGTATTTTGGTGGCTCTGATAGTTTGCCTTCAACATTGTTCGGTTCAAAGGTTGCAGACTTTTTTAACTTTAAAGCAGCTGAAGGATTAGATGATGATGCTATTAAAATCACGTTATCTACTGATAGCGTTAATACTATTACTGGCTTACGTTCTGGTAGAGATTTACAAATCTTCACCACAGGGGCTGAGTTTTTTATTCCACAGGGTGATTTAGACCCAATCACACCAGCCAACATTGTTGCTAAGTCTAGTACGAAACGTGGAGCAAAACCTTTCATACGACCTCAGGCGGCTGAGGGTGGCACGTTGTTTATTCAGCGGTCAGGCAAAGCTGTTCGTGAACTGTTGTTTAGTGACGTAGAACTTTCTTATGTTGCCAACAACATATCTCTTCTTGCTTCTCATTTATTGATAGACCCAAAGAAGCTGGCACTTAGGTCAGCAACTGATACTACTGAAGGCGATTTGTTCCTGGTAGTAAACGGAACGGACACAACTGGGTATCGTGCATCTAGCCTTACACATACAGGTGAGATAGCTGCATTTATGTTGAACAAAGGGCAGAACATTGTAGCACCATCACACTTTGTTACAGATGGTGACTTTGTTGATGTTGGCGTTGATATTGATGACATTTATGTAATTGTCAAAAGAACTATAGGTGGCTCTGCTAAATACTACTTAGAAATATTTGATGATGACTTTACGACAGATAGCGCAGTCCAACATTCGCCTAGCTTTGGTTCTACCACCTACAGTGGTCACTCCCATATTGATGGCAAGACAGCAAAAGTAATTAGAGATGACATTGTTGATGCGGATGTAACAGTCTCATCTGGCAACATAACAACTGCTGCTGTGCCTTTGAGTTATGTAGAAGCAGGGCTTGATTATACCGTTGAGGTAAAAACCAATCCAGTAGAGTTAAGATTACCTAGTGGCTCTGTTGCTAGTCAACAGAAACGAATTGTAGAGGTAACACCAAACTTATTTCTAACGCAGAACTTAACGATAAATGGCAACACAACTCCCTTGCAACAAACAGGTGCAAGTGGCAGCGGTGGTGTTCCTAATTTTACAGGCAAGAAAAAAGTAAGTGGCCTTCTTGGGTACTCCAGGGATGCACAAATAACCATAAGCCAGAACCAGCCAGTCTTTATGACGGTTCTGAGTTTAGATTACAAAGTGAGTGTAGGACAATGAGCGGCCCAACTTTAGCAGTAATGGCAATCGCATCAGCTGTCGTTGGCGGCTATGCACAAATACAAGCAGCCAAGGCGCAGCGTACTATGTACAACCGTCAGGCTCAAATCACAGAAAGACAATCAAAATTAGATGGCCTTGCTTATAAACAGCAAGGTGTAAATGCTTTGAAGAAAATGAACAGGGTATTGGCAGCTAATACAGCAAGGGCAGCAGCAGGCAATCTAGACCCTTTCTCCTCAGGAGATAGCCACGATGTTATTGCAACCTACAACCTTAGACAAGGTGTAAATGATTTTACCATAGCAAGAGATAATCAAACTATCGCTGAGAAGATGGGTAAGTTTCAAGCAGACAACTATCGTTATGCAGGCCAGGTAGCTGTTTCAAATGCCAAGACCATGGCGGCAGTTAACATTGGTATGTCCTTTGTTACAGCTGGTCAGGTATATGGCACCGAAGGTTTATCAGGAATGTTTCAGACGGCAAGTGCCGCTCCAACCGTAATAAAACCAACAACATCGTCAATGGCGGTTCCAGGGGTTGGAGGCTATTCGCCAACAACAATGTTTGGGTAGATAACGATGGCAGAGCAACTTAGATATGAACAGCAACTACAGCGGCTAAATATGCCGAATGTAGATTTTGCTGCTGAAAAAGAAATAGCCAGAGGCTACCAGCAGATATCTAACAAGCTAGACCAAATGTCTAATTTCTTTATGCGTCAAGCTGAAGGGATGGCAAAGATTGAGGGTGCCGAATACGGTGCAGAGAATGCGCCTACCAAACAACAAATTGAAGATGCAAAGTCTACAGGCGTTGAACTAGAACTGCCTGGAGATAAATTTACTGTATATGGCAGGGCTGCACAGAATGCCGCTCTTACATCTGTGTATGATGATATAACCCTAGCAGCTAAGACACAAATACTTACCGACCTTACAGATTACGAGAAAAGAGAGTTAGACCCATCAGGGCTGCAAGAAAAGTTTAATACCATCATTGATGGCTATGCAGCTACCTTTGATGAAACCTCACCAGCTTTAGCTAAAAAGTTTCGTGCTGAGTTAGGTCTGTACGCTTATGGTAAAGTAAGCACAGAAAGCAGCGCATTTATTAAAAGGGAAAAAGACCAGCGTATTGCTACATATGCCACAGCAGCTGAACTATTCCTAGACAACGGTTTGCGTACATTGATGCTTGGTGCCGTTAATCAAACAAATATTGTAGATACAGGAGAGGTAGAAGAAACAGCAACTTCTGCTGAAACTGTATCTGAATTAATTGTTACAGAAAAAAAGAAGATGCTGACTGGTGCTATTAGTGTAGGTATGTCATCCTCCCAGGTTAAAATTCTTGCTGATGCATTTGATGCTAGGGTTCTACAGATACAATCCAATCTTGTTCTAGAGGAGATGTATGCACAGGGGTCAGCTAACAGAGGCTCTTTCTATAAGAGGGTCAAGCTGGCTATTGAGAAAGGTGCTAACAGTCCACAGGCAAAAGGACTACCGCCTAGCGTACAGGCAGCTATCTTCTCTACAAAGGCAGACGACAGACAAACCATCCTGAACAACTTGCGTGAAGGATGGAATGCAATCATGGACGACCAAACAAAACAAATTTCTACAACAAACACCATCAGAGAAAATGATGTTGGTATAGCAACCAGGAACTTTGGCCTTGCTGTAACGGACTACGCTAAAGCAGGCAATGAGGAACAGCTTAGTGGTGCCTTGAATAGAATGGACATTAACCTAGAGTTCATAAGAGTAAATGACCCTGGCAGCTATGAAGAATACAAAAGAACGTATGACTTAATTACTGGGCCTAACAGCACCAAAGGTTTTGCTCTGCGTAATGACATCAACACAGAGGTTTTGTTTGAGACTGATATGCAGAGGGTAAACCCTTTGTACACAATGAATGATGTAAACAAAGCACTAAACGACAAGAAGATTACTTTTGAGTATTACAAGAAGGTGCTTGCTACTTACAACACCATTTACGATGCAGAATTTTCTGATGCAATCAAACGGATGAAAGAAGAACTAGGCGTACCAGCTGATATGTACCTAGACAAGACCTGGCTTAAAAGCCAAGAGGCAAACATCATTTCGTCAGCTATAGCACAGATGCGAGAGGCAAGAAGGAATGATACCACAGGCACGTTTGATGCAGACAAGTGGGTAACAGACAATCTGCCTAATCTTATTAGAACACAGATACCAGGCAGTGGCGGTGACGAAACGGCTACAGTTACAGAAGCTAGTAAGTACACCAGACGTAGTGTTGTAATGATGATACAGACACTTGCAAACGATGGCACTAACCCAGACAGGCTAGAATACTTTGAAGACTTGCTCGAAAGAGTAAACCAGCTTATGGCACAGCCTGGTTTTGACCAAACTAAATTACCAGGGTGGGTTCAGTAATGGCTGATATTTTTAAAAAAACATTTGATGAGGTTTACTTTGGTAGCAATTCTAGCAAAGGCGAGAATGGCGAATATTCTATTTACCGTGACAAAAATACTGGTGAGGTAAAATATTATCCTGGTGGAGAACTCCCCTTGAAGCGTGGCCTTCCTGAGAATATTGAGGAAGGTACACCAGAAGCATTTGCTTACAAACAAGAACAGATAGATGTTTGGGGATTGCCTGGAGAGATTATTTCTGATGACAACATTGCAGCAATAAAGAAACAACGACAAGAGACAGTCATCACTGACCCTGACTGGGCCAGGGCATCTAAGATGCTCTACAGCTACATGGAGCCAGACGGTAAAGACTTTACCTCAGACAAAGAAGCAGCGGAATGGGGTATTGATTTTATGTCCTCGTTTGAAAACAACTTTGGTCACATGGTTGTTGATATTAACAGGATGGAGAATGCACCGCCACAAATGTGGCACGCTATGTACTATCTAATGGAGACAGCTGACCGTGACGGTCTACTGTTTAAAAACTTCAAGAAAGGTTTGTATTACACACTTACAGACGTAACAAACCTGGTTGGCCTTGGAACTATGGGTATTGGCCTTATTGGTAAGCAAGCTGGTAAGCAGCTTACTAAGGTAGGTTTTAAGGAAGCACTGAAACGTATTGTAATGTCTAAGCCTGATGCATCTGATTTGTTCATGATGGCTGAGGGTGCAACATATGCTGGTGGCTTTAACCTTGCTCAACAAACCGTAAGAGAAGGCGCAGGCAAGCAAGACGGAATAAATATAGGTGAGGCAGCTACAGCTACAACTGTAGGCACTGTGGCTGGCCCTGTACTCAATAGGGCTGGTCAAGGTGTTATGGAAGGCGGCAAGCGGTTATTCAATGCAGCTGGCGACCTGGTATCACCAGAGACAAAGGCAGCGCAAAACGTAGGTGAGATTATTGATGACACTGTGGGTGTAGACCCTAATGCATTTACACCAGTTAGTGTTACAGACCCTAAGAGGGTGGGAACTACAGGCCAATACATTGGCGCACCTAAAGGATTAGATACACCAGGCAAACTAGGTGCAATGCGTAGGAATATGGTGAACATTGCCAAGCAGGGCGAGCAAGGACGTTTCTGGTATGAGCGTTCTAGTGAGGCAATCCTTGATGCAGTTAATGGTGACAAGGACGCAGCTGACAAGATTGCACAAGCTATTGCTATTACTAGCGGTGGTCAAACACCAGTCATGTCAAACTTTGAGTTTGCTATTCAGGCTTACAATATGTGGAAGCAAGGCAAAGAGATTGTAACAGGACGTTTCCCAACGGCTATGGGGCCAAGACTTCAAACAGTGTTTGATGGCGGTAGCTGGGAAGGACGTAAGACTAACACCTTCTACAACAACGTCATGGTAGGCATTGACCCCACTAGGTCACAGGGTGTGACTGTAGATATGCACATGATGCGTGTGTTTGGTTTCGATAGCGACAACCCAACACCAGCACAGTATGAGTTTGTTGAGAACGAAGTAAACAGAGTAGCTAACAAACTAGGATGGACACCTTACCAAACCCAGGCAGCTATGTGGGTAGTGCAGAAAGCCAACAAGGAAGGTAAGTCTGTTAAAGAGATGTCTTTTGACTACAAAGACGCACTAGAGAATACGCTAGGACAAATCTCCTGGGAGACTAAGCCATCAGCATCTAGTGGTCACATGAAAGAAATATTTGATGCGCCATTAAATCAGCAAGCAGAATATCATTTCACAATGTCCAAAGCCTTAACAGGTGACGATGGTGTTGACCTTATAGCTAAAGAGTTTGGTCTACTATCACCAGGCAGCTTTGATGCACCTGGTGTATTTGAAGGTGTGCTAAGTCCAGGCACTCAAACCTATGCTCTTATGCCCAAGAAATACAAGGGCCAGCCAGGTGAGGTTGATGAGGCTACGCTAGAACTTGTGAAGATGTACTCTGTTGCTAGAGGCATTTTATTGAAACAAGATGGTGTTGGTTTCCACCGTCCTTTCTATAAGAAAGGTACAGCAAAAAAAGATATGAATGGCTTTGATGTAAATGTTGGCAGACCATTTACTGAAGCAGAGATTATCCAGCTAGATAAACTAATCCAAGAAAAAACAGGCATGGATTTCCTAAGTCCAGTGTCTACAGAAAATGGCGTAAGGCTTCTAAACTTCACAGATGGTCAAGAGGGTCAGATACCTAATGTAGATTATCAGCGCATGATATTAGAGGCACTTGATATTTTTGAGATATCTGATATAAAAAGAGAAGGTGGTATGCAAGTTAAGCAATTCAAGGCTCAACTTGGATATGTAGCAAATAATTGGAAAGAGGCACCAAATGGCGAAATATACCTTAGAGATAGCTTCCCAGGACGACCCGATTTACAACGAAGGGTTCAAGCTGTCGTCTCCAAGTTTATCGACAATGTCCAAGCAGTCGATGACGAGTTCACAGCCAAGTACGGCTGGAGCCAAGGCGACTATAACACCAAGTACAGAGGACAACAGCCTGGAAGTGAAAGTAACACTGGAGGAGTAGACACAACTACACCTCCTGTAAACAATGAGGGGGGTGAATAGTGTCTATACCTAAAGACGAAATTGACAAAACAAGCATTCTAACTGAGCCTGTTAACCCCACAGAAACATCTAGTGTAGATGGGCCACCAGTCATTGATGGCACAGGCAAAGAAGCTGACCCTAACTTTATTAGCCCTGTACAAACAGATGAGAACCAGGAAATCCAGGTTGCTGGTCTTGGTAGCAACATTACAAAAAAAGCAACTAGGGTAATAACAGATGGCGTAGATGCCTGGACAGATTTTTTTGGCGGTACAGATGTAACTCAATCGCCTAATCAAAAAAAGAAAGTAACGGCAACTATCAAAGGTGACAGCCCTGTAGCTACTGTTGATACAGAAGGCACTGTTGTTATTCGTCCTATGTCTATGGAGGAACTAACAGCTGTCAAGCAATATATGGGCCGTGATGACATCGACTTTGATGTAGTCTTACCCAACTTAAAAAATATAGACAGCCAGCTATCTGGCGATACAGCTGACGTTCAGTTTAAGAAACTGATTGCAGCAATGTATGAGCATTACAAAAAGACAACAGGCCCAGATGGAAAGCCTTTGTTACAAAAGGGTGAGCGTGGGTTTGCTCAGATTATTGAAGACGCAAACAAGATTGGCTCTGTAGATATTATGTTGCAGCTGCTAGAGCGAGAGCCTGGTAAGCGTTTGTTTAATGATGCCCAACTACTAGCTGCAAGACGTACAGTATTGTCTTTTGAGATTATGGCTCAGAAGCAACTAAAGAAATGGGAAAAGACAGGCAGCCAGGTTGATTTAGCTTCAGCATTACAAGCCTTAAATATCAGCGCATATGCACAGATACAGCTTACTGGCGCACAGGAGGACATTGCTAGGGCATTGGTATCTAATCGTATCATTGCGTCACCAGGCAAGGCTCGTATCAACTCACTTAAAACCTGGATGGATACAAACACTGTATCTGATTTTTCAGCAACAATCACAGACAAGAATGTAGGAGAGTTTCTTGAAGCCAATGGCGGTGAAGAGGCTGTCATGTCTATGCTGTATGCATACAAGAACCTACCCAACGATGCATCTAGAAACAAATTTCTACGCAACACATTCTTAGAGACAGCCAAGCTAACACCTAAAATGATTATGGAAATCTACCAGACGGCCCTACTGTCTTCTGGCGTGACCCATGCATACAACGCAGCTGGCACAACCGTTATGATGGAAATGCAAATGATAGAGCGTTTCTTGATGGGCGAGTTTGGTGAAGGTATGCAAATGCTAAAGGCTCATGCAACGTACTTCCCTCAAGCACTAATGGCTATGTCTCACGCACTGATTTACGAAAAGTCAAAAGTAGAAAATGTATCAAAGCTAGATGTAGACGGTAGGTCTATATCTCGTCATGCTTTTGGTTTGCGTAACAGGCTAATGGGTGAGGGTGGCGGTAATATTGAAAGCGCAGCTTCTATGGCTATAGATGGCTTTGGCATTTCAATGAGGGCTTTAGGCTATAGACCAATGATAGCCATAGATGAATTTTTTAAGACTATGGGCAGGGGCATGGAATTGTCAACTATCGCTCATAGGGCTGGTTCTGATGCAAGAAAAGCTACAACTGATAAGCTAAAGGCAGAAGGCAAAGATGCTGAGTTTATTAAAACGGAAGCACAAAAATCATACAAGATAGCTTACACAAAAACTTTGAATAGCCAGGAAGCGTTTGAGGAAGCATCTGAGTTTGCACGAATGATTACGTTCCAGGATGATTTGCCTGGTACATTGGGTAAAGCAAATGGCTTCTTTAACAATCCGCTTATAAAGATATGGGTGCCATTCTACAGAACGCCTACACAAATTGTAAGGCGTGTGTCTGAACGCACACCTCTAGCATTTATGATGCCTTCAGTATTAAAAGATAAAATTCTTCAAGGCAGTCCTAGAGAGCGTAAAGAGGCTTTTGTTCGTATCAGCACAGGCATGATGCTGTTCGGTACTACTATGTATTATGCTTCTGGTGGTGGTAGTGATGATTTTGTAATTACAGGCTATGGGCCTCGTGACCCTGACATTCGTAGACGTTGGCTAGAAAACAACGAACCGTACAGCATTGGCCTTAAAAACCCAGAGACTGGTGACTGGGAGTTTATATCTTACGCAAGGTATGACCCTGTAGCTGGTACGCTGGCTATGGCGGCTGATGCTACTGACATCATCTACAACACAGACGATGACGATACACTACTAGATATTATGATTGGTGGCGGCACAGCTACCATGAAATACACGGCTACTGCTTTGCCTATGACACAGTTTATAGGTGAGATGGTAAATGTTGCTGGTGCAAAGTATGAAAGCCATGAGAGTAAGGTAGAGCGTATTACACAGCTATTAGCCAAACAAGTCTTTATGGCTGGCGGCATTGTAAAAGAACACGTTATGTCTGGCGGTATTGGTGGTGTGCAGCTAAAAGGCAGTATTGAGCGGTCAGGTCTAGGCGAAGGCACACAGTTTGGTGACATGACCCTGGGCAGTGAGTTTGGCTCAAGCATCATTCCACAAGACCAATACAAAGATATTCCTTTCTGGGATAGACCTACTGGCCTATATCCTATTACCAGGGCTTACTATGAGATGTTGAACAGCATTTGTTCTAAGACATCTGGTTGTTCTTCTGAACTACCCCCTAAGGTAAACCGCTGGAATGAGCCTATGCCTCAGACAAGAGGCACTGGTTGGGAGTTTGTTCAGCCGTACAGGATAATGAACAAGCCTGGTGCTGACATCATTAACAAAGAACTAGAAGATTTGAACTACGGCTTTCCAAGGCTATCCATTACTATGGGTGAGCCTATGATTAAGCTAAATGCAGAGCAATATGCTAGGTATGTAGAACTATACAACGACCCATCTAAATCACCTTTTGCTAAGGAATACTTTAAGCTGGGTGTTTACACTGGTGGTGAAAGCCTGATGCCACCGTCAGCTATTGAAGCTATGACTGACATCCTGGAAAACAGGTCTACCAATCAATACGATGATATGCAGATGCTGAACAACGTAACCCAGGGTTATGTGTTGGTGCCATCTTCTAGAAAGCACAAGATAGATATTCTGAACGGTGTAGACAGCGAATACAAGTCATACGCCAAGGCACTAATGCTATTTGAGTATCCTGAACTACAAGCCCTTGTGCAGCAGCGTGACAGCTTCAAAGAAGAGATGGGAAGGAACCCACGACTATTGGTCAAACCTACTGGTTCGGAAATAGTTAACGCACAAGAAGGGAACATAAAGAGGTTATTTGGGGTAACAGAATGATTATGTTCTCGATTGAGCAAAATGCAAAAATATTGTATATTCTTGATGAGGTAAACTATGGCTACGTTTGACATAAATACACAAGTAAGGAAAGTTACAGCTACTGCTAACGGTTCTAACACTGATTTTGACTTTGCATTCCAGGTAAACGCAACGTCAGATATTGATGTTTATGTTGATAGCGTATTGCAAACTAGTGGCTTTTCTATTGTAAATAGTAGCAATGTAGCTGGCTTAAATACAGACGGAACAGGGCGAGTTAAATTTACTACAGCCCCAGCAAATGGCAAGACTGTAGCCATCAAGTCGGATGTTCCCCTGGGCAGAACCAGCGTATACACAGCTGGTGGTAACATTACAGCAACCTCACTAGAAACAGATTTTGACACCATTGCCATGAAGATTGGCGATGCAGACGAAACACTTAACAGGGCAGTAAAAGCACCTGTTGGTGACCCTGACGATATTGATATGACGATGCCAGTAAAGGCATCCAGGCTTGGGAAGGTGCTTGGCTTCAATGCAACAACTGGCAACCCAGAAGCTGGGCCTACCATTGCTGACGTTCAAACCCTAGCAGCTATTACGGCTGACATAGGAACCTTGGCAGACATAGAAGATGGCACAGATGCTACGGATGCAATCCAAACTGTAGCTGGTATAGCCAGTAACGTCACAACAGTAGCAGGCATCAACACAACACATCTTGCTAATGTGTCTGGTAAGGCAACAGAGATTGGAAGGCTTGGTACAGCAGACGCTGTATCGGATATGAACACACTTGGCACTGCTGACGCTGTGTCTGACATGAATACCTTGGCAGCTATTTCAGCAGACATTACAACGCTTGCTCACGTTGAGGACGGCACTGACGCAACAGATGCTATTCAGACTGTAGCAACAAACATTACAGCGGTTCAGGGTGCATCACAAGCAGCAACAGATGCAGCAACGGCAAGAGATAGCGCAAAAGCTATCGCAGCTGCAATGGGTGCGGCTCTTGATAACTTTGATGACCGTTACCTTGGCACAATGGCTGACACTGCAACAGCTACTACAACTGCAGTAACTACAATTACAACAACAAACGGTTCTGCTGATGTAACAGCTACTAGTGCCGCAGGCATTATTGTAGGAATGAAGTTAACATCTCTTAATATTCCAGCAGGCACAAATGTAATTGGGATTAGTGGCACAACAATTAATTTGGACAATGCAGCAACTGCTGCTGGTTCTGGCACATTAGCTTCATTTTCAGCGCATGGTGTATATGGTGCATTTAACACAAGCACAGACGGCCCAGCGACTGACAATGACGGTGATGCCCTGGTGACTGGTGCGCTATATTTTAACACTACAGACAACGAAATGCGTGTTTATGACGGAGCAAACTGGATAGCTGCATCAGCGGCTGACTCTGCTTCTATGAATATCTTTGAATACACAGTTTCAGGTTCAGCTGCTACCACCTTCTCAGGTGCAGACGATAACAGTGCAACGCTTTCCTATACTCAAAACAATATCCAGGTAGTTAAGGACGGTGTAATTCTTCATGCAGATGACTTTACAGCTACAAATGGAACATCTGTTGTGTTGGCCTCATCAGCAGCTGTAGGTTCTGAGATTGTCATTTATGCATTCAAATCTTTTACTGTAGCAGACACCGTTTCTAAATCTTCTGGTGGCACGTTCACTGGTGCAGTCACATTTACTAGCGCAGATATGAACGGAACAGAACTCAAGTTAGATGCTGATGGTGACACTAGCATCACTGCTGATACTGATGATCAAATTGATTTTAAGATTGGTGGAAGTGATGTTGTCCAGATGACATCAACAGACTTGAAAGTAAACAACGCATCAGTAGCTACAATGGGCAAAGCTATTGCGATGGCTATAGTATTCGGAGGTTAAATTATGGCAGCACCAAACATAGTAAACGTATCAACAATCACTGCTAAAACTCATGCAGCGGCTTT
>MDTC01177999.1_pt1 | contig 20536 bp, 20 predicted proteins | sample 811181 | NCBI WGS metagenome assembly MDTC01 (sample SAMN05326644, study PRJNA326480) | marine metagenome | isolation source: seawater | place: Pacific Ocean: North | collected 2011 | reverse complement strand
TTGAAAAAATTAAAGGTTTTCCGAATTATTGGGCATGGGGTCTTGAAGATAATGACATATTAATAAGAGCTAAACAAAATAAAGTTATTATTGACTATTCAGAATTTTGCGATTTTAAAGATAATAAAATACTTAAAATAAATAATTCATCTTCACGAACTATTTCCAAACAACAAGTTTGGAGAGCTGGCTCAAATAGTGTTGATAATATAGATAAAATTTTTAATCTTAAATATAATATAAATAATAATATGGTAAATGTTTTAAACTTTAATACACATATAGATCCATCACTAGATCATTATGTAAATCAAAATCTAAATGAAAATATTAAAGTTGATGCAAATTTTATACCTTCTGATTCTGTTAATAAAAAATCTGATCTTGTTCAAAATACAGAAATAGTAAATTCTAATTATAGATATTATAAAAATGATTTAAATTATAGATTTAGATTATTATAATTGAGAGAAAGTATATTAGAAATAGTAAAATATCCTTTAAGAAATGTTTTAAGTATTAAAACTTTATTAAATTTTATTTTTAAATTATTAATTAGAAATTTAACAATAACTATATTACCATTTAAGGCAGCGGAATATAAACTAGCCTCTGTTGCACCTTCATTTCTATTTTTATATAACCATCTTATTATATTTATATGACCATTATTTGCTGCACCATCTATAGCTGACTTACTACATCCTTCACTTCTATTATAATGTAACCATTTAACTATATTTAAATCTCCATTAATTGCAGCTAAATCCATAGCATCTGTAGTACAAGTACAATTTACAAAGTTATTTAACCAAATTATAGTATCTATATTTCTAGATTTGACACAATAATCAATATTTACTGTTTCAATATTATAATAATTAATTATAAATTTAATTATTTCTTTATTCCCTACAGATAAACTATTATAAATAATTGATTCTAAATCTATATTACTATAATTTTTAATAATTAATTTTATTAAAGATATATTGTTTTTTAAAATAGCAGCAATAATTATTTTATTATTAATAAATTGATCTTTTCTAGTTTCTAATAGAATTTTTGTTATTTCTATATTATTATTTTTAACAGCATAATATAATAAATTAGAATTCTTTTCAGGTAAGTTAATATTTAACCAATTAAATAATTCTATATTATTATTTTTAATAGCAATTTCTAAATTACTCTTATTATTTAATTTTTTGTCTCTTAAAAACACGTCATAAGGTATATAATTATATATATATTTAACAATATCTAAATTATTGCTTCGAACACAATAATTAATAGTATTATAAGAAAATATATGTTTATAATTTATAAATTTTTCTTGAAAATATTTTAATATTTCAAAATTATTATATTTACATATTAAGTTTATTATTTCTTTTATATTTGTTATTGATATATCATAATAATAATTATTAATATATTTAATCATATCTAAATTGTTATTTTTAATTGCCCATAATATACCTTTTTTTAAACCAATAATAATATCGATATCCTCTAAATTAGTATTATTATAGTTTGGTATTCGTATATTTAAAAGCCATTTTAATATATTTAAATGATTATATCTACATGCATATATAATTTCATTATAAGAACATTGATTACTGTTATTTATAATCCATTTTAAAATTTTATCATTACCTGTATAAATACAAATATATATTAAATTTTGATTAAATTCAAAATGTTTATTAAAATAAAATATATATTGATTATAAATAAATTTTAAATTATCTATTTTCTCTCCTAATATAGAGCAATTAAATAATTCTATATATAATGTTTCTGGTATAAATTGAATATAATGTAAAAATAACCATTTTAACATATTAATATCAAAATATTGGGCACATTCTTTAAAAATATCAAATGAGCAACATTGATGATATTGTCTAAAAATAATTAAATAATTTAAATTATTAGATAAAATAGCCAAGGATAATGTTAATTCTGAACCTATAATATTTTTATTAATTAACCAATTTACAATTTTTATACTATCATATTTAATTGCTAAATTTAATACATTATCATTTAAAATTAAATCCATGTAATCTATATTTTCTTCATGATATCTAAATATATAAACTAAATCATATTTTAATATATAATCAAGTGAAAATATAAAAGATAAAATATATTGTTTTAATTCATAATTTGAAAATATAATTTGTAAATTCATTATTTAATAATATAATATTTATATATCTAATATAATATTATGTTAGATAAATTACCATTAGATATTATATTATTAGTATTACTAGAATTATCAAATATTAAAGATATACTACTTATAGAATGCATTAATAAAAGTTTTACACTAGATGATTCATATTATATTACATGGGGTTATAATTATTTTGGTAAAGAATTTTGGCAAAAAGCCTTACTAAGAAGTAGTAGTATTTCTAATCCATTAGGTACTATGAAAAAAGAACTAATAAGAATAAATAAATTTCAAAATCAATTAATTAAAAACGGAGTAATATGGAGTAATAAAGATTATTACGCATATTGGACAACCTTAGAAAATATTAAAAAACACAAAACAGATATGTTTCATATTGCAAATATAATAATGAATTTATAATAATTATTCAACTGTAACAACTTTTGCTAAATTTCTTGGCTTATCTGGATTGATATTTCTTGATATAGACAATTTATAAGATAATAATTGCATTGTTATTATATAAAGAATCTCATCATAACCATCTACATCTATAATATCTATTTTTTTATCTATATTTTCTATATTTGCATTTGTTAATATATAACAATTATTTGTTCGTGATGATACTTCATAATATGTTGATAATAATTTTTTCATATTATTTTTATCTAATATAATAATAGTCATATTTGAATCATCTAATAAAGCCATTGGCCCATGTTTTAAAGCAGCACCTGAATAGGCTTCAGCATGAATATAGGTAATTTCTTTTATTTTTAATGCTGCTTCTTTTGCAATTGCAAAATATTTATCACATCCTAATAAGAATATATTATTAATTTTATTATCATTAATAAATGATACAAGATTATCTAATTTATTATTTAATATACTATTATTTAATAAATAATTTATATTACTAGGCAAGATCCTTAAATTTTTAATAGCATTATTAATAAAACAACTATTATTTATATTAATTATCCAATATGATATAAGTGATAAAACCACCAACATTGATGTAAATGATTTAGTAGAAGCAACACCTCTCTCTCTACCTGCATTTATGTAAACACCACAATCTACCATCTTTGCTATCATAGAATCAACTACATTTGTAACCCCTAAAAATATACAATCATGATATTTACATAACTCAATAGCTTTAATTAAATCATATGTTTCACCAGATTGAGTACATACTATTACTAATATTTTTCCTTTTTTTGGTATATCTTCTATTGAAAATTCAGAAGCATCAAAAGCTTGTATAGTATCAATATTATTATATTTTGCCATATAGTTTTTAAATATCATACAGGCATGATAACTTGTTCCACATCCTAACGCTAAAATATGATTAATTTCTGGTATTATACTATTAATTTTTGATAACCCATTTAATTTAATTTTATCATTTAAAATACGCCCGCCATTATTTAACGCGAATAAACTAGTCTTTGACTGATCCATTATTTCTTTTAAAGTCCAATGTATAAAAGGTTCTGGAGTAATATCATAGCTTTCTCTATTATATTTTAATAGTGTGTATTCATTATTAGAAGTATAACCATCTTTATTTATAGTTAATATATCATTATTTTCTATATTTATATAATTATTGATAGAATTATTAAAACCTGATAATTCGGACGTACACATAATATAATTTTCATTTTCTCCTAATAGTAAAGGAGAACCTTTACGAGTAATATAAACTGTATTTATATCATTACAATCTGCTATAACTAATGCCCAAGTGCCTTCTAACATGGATAAAGTTTTAACTATAGTTAAATTAATATTATTCTCTATATAATTATAGTCTAATAAATTACATATTACTTCAGTATCTGTTTCTGATTTAAAAATATAATTTTTTGATTTTAACATATTTTTAATTTCTAAAAAATTAGTTATAATCCCATTATGTACTACAATAAAACGATTATTCATAGATTTATGAGGATGTGAATTAATATTATTTCTACCACCATGTGTTGCCCATCTAGTATGTCCAAACCCCAATCTACTAGTTAAATGTTTAGAATTATTAATTAAAACTTCTAATGAATCATCATAATCTAAACTTGAATACTTTTTAATATTCCAATTTTTATCAGTATAAGCAATTCCTACTGAGTCATAACCTCTATTTTGAATATTATTTATACTCATTAATAAATCTTCTATAATTGATTTATCAGATTTAGCTACAAATAATGTTATACCACACATTATAAATATATACTGATAAATTATTTATATTATTTACTATTAATAAAATTTCTCCAATGTTTTTGAATAATTTTACATTTATTAATGTGTTCATTTGAATAACTATTATTTTCAATAATAATAGATTCTAAATTAATTTCTTTACAACTAATTTTACATATATTTTTACAATATGGACATTCTTGTTCTAATTTTTTTGCATCTAATAAAAATTCACGATTACATTTGCAACAATTAATTGGTTTAATTTTCATATTAATATTAGACCTTACAGGTGGGGGACTACCTCCTCTATAAGGAATACAACGAGTTGCTGTATTATGATCAGAAATTATACTAAATTTTCTTCTTACTTCTTTTGTATTTAATTTTGATAAAACTATATTATCATCATTATTAGTAGAATAATTATTACTATATTTACTATTAAAAATATTATTAAAAAAATTCATTATTCTAAATTTATCATATTTATTTGAAGATATTTTATCTAACTCTTTATTTCTATTTAATAAAATTTTGGCTCGTTGTACATCATTATATGCTACCTTTTTCATATACTTTGCATAATCAGTATCTAATAATTGTCTTTCAATATTTGTATTACTTTCTAAATATTCTGTATAAATATCTCGTGTAAATCTATCATTAATTTTATTAAATACATCAACTGTCTTACAAAAATATAATTCTTCTTTAACTTCTTTTAGTTTTGCTATAGTAATTATACACTTTTCAGTTGCTCTAGTAATATCTTCTATTTTTTCTTCATATTTATTAAATTTAATTATAGCTGCAATTAACGATACTAAACTACTAAAAATAAGAGGAGTAAACTTTAATAATATCTTTAAATCATTATTTTCTATATTATCAATATTAAAACTATTTAATAGAGCTTCTATTAATGTTAAAAAAGTTGCTAAATAGATAATTGATATACTATATCTTTTAAACCAAAATCTTACATCTTCAAATTTATAATTAACAAAACGCATACGTTCATCTAATCTTTCTATCTTATTTTGAACATGATTACTAAATTCTTTTACCTCTGTTGTTAAATCTAACCTTAAAATATCTTGCATCATTTTAGGTGTATCTGTTCCTTTATCAAATTTTAATATTTTTGAATCTCTAGTTGTTTTACTTTTAAAAAACTTTTTTTGCATTTACATAATTACTAGATTAAAAATTATCATCAAAATCAAATGCATCTTCTATATTTTCTTTATTAGCTAATGCATATTCGCCTACTCTTCTTTCAAAAAAATTTGTTTTTCCTTCAATACTAATTAATTCCATAAAATCAAATGGATTTGAAGAATTATATATTTTATGAATACCTAGCTGTAATGCTAATCTATCAGCAACAAATTCAATATATTTCATCATTAAGTTTTTATTCATTCCAATCAAACTACATGGTAATGCATCGCATATAAATTCATGTTCAATTGAAACAGCTTCTTTAATAATTTCAATAATTTTTTTATCATCTAATTTATTTATTAGTTTATTATAAAGCATAATGGCAAATTCTGTATGTAATGCCTCATCTCGCGATATTAATTCATTTGAAAATGTTAATCCCGGCATTAAACCACGTTTCTTTAACCAATAAATTGAACAAAATGCACCAGAAAAAAATATTCCTTCTACACATGCAAATGCAACTAGTCTTGTAGCAAATGAAGATTTTTTATCATTAATCCACTTTAATGCCCAATTAGCTTTTTTTTTAATACATTCAAACTCATTTAATCCATTAAATAATTTATCTTTTTCTCTTGGATCACTAATATAAGTTTCAATTAACTGACTATACATTATTGAATGTATATTTTCCATGGCAATTTGAAATCCATAAAATGCTTTTGCTTCTGCTAATTGAACTTCTGTCATAAAACGCATTCCTAGATTTTCTAAAACAATTCCATCACTTGCCGCAAAAAATGCTAAAATCATAGATATAAAATATCTTTCATTTGGATCTAATGTTTTCCAATGTATTAAATCTTTGGATAAATCTACTTCTTGAGCTCTCCAAAAACAATCTTCTGCTTTTTTATACATATTCCATATATCTTGGTCTTTAATAGGAAACATTACAAACCGACTATCGTCTTCTTTTAGTAAAGGTTCAAAATTAGATTCTTCCATCCTAAATAATATATAATCAATATTTTAATATCTTTTAAAAAATAGTTATATAAAAATATATTTTTATATATAAATATTATAATGAATATAGCTAAGAAAGATTTAAATATTCAATATATTAATAATATAATTAATAATACTGAAAATAATATTAAAAACACATTTGATCAAATAAAAGGAGGAAATTCAAAATGTAAAACAGAAGTATCATGCGATGAAACAGCTACTTTAGAGGATTATGAAGAATATTATAAAAAAATAAATAATGAAAAAGATCAACAAATAAAAATTCTCAAAATAATATTAGATTATTTAGAACAACTTAATAAAGAAACTAATAAAGTTAATTCTTTATCAAATAAAATAAATAATGATATAGATCAGATTAAACAAAAAATAATTGCGTTGCAAAAATAATTTCTATGTAATATTTATATGGCAACTAACCAAAATTTAGCTCAAACAAATAGTATGTTAGAAAAAGTAAAAGAAATTATTGGAGATAAAATTGAAGGTCCTGCTGGTGGTGTTATTTCTAATATAGTTAAAACAATTAGTACCCAAGTTTCAGAAGTTGAACAAGCTAATGCTGCTCTTTTAGCTATAGATGGAAAATTAAATCAATTAAATTCTTTATTAGATGATATTGAGAAAGCAATGAAACAAAAGAAAGATGATTTAGCAGAAGCAATTGCTAAACAAAATGACCCAGAAGCTGCACAAATTGCCTCACAAATTACACAATTAGCTTCATTCATTGCTAAAATTCAAACAAATATTAATGAAATAAATACAAGTCTCAGTAAAAATAAAACAAACAATTTATCTGGTACTATTACTAAAATTAATAGTACACTTGATAATCTTGTACAAAAAGCTAGACAAGTATTAACAATTGCTGGTCAAAGTCCCTCTACCGGTCCTACGCCACCACCATCTGGTCCATCTTCACCTGTAACTCCAAGACCACCTTCTGTTCCAACACAATCTTCCACTCCAACACAACCTTCCGCTCCTAAATCTAATCCTACACCTGCAGAAGCTGCAGCAATGCAAAGAAGAAAACCTGATGGAACTGTATCTAGAGCAGATAGAAATAGAGCCGGCCTACCCACAAAAGGTGGTAAAACACGTAAAAAGAGAAAAGGTGGATTTGGTGGATGGAATTGTAATTGTACACATAGCAAAACTGGTGCAAAACAAACAGTATCAGCAACAAAACCACCTAGTATCGGTACTTCAACTATGACCGCTACTGCAAAAGCTAAAATTAATCAAGCAAGAGCTGCTATTGCAAAAACTCCGTCCATAGCATCTATTAAAACTAAAGCACAGGCTGCTATTGTTCCACTAAAAGCAAATACAGCTGCTGCTGCTCAAAGTATAAATAAAAATACTCAAGCATTAAAAGCTAAAACTAAAGAATTAGCAAAAACCATACCAACTAAAGCACAAGCTACTGAAAAATTAAAATCTGTAACAAATAAAGTTAAAACCGCGACCGCAATTACAAAAAAAGGAGGTAAAAAACATAAAAGAAAACATACTAGAAAACATTAAAAATATAATAAAAAATAATTAAAAATATAATTTAGTAATTATATTTTTATCTAATAATTATAATATAATGAAAGGTAGTTCATTTAAAAAAGTATTAGATGATTTATTAACAAGTGAAGTTTTAGTTTATATATTGTTAGTAATTGCTGTAATTAATATTATTGGTTATCTACATACAAATGATTGTATGGCTGTATTAATATTTATTATATTAGGATTTATTACAAGTAAATATTCTAAAAATATGATTGTTATACTTGCTCTTCCTATTATTTTAACTAATCTTTTTGTATCAATGGGATATCTTAAATCTTTAGGTCAAAAAGAAGGATTTGAAGAAAATAAACAAGAAGGATTAAGAAATGATAATCAAACCGGTCAGCCAGGAGCTACAACAACTTTACCAAGAAAAGATGACATTAATTTAGTTAATATGTCTGCTGGTAAACATCCTCCTACGCAATTAGAAGATACAGTTGAAGAACTTGTAAGTGGTAATAATTCAAAACAACCACAACTAAAAGGAAAAGGGAATGCTAAAGAGAAAAGTGAAGCAAACTCTCTTAAAAAAAAAGGTGAATTATTAAATGAAAATATGACTCATGCAATGAATCAAATGAAAGAATTATTTGGAAAAGAAGGTATGCCAACTATGGATCAACTACAAAAACAACAAGAAGGCTTGATGGATGCAATGACTAAAATTGAACCTATGATAACAAAGGCTAGTGATCTAATCGAAGGACTTAAAAAAAGCAAAGTTGGTGGTATGTTAGGTATATAAATTTATAATAATTATTTTATAAATTTATCTATTATAAATATCAAATCCATCAATCATATGGGATGGTGTTCTTCCTTGAATCCAACTATTTATTTTTTTATTTATAGATTCATCTGTAAATTTTTCAATAGAAGGAACATCTTGAGTAGGTACAGGAACATATGATGGGCCTTTATTAGGACCACCTAAAGATGATTTTAATATTTTAACAGGATCGCCGCCCGCAATTTTAGATTCCCCATAATTTTGTTTTACTTTTCCTCCAATTTCTTTCGGTTTATACTGATATGCATAATCTTTACCCCAATGTTCTTTATCAGAACCAGCAGGATGTAATTTTGTATTTAGAAGTGAATCATTTTCTGTTTCTACCTGCCCTTCTTTAACAAAACAATCAACATTACTAGAACATTGTCCTCCTCCATCATTAATTATTGAGGGAACATATCCTTTAGGATATAAATTACATTGTCCAGGTTGAATATTATTCCACATATCAAATGAATAACATTCTGGATCTTTTTTACATGCCTCTGCACATTCATTAACCATTAACATACCTATATTTTTACCTGCACTCCAATCACCGCCCTTTCTACAACACCCTGGTGATTTTTTAAAGCTATCAGGAACCTTATATGTAGGTTTAGGAGGACCTTTGCGTAACCAATAACCAGTAAAAACCTTATTCTCTCCACCTTTTTCAAGTTTCCAATTTATTTTATTAACCATTCCATCTGATACTATTAATTCTCCAATTCCTTTAAGGTCAGGATATTTTTCCCAAGAAAATTCTATTGATGTTTTATTCACAAAACTACCTGTTCCTTTACCAAAGCATCCTTTACAATCATTTCCAGTTGTAATACTACTGCCAGATTGCTCTAATATAATAGTTGGACCACTTCCAAAAACAGACCAATTTCCAGATAAATTGTAATATCCTTTATTATTTTTTTCAGTTGGACCTGTTGGTAAATTTATATCTATATTACTTAAATTTTCTCTAAAATTAATTTTTTTAATATCTTTACTTAAACAAAATAATAATATTACTATTAATAAAATACAAACTATTTTAATAATATTATTCATATAATATTATTAAATATTATAATTTATAAGATATTTAAATTTGAACTTGATCCAACGATGGCATAGTAGGTTTAGATGATCCTCCAAAAATAATCTTTGGTAATACTAACTTTAATAGTAACATAAGTATACATACACCTATAACTATAGCTATTACAATAAAAATATGTTTATATTTTTCATATTTGTCTTGATTTATTCCTGAATACATACCAAAAGGATTATTGCTATTCAAATCTATTTTATTTTGATCTACTAATACATTTCCATCGGATCCAGTTGGATTACAATCTATCCAAATTGTATCACCTGAATCTTGTCTTGTTGCACCAATACTATTATATGCATAACTAGAATCATTCTTAATCTCATCCGTTAATGTTGTTGCTACTATTGTATTTTCATTAATTAAATTATTCAATATTGACATTGTTGAATTACTTAAACTAATTGCAATATCATTCTTATCATATACAATATAATCTATACAACATATACTAGTATTCCAAGGTGAAATTGCTGTATAAGCATAAAATCCTTTTCCTGATGGTATAAAATTATTTAAATTAATTTGAAAACCATTACCTACTGTCCCTCCTTCATCTATATCATGACCTACTGAATTTAAATAAGTAATAATAGTTCCTAATTCTTGTGATGCATTGGCTAAAGTTCCATTTTGTGTTGTTATAGGAAAACTTACTAATAAATTTCTACCAGCACTTGTACTATTCATTACTAATATCATTTCTGCATCTGCGTGTTGGTCATTATATAAATGTAATGATTTTCTATAAATTCTAATTTCATTAACTATTAAATCATGTTCTTCTTCTGTTGAACTACAAGTGGGAGTACTAGTGTTTGTATATTTTGCTTCTGATGTTTTTGAATCAGTATATTTTATTTCTATATATTCTCCTTTATTTGTCACTTTAACACCTGATTTGGTAAAATTATAAGTAAATTTACATTTACCTCTACAAACAGCACTTGTATGCTTTATGTTAAATGGGCCATTTGGTTGATTTATACAACTCATACTTATATATATATTAATATTATTCAAATAATTATATATTATTTTAATATATAATGAAATATAAAAATAATACTAATCTTAATTATAAAATGAATAAATTAACAAAAAAATTACGTGTTAACAATAAGACATTTAGGAAAAAAAATATATTTAGAAAAAATAAAAAAAGTAAAAAAAATGTTAGAAGAACACATAAAGGTGGTACTCCTAAAGCTAAAGGTCCTATTAAATTAGCACCATTGGGTCAACAACAGTCAACTAATAATAGTCAAATAATTAACTTACAAACAAAAATAAGTGGATTATTGGATAAACAAAGACAATTACTAGAAACTGTTGGAAAGACTGATCCTCAACAAATTAAAGTTGAAAAAGAAATATTTGATGCAAAACAACAACTTAAAAATCTTGAGACAAAAACTACACCCAAATTAGATGTAAGTAAAATGGATGAAACAGAAATAGATAAATTATTTGCAGACAAACTTAAAAAACTTGAAGAAGCAGGTGTTAAATTAACCCCTGCTTTAGCTGCAGAAGCAGTTGTTAAGGATGCCACTACTAAGGGTAAATCCCAAGAAACAGCTAATGTTCCTGCTCCATCTGCTCCATCTGCTCCATCTGCTCCATCTGCTCTATCTACTCCATCTGTTCCGTCCGCTCCATCTACTCCATCTGTTCCATCTGCTCCATCTGCAGTAGATTCTGCATCTACTAAACCTGTTAAACTTACTAAACAAACATCACTTCCAGATATTGCAACTCCAAAACCTCAATTAAAACGTCAAAATAGTGATCCTGTAAATTTAGCTTCTAAATTACCAAGTGCCCCAAAAACAGCTCCAAAAATAGAACCAAATTTAGCTTCTAGATTACCAACTGCTCCAAAAACAGCACCAAAAACAGGATCTAATTGGGCTTCTAGATTTCCAAAAGCTCCTACTGGCGCGCCTAATTTTACTCAAAAACCTCAAAATACTAATCAAAATTTAGGTGATATTTTAAAACGAGCTTCTAAATTAGAAAAAGATAGTTCAAGTGCAGCACAAACTTTAGGTAAGACTGATTTGAGGGCATCAAAACTAGATCAAGATATGAAAATTGGTGGTCCAAAAATAAATTCAGCTTTAGATGTTTCACCTCAGATTCAAGAACTTAAAACAAAATTGCAACAACTTGCATTAGAAATTCATAGTCAGTCAAAAGATGCAAGAACAACTGATCCAAAAATTAATGCATTAAAAACTCAAATTGCTACTTTACAAAATGAAGTATCTACATTAAATACTAAAATTAATAAACCTGTCCCTACAAAATCAAAAGGAATATTTTCTCGATTTTCGCCTACACCTACATCATCTTCTATTCCGAATGTAAGAGAATCATTATTAAACGTAGTTAATGATGCTGTAAAAAGTTCAAAACAAGCAAATCAAGATGCTCGATCATTGCAAACTGCATTAGGTAAATTATCTAAAGATACAAATACTGTATCACCTAAATTTACTGCAAATCCGATGAAGGAATACACAATTGGTTTTGTTCTTCCAAATAATACTCAATTTACAAGATTACCTGAATCAGGTATTTCACCTGAAAATTTTTTTAAGAGTATGTTTGGAAAAAATACAACTGCACCTCTAGATATTACAACTGATCCTCCATCAACATCTCCACCTTCATCAACATCTCCACCTCCACTAACTAAATCTACATCATTGCCTTCAATAAGTTCTACTATACCGCCCGCGGCAGTAAAATCTACATCAACTACTTCAACACCTAAAAGTTCTTTACCTGAAACATCTAAAAAATCAAAAACTAAAAAAGCAGTAGTAGTTGATACTACTAAAGCTGAAACAAAAGATACTGAATTACCAGGTGAAGATCCAAGTAAAAAAGATAAAAAACAACAACCTAAAAAAGCTGAAACAACAGATAAACCTGTAAAACCAGGACCAAAAAAAGATGAAACAAAAGCTAAACCCGCAAAACCAGCACCAAAAAAAGCTCAAACAAAAGATACTGAATTACCAGGAGAAGATTCAGGTAAAAAAGATAAAAAACAAGAACCTAAAAAAGCGGAAACAAAAGATAAACCCGCAAAACCAGGACCAAAAAAAGGTGAAACAAAAGCTGCTAAGTTATCAGTAGAAGAGGCTGCTGCAGAAGAAATAATAAAAGACTTAGACGCATAAATAATATTTAAATAATTATAATTTAAATATTATAAAACGATATTTAATATATGAGCAATATATTAAATGATAAATTAAAGTTAAAAGAAAAAAAAATAAAAAATATAATAAATATATTAGATAAATGTAATATTTCAAGTGATAGTTATAATTCAACTAAAGAACCTTTTTTTAATAATGATATTAATAAAGATATTTTTAAATTAAATAATAAAGTAATATCACATTATAATATTCCAGATAATTTAAATAGAAATATTATATTAATATATAATTTATTATCAGATCCTTTAAAAGAAATTTATATAGGAGAATGGACAATATTTTCATTAAAATTTGCAATTGAGCAATATAATCTATTATGTAAAGCCAATAGAAAAGATGTTTTTGATATAGGTTATAGATATCTAGGATTAGGTCATATAGAATTAATTAGTTGCGATTTATCTACACATTTATTATTTTATAGACCAGATGGCGGTAGTAATGGTTATGATAGAGAATTTAATTATAATAATTTAATTAATAATGGATCAAAAGATTATAATAAATTTTTTTTTGGTAAATGGTTTTACAATATTAAAGTGTAAATAATTTTAATAAAATTGAATTATAAAAAAATTATATTATTATTAATAGTAATATGAGAGATACCATTAATAGCATATTTAATTATTTATATAGTTATTTAGGTTCACATTATATTTCATTAGATAATAAAATATGCTATAATAAATATAAAAATATTTTAGAATTAATTCCACTTAAAAATTATATTATACAAAAAAATTCATTTGAAAATGAAGATCTTATTATCAGTATCAAAAATTATTGTAAAAAATTAAATTATAACAAATTAAATTATAACAAATTTATAGTTTCTCTTTCTGGTGGCGTTGATTCAATGGTATTAATAAGTATATTAAAATCATTAGGATATGATGTTATTGCTGGACATATCAATTATAATAACAGAGAAGAAAGTAAATTAGAAGAAGAATTTATAAAGGAATGGTGTAACTATAATTCTATTAAATTATATATTAAATCTATTGATAATATTAAACGAGAAAATACAAAACGAACAGATTATGAAATTATTACAAAAAATATTAGATTTGATTTTTATAAAGATATTATGAATAAAGAATTAACAGATATTATTTTATTAGCTCATCATAAAGATGATATTATTGAAAATATCGTAGCAAATATTTGTAGAGGTAGATACATATTAGATTTGGCTGTAATTAGAGAAAATTGTAATATCAATGATGTTAATATTGGAAGACCAATGCTAGAGTATTATAAAGATATTATTTTAAAATTTGCAGAAAAATACAATATTCCATATTTTAATGATACTACTCCAGATTGGTCAATTAGAGGAAAATATAGAAATAAAATATCACCTGCATTAGAAGATGCATTTACTAAAAATGTTAAAAATAATATATTACTTATTAGTAATCAAGCAGATGATTGGAATAAGATAATTGAAAAAAATATAATTAACCCATTTATGGAAACTGTAAAATATAATATTGATGATAATAATATTAATATTGAATTAAATATTGAAAAATACATTGATTATCCTTTAGTATTTTGGACAAATATTTTAAATAAAATATTTAATAAATTTAATATTAAAGCTCCAACAAAAAAAAGTACAGAATTATTTATTAAAAATTTAAAATTTAAAAATGATTTCAACTATAGTTTATCTAATAATTGTACATGTAAATTAATTAACAGTATTATGAATATTACAATTAAAATTAAGTAATTTCGTATTAATTACTTAATTTTAATTTATATAGATAATAAATGTATGAAAATGATATCAATGAATATATTAATGTTTATCTTAATAGTTTAGATAAAAGTAAATTAAAAACTATATTGGAATATTCATTAGTAGGTGGTAAATGTATTAGAGGTTTTTTAGTTAAACATATTATTGAAGTTTTAAATCCAAAAAAATTACATTGGGCGCCAATTGTAGCAGTTGAACTAATTCAAGCTGCAAGTTTAATTATAGATGATTTACCATGTATGGACAATGATGAAATGCGTAGAGGTAAACCTTCAACATTTAAAGCATTTGGTGAACATGAGAGTATTTTAACATCATTTTATATGATTTCAGAATCTTTAAGAATTATAAATAAAGGTATTAATGAATCAAATAATAATTCAATAAATATGACTAATATTTTATTAGAATATTGGTGTAATTTATTAGGAAAAAATTTAGTAGTTGGACAACTTTTAGATTTAAAAAGTGATTGTGAAGAATTATTAAATATTAAAACTTCAAACAATGATTCATTTAATGAAAATTTAATTAAATATAAAACAGCTTCTTTATTTTCTTTTTGTTTTGTAATTGCTGTACTATTTTCAATAGAAGATGATATTAAATATAATATAGAAGAATTTTCTCAAATGGGGAATGCTTTTGGGATGATGTTTCAGTTAATGGATGATAATAAGGATCAATTGACAGATGATTTATATAACAATTTAATATTGGCTGAAGGAAAAAATAATGCAAAAAATAAATATAATAAATATAAAAACATTTTAATTAATCTATTAAATAAAAATAATTTATATACAGAAGAATTACAAGAATTAATACGACAAATTGATAATAAATTTATGTAAAAGTAAATACTAAGTTATAATAGTATTATTACTTAATAATGATCTTATTTGTGTAATATTAGACATTATAGAAGATCCTAGCCATCCATAAACTAAAAATAATATATTATCCATAACATATTGATCTATATCAAAATACTCTACTATCATTTTAGAGTTAATTATAAAAATTATACATATTATTAATTGAAATAATCGATCGATCATTTTTTTATAACTTGTTTCCTCTGGTACAAGTTTATCTTCAATAAGACAAAATATAATTGCTATTAAAAATAACGGTATTAGAAAATAAATATAATTTTTAAAAAAATAAGAACTGTTAATATGCCTTAAAAAAGATATATAATTATTAATATTTAATATTAAATTAGGAATAGTTATTAGAATTAGTGTTATCCAAATATATGAATCTATTATATTTGGAGCGAATAAATAACCGACAATACCGCCAATAATAAAAGTAATTGTTATTAAATTACTAAATTTTTTATCTATATAAACAAGATATATAATAGAAATAATAAGAATAGTTTGTAAAAAATAATTTAATAATTTTTGATATTTTTTTAATGGTTCAGTAGTATCAATATAATCATCTACAATATCTACAATACCGCCAAGTAACAAAGATAAATAAAAATCAATCATAATTTACAATAATATTAAAAATTATAATTTATTTTTAAATAAATTATAATTTACCAAGAACCTTTTTTAACATTTATTCTTTGTCCAGTACGTCTTATACCTTTATTTGGATCATATATTTCTTCATCATCATCAGAGTGAATATCCTTAGATATTTCCCAAAACTCTTTTGATCCTAATTTAAAATCTTTATGACATTCAGCTTTATACCAAAAAATTTGTTCATGTAATTTATTAGATTTAACATTATTATTAATTACTAAGCACTCATAATTTTCAGTACATTGATCCATAACTTGACAAAATGATTCAAATGTAGGGAACATACCTGCATAATTTTCATAAATTCTTTTTCTATTTGCAATATATGGTTCGCGTAATATAAAAACATAATCTATATTAGTTCTTAAGGTTGGAGGTATTCCTAAAGGATATTGCATAGTAATTATTAACATAATTTTCCAATGACGTCCGTTCATAAAAAGAAGACGCATCATTTTATCTCGTGTCCATCGATCATCAAATAAACAATCATCTAAAATAACAAATGTTCTTGGATCAATATTTGTTCTTTTATAATTTTCCATATCATTTTTAATTTTTCGTAATACTGTCTTTTGTCTTTTTAAAATATTTTCTATTATTACTACGTTATATTCGTCATGAATAAATAATTTTGGAACATGTTGACTATAAAATCCATTTCCTGCTTCTGTTCCGGATATGACTGTTCCTATAGGAATATCTTGATGATAAAAAAGTAAGTCTCTTACTAAAAAACTTTTTCCAGTATCACGTCTTCCTATCATTACTATAACTGGCCCAGTATTTTGATCTGGTTTAAAAGTAATACTTTTCATATCAAATTTTTTAAGTTGTAGTGTCATTATTTAATAAGCTTTAAGAAAATAATTATATTATAATATACGTAATTATAGGTTTAAATATATAGTATAATAATATTATATTTATCTAAATGGAAATTACTTATAGAAAAAGTAATAATCAAGAATTATTTGAAAGTTTAGAAAATAATGAATTATTAAATATGGAAAAATGTCAGAATTATATTCCATTATATAATAAATTTTTTGGATTAAATAAAAATAATTTTAATTCTATAAATTTAAATAACAAATTTTCTTTAAAAAAAATAACTTCTAAAATAAGTGAAAATAAATATAAAGGATTATTAGAAAATGAAGATAATACTTGTATAGAAAATGAAATATTTTTTAAATTATCTCCAATATTAGATCCTTATAAATATTTAGCAGGTAAATATGAAGATAATAGTTTAAATTTATTTGATATGCCTGATCTAAATGAAACATGTCATGCTAAGATAGTTGATAATAATAATGCCTCATATGTAGATAGTTTTTTTACATATTTAACTAGCCAATTATTAAATCGAAAAGATTTTATTCATGGATTAGATTTTTATGGCTCATTTTTAGGTATCAAAAATAAATATCATGTTAATATTTGTGATGATATAGATATGTTAATGAATAGTTCATTTTTTTATAGAAAAAATAAGACAATATACAACTTTATAAATTCTGATCATGAACTATTATTTAATGATAATTCTAGAAGTAACAAAATACGATTAAAACTTGGAGATGATATATCTAATTTAGATATATTAAATATCTCTCATATTAATAATGAAGTAAGTGAAGAAACTTTAAATAATGATGATAATAATTTAGAAAATGAGATAATTTTTGAAAATAAAATTGTAGATGATAATAAATCAGACACATCTGAGGTATCATCTAGATCTTCAAATACTGATAATGAGAGTGAAAATAATAACAGTAATAATGATGACAATGATGATGATGCTGATGATGAATCATCTAGTAGTTCAGAAGATGTTGAAGATATTATGGTTTCTATTGATAAATTTCCAATTCAAGTTATTGCACTAGAAAATTGTGAATCAACGCTTGATTCATTAATGGTTGATGATCAAATAAATAATGAAGAATTAGGCTGTATTATTATCCAAATATTAATGATATTAATAACATATCAAAAGTTATTTAATCTTACACATAATGATTTACATACAAATAATATAATGTATATCAAAACAGAAAAGAAGTATTTATATTATAAATATAATAATAAACATTATAAGGTAAAAACATTTGGAAAAATTTTTAAAATTATCGATTTTGGAAGAGCAATTTATAATTATAAAAATAAAATAATATGTAGTGATAGTTTTCATCCAGATGGTGATGCAGCAACACAATATAATTGTGAACCATATTATAATAATAAAAAACAAATTATTGAACCAAATTTAAGTTTTGATTTATGTCGATTAGGATGTTCAATGTATGATTTTATTATAGACAATTATGAGTCTCATGATAGTAAAATGGCGCCAATTCATAAGATAATAAGAGACTGGTGTATTGATGATTTTAATAGAAATATTTTATATAAAAATAATGACGAAGAGAGATATCCAGATTTTAAATTATATAAAATGATAGCTCGAAAAGTACATAATCATACACCTGATAAAGTTATTTGTAAATCATATTTTGAAAGATTTATTGTACCTAAAAAAGAAATTAAAAAAGGTTCAGTAATAATGAATATTGATACAATAGAGATATAATTATCAATGATTATTTTCAACTTTATTTTTTTCATCAATTTCTAAACCGATAAAATATGATATAATAACTTTTAATAATCCTAATGATATTACAGTTATTAATTGTCTATATGATCTAATAAAAAATATTTTTAAAATTTCAATAGCTAAAATTAGAGATAGTGCTAATGAGATATTCTTTAAAACATCTGTTTTAAGTAATATTAAATCAATTTCTTTTTCATTATTAAATTTATCAATGATAAATTTATATGTAGTATTAAATATACTAATGCATAATATAATTATACTTATAGATACTGTTATTAATTCTACATATTCTATAATATTTTTGAGAGAATGACTTGCTACTTTAACAAATTTTTTATTGACCCCTTTTCCCATTTATATTATTATAATAAAAAAAATTGTGGATCTCATTAATTATTGGTGCAGTTAAAATTGTACTGATTAATAGAAAAAATCCTGCATGATATGCTAATTTTTTATCAAAATTTGTAAAATCATTTTTATTATTAAAAGGATTAAATTTTATAATTAAAATTAGTCCTATATATATCTTAATAGTTTTTTCAATAATTTCTGATAAGGGCTTAAGATGAAAACCAAAATAGGCAACTAAAGAAGCGGCATATAATATCCATGAAAAATATAATAAAATTAAAAATATTTTCTCATGCCAAAAGTATTTTTCTTTAAATAACATTATATTTTATAATGTTATTTTATTTAAAATTTGGGTACATCTACAAAAACAGGTGCTGCCATTAAATTTTTTGCTTTATCAGAAAATTGTGAAATAATAAATGTACCAATTAATACACTAAAATATACTAATATTATATCAATAACATATCTTTTTAATATTAGTTCATCTTTAACTAAAAAACGAATTTCAAAAAATTTTATAATAGCAAATACTATTGCTACTACTAATGCAACTAAATATTCCATTAAATATTACAAGTAATTAGTTATAATAATTTTAACGAATTTATAAAGAAACTACATCAAGATTTATAGGAGATAAATCTAAAGAAATATCTTCACCTATACTTATTTTATCTTGTGATTCATCTTCCTCTTCAGCTTTTCTTTTAGCATTATTAACTTCAGCAATTTTATTTAATGTACTAATATCTTTAGGTGCTTCTACCGTTACCTCTTTACCAGTTGACTCCACAATCATATCATTATTTGAAAAATTAATAGATAACGAAGGATCTTCTATAACATTTTTATCTTTTATATTTGATAACTCTATATTATCTAATCCTTTATTTTCTATTTC
>MDTC01231882.1_pt1 | contig 20537 bp, 24 predicted proteins | sample 811181 | NCBI WGS metagenome assembly MDTC01 (sample SAMN05326644, study PRJNA326480) | marine metagenome | isolation source: seawater | place: Pacific Ocean: North | collected 2011 | reverse complement strand
TGACAAATTATTAAAGCCAGCAGCCAAACCAATATACGCAGAAGAACCTCCTGTGTTTGGCGTTTCTAATAAGCCCTTACCTATTGCAGAAGCTGCGTCAAATACATCCATTGGTTGTGTTGGCTCTACGACACTGCCTAGCCTTTGTTCATACTTTGCTCTATTAGTATCAAAATCTTTTTTTCTTTCTATTAAAGCTGCTAATTCTGCAAGGGAGTCATCCATAGTAACTACACCACCAGTAGCGAACATTTGCTCAGGTATGTTTTGCCTGCTTATTGTCATTACACTCCAAATATAGGTCCTACAGCAGTGGCTGGATTAAAAGGATTTAGATTTACATTACTAGCAGGAGCCGTGTTTCCAAAAGTTGAAGGCGTGAATACAGGGCTAGTGCTCATAGCTAATGGATTAAAAGTTGAACTTATAGCTGGGCTTATAGGTGATGCAGTTGGCGTAGGAGTATTAGTAGGTAGGGGGGAATAACCATACTGATTACCTGTTGGCTTCAACACATTACCAATTCCGCCAAAGGCACTTAATCCTACGCCCAAACCAGTTTGCAAAGCACTTGGCTTTCTGCCAAATTGCGTGGTGGTTTGTGTTCTGGAAGTAGGCACAGATTGTATAAATGGCAGCAAAGCTTGATATTGCATGAGAGGCGTTTGTTGTCTCTGCAAAGCATTTGCTCTTTGTGCGTCTAATACATTTTGTCGTTGTTGTTGTCTCATGCCACCTGTCTGCATGCCATATTGTCCTAAATTCAATAAACTACCTACGCCAAATCTTTTGGCTTCTTGTTGTCTTGCAAATTCACCTAAACCTAGTCTCTGTGCTTCACCAAAGCCTCTGGCTCTAATACCACTTATTGCTTCACCTAAACCACGACCTATGGCTTCTGCTCTTTCTTCACCACCTAGTCTAGCTCTTGAACCAAAAGCTGCTAAACCGCCTCTACCAATATCAGCTGCTCTGGCTCTAATATCTGCAATATCTCCTTGTTCTAAAACATCAGATATAGTTTGTTGCACCACTGCATCTTCATAAGGGTTCATGAAGTCTTGAGTCATGGCTTGGTCATAACCACCATAAGTATCTCTTAACAATCCTAAAGACTCTAAACCTCTATCAGAAGCTGCTAATTGGTCTGGGTCTAAATCTGCTACTTGCTGGTCAATGACTACAGGATTACCGTCAGCGTCATAAAAAGTTCTTTCAGCTGCTCGCATGACACCGGGTATGAAACCACCTCTGCCACCTAAGCCAAAAAATAGCTGTTTGCTTATAGGGTCGAGCTCACCGCCTAATCTTGTAATACCTGTTATGTAATCGTTATAAGTTGCCATATTAACTAGGAGTTGCTTGTGAGCTAAACATATCCATCATCTGGTTCATTAGCTCTGTTCCTCTTGTTCTGTCTTCTGACATTGACGGAACCAATGTAATAATACCGCCATCGTTATTCATATCAAATGCACCAGCTCCTCTGACGCTTCTTGCCGTCATAACAAACTCACCATCACTCAACATAGCTGGTATGTCATCGCTTGTTTCTGTGCCTGCACCATTTATATCTCTTGTCATTCTTCGAAAGTCTTCCATAGCTACATCACCACCTTCGGCAAAAGCCATAACTGGACCGCCATAAGCTGCACGCTGTATTGGTTTACCACCAGAAAGTTCAGGTAATTCAGGTAACAGTCCAAACTCAACAGGGTTTGGTCTTTCTTTTCCAGTTCTTCTTGCTATTTCTGCTTCTATATTAAATCTACCTAAACTGTCAAATTGATTCATAGGAGTAAGCTGTATGCCTTTATCAGCTTTTGCTTCATCGTAAGCTTTCTTTGCCAGTAAAGCAGCAGGTATACCAGCTCCTAATAAACTTCCTAAGCCCATACCACCTCTACCGCCTTGTGCACCACTTATAGCTCCACCTAGCCCTCCTAAGCTACCTAAGCCCTTCAAGCCTTTCAAACCGCCAGCGATTTTTGCTCCAGCACCTTTTAATGCTGGCATTAATCCGCCAGCACCTTTAACAGCAGAAGCTGTGAGACCTAATTTACCTAAAGCTGCGTTTGCACCAAAACCACCTAATGCACCGAGAGCAGCTCCTTTTAATCCTTTACCAGATAGTAAACCGCCACCAGCACCAATCAAAGCTGCTGACAAGCCACCTGTAAATGGAGCTGCTATTACTCCTGCATAAGGTGCTACTTTTTTAACAACCTTTTTTATACTCTTAAATAAACCAAATTCTTCTAAACCTGTATTAGGATTTAAGGAAGCTATACCCAAACCTGCAACTCTTGATGCTGGGTCTACTCCAGCCATCATCATTCTTTCTTCTAATACATCAGCCAACATTGGGTCGTTTTCTAAAACATCTGGTGGCACGACAACATCACCAGCTTCTAAATGTCCAAGCAAAGTATCTTTGCCTCTTCCCATCTGTGATAAAGCTTCTGCTTCTGGCATGACCATTACTTCATCAAATCTTGTTCCAGTTGCATCGTACATTGGCTCTAAACCAAGTCTTTGTCTCAAGCCCATTAAATCTAAACCGCCATCGCCTTCAAACTGAAAGTCTCTGCCATCAATATCTACATCATAGCTAGGAGACAATCTTTCAAATAATTCCATTTCTCTGTTAGAAATAGCTCCTTTGGCATCGTCTACAACTCCTCTTGAAAAATCCATATTCATGTTTTTTAACTCTTCAGGGCTCATATTCATGAAGAGTCTTCTTTCTCCTTCAGATACCCTGCCTCCTGCATCTTCAATTTGTTTCATGAGCTGCATAGCTCCTGAGTAATCAGGTTCAAGTCCATCACGATTGATGTCTGGCAAAGTTTGCATTCCTTCTCGCCTTGGAGGTATAAGTCCATCACGCCTAATGTCTGGCATAAGTTGAAATCCTTTGTCTGAGGCTATGAAAGGCGGTGCTCTACGAATAGGTTGATTTACTTCAGCTCCAATCTCTGCAAAATTTTGTATTCTTTCTTTTAATCTCTCGTTCATATTACTATCCTATAGTAACAGTCACCACACCTAGGCTTATTGTACCACTAAATCCAGAAGTAATAGCTTCGGATGCGTATAAATTTCTTAGTCTTGTGCCATCAAAAGCTTGATGAACTTTGTTAGTTGTATTGAATATTATGGCACCTGTAGCAAAGCTAAGAGTTTCTGCTTCTGTTTGTGTAAATGATGGTATTTTGTCAGGGTCTACTGCTGATAAATTAATTTCTAATATTCTAATTAATTTATTAAACAGTTCTGGAGTTACCTCTCCTTGTGCAAAAGGCAGGTTTGTTTCTAAGATTTTAGCCATCTATCTTCTTCCTGATTGCTGTAAATCTACTCTGGTACTACCAAGCCTCCATTTAAAATCTTTTTTATCTGATTCTGGTGACAAATCATCATCAGACTCGAAACGCAAAACAAATTGTCTTGCTCTCATTCTCACATCATTTCTAGCTGTAGATGCTGTAATTTGTGAAGTAGAGCTTGTAGACAGGGAACCAGCAGGGCTGTTTCTTTCTTTTAAAACCAAATTGATTGCACCATTTGGTGAGGCTCCTAAATCATTTAAAAATTGTATATCAGGTATTATTTTTTTAATAAACACAAAGTTATCACCATCTGCCACATCAAAATCACCTGACTCTATAAATACATTTGACATGGCTTGCGTGTCATCGTTTGAGCCTGATTCATGGTCGTAAATGTAGCTTTCATTACCAGATACACCAGAAGCTATAGGTTTTGAATTAGCATAATTGTCTAGCCATGCGTGTCTTGTTAAAGAGCCTAAGCTCCAAGTTTGCTCTTCATAATTATAGATAACGTATTTTGATATTTCTCCACTCCCTTCAGAGAGTGAAGGATAGAAAAACCAAACTTCAGCAAACTCAGCATTTAATCCAGCATGACACTTGTATGCCTGTGAAGCATCTATGTCATTAAAAACATGGTTTTGCAAACTACAAGGAAGTTTTTGCACTGAGCCTTGATAGACATAAAACCCAGATTCACTCATAAAAAATACACCGTTTGGTGAATTAGCAAAAGCTTTAGGACCTATTAAGCCAACGCCTTCATTAATTAAATTTAAAGAAAAAGTTAAAGGCGGACCTATAAATTGCATACTGTACAAAGCTGTATCTGTCCAAACAACTATTTCTTGTCTTGTTTTTGTACCAGCTACAATAGTAGAGCCACTTGAAAGTCTTAAAGAACCAGCAGTATTAGTAGCTCTAGGCTCAAACTCTAATAAATTTTCTTGGTCAGAAAAAGAAATTAACATAGAGTCCACTGCTCCAGTCCTAGCTGTGCCTGAGTTATTTATTGGGTCAGAGCCCAAAACTATTAAGTGTCTATCAGTCTCGGAAGTTATTACTTGCAATCCTTTGGTAGGCACTAAGTTTGCACCAGCAACAGTAGATAGTTCTACAGCCCTTGTGTTAAGACCATTATCTTGTACCCATCTGTAAATTCCACCTGCTCTAGGATTAATAATTAAATCCTCTCCATAATGGTCATGTGTCCATATTCTGAGCTGATTACTAGTTGATAGTGGTGATGTGCTACCAAAAGTACCTTCGCCCCAACCACCTACACTCCAACCTGTGCCAGTCAAGTAAGTGTCTGTGCCTACATTAATTTCATAAGCAGCGACTGCACTTGAGCCACCATTTCCTGTGTCACCTGAAGCAGCTGTTACAGTTGCACCGCTAGTATCTTTAGCCTCTATAGTAAAAGTGTTTGAATCTGTAATTGTAGCTATTTGATAATTTTGATTAAGAACATCAGCTGTTATGTTTCCTCCTAAAGAAACAGCACCACTAAACGTAACAAAGTCACCAGCGTTAGCACCATGTCCAGTCTCTGATACATTTATGGTTGCGTCTCCTTCTGCTACTCTAGCAAAAGTAACATCTCCTGCTCCAGTTGTGGCTCTAATAGGAGTAATATCAAAAAAAGCATTACCTTCTCTGAGATAATATTTTAAAGTTGTGCCCAGACCTAAGTATCTGGTTCCCTCAGTAGCTGTCCAAGTAATTAAGCCTCTAGCCCTTCCTAGAAAACTTACCGTGACGGCTTTTACCCAACCACCTATTTTTTCAACAGCATTTTTTCTAAACCTAACAAAATTAGCGTCTACCCAACCGCCTTCGTTAGAAAGGCTAGTTTCTTCTTTATTTACACCAGATTTAAAATTAAATTTAGTTAAAGCCATAGATTAAACCTTCTTAAACAAGAAGTTTAACATGTTGTAAAAAACTTAAGCTAATCTAATGATTGCACCAGTAGCAGTCGGTGAAGGAAACACTACTGTAAAATCACCTGCTGTAGAGGTTTTATCACCACCAAAGTCTATAGCTGCAACTGCTTTATCACTTTGCGTATCATTGTAAATTAAACAACCTCTTGCCGTAACTGTAGCAGTACCAAAAGTTAAATCTGCAAAGTCACAAACCGCTGTAGTGCCTGAAATAGACGGAGTAACACTTGTTAAAGCATTCCCTGCTGCTGTGTAATTTGTACCACTAGCTTCGTTAGAAGTTGTATAAGCCGTAGTACCAGCACCTAAACTAGCACTTGAAGTATATAAAGCTAGTTTAAAAGTATGACCTGAACTAGCAGTAAAGTTATGTGTGCCTACTAAAAGTTCTTGTTTAAAACTTGAAGTTATCGCTGATGTAATTGCCATATTAAAGCTCCTTAATAATTTTAGCCATGTCACCATGACCTTGTTTACTAAGCAAGTTTACCACAGTTGTTCTATCTGATGATATACCGCTTTTTATGGCATAAAGTATCACTGTGTAAACATGATTGCGAAAAGCATAAGCTTGTTGTTTTACATGCTCTGGAGCATGACTAGAAATTTCACATATTTTATTTGTTGCTTGCTCTGCCCAAAACTCAGGGTCATGACCTTTGTTATGAGTTGTGTGTACGCTTATTTTGCCTAAATCTAAAAAATTATCTGACATTATCCTTTATATGGTTCTGGTGGCACTACAGGTTCTGTCATCAACGACATATTTTCTTTTTGCAGTGTTTCATTAATTTTAGAACTTTTTTCAATTATCCACCTATCTTCGTGAGGCACTGCAACATAAGGGTCTTCTAATCTGTGATAACCATACAATCTTTCTGTAATCGGTACGTTTGCGTCTAGTAAACCACTTCTTGGGCTAACGCCAATTTTCATACCGCCATCCATAGTTTTAGCACACCAATATTCTACACAAGCTCTTCCAGCTTCAGCTAAGTGCATATTGTTTGTGTAAGAAAAATCAATACCATATAGCTCAAGAGTATCTACTTTATTGTAAAATGCAAAAGCTATTGCGTAGGCTACAGTGTTGTTAAAGTAAGCACTTTTTGTTTCATTGCATACTGCCTCTAACGGATAGAGCTCTGCACTTGGCACTCTATCATCAAGCTCACAGGTATAAACAGGAACTGACAATATTGGCAATATTCTTCTCAATACTTTGGTTTGTTTGCCTGCATCTTCGGTATCAAAAAATCTGCTTGCTGGGTCCATCATAAAGACTCTATCGCAATTAAAAACACCACATGCAGAGTTTATACCCCACACCTCATCCCACTCTTTACTGTTTTCAGCACCAATAACAAAATCTATTTGTGATACACCAAGACCTAGAAGGGCAACCTTTGCACCCTTAAGTTTTTCTATTTTCATTAGGAAACTCCAATTCTTAAAGAGTCGTATCTGTACTCATCTTTCACTTTTCTACCTTCTGAAAGATTTTTCATTCTACTGACTGCCTCTTTGAACCTCGCTTCATAAGAAGCAATAGTATCAGGAGATTCTTTAAGAAAAGTCGCACCTTCAACAAGACAACCCATGAGCAAGGCATCTGGATAATCTTTTGAAAGTATTGTCTGTCCACTATCACTTCCACTCGTTAGCGAGGCTGGTTTATGTAAGTAATGCAATTCTACTGTAAAATTTGCATCTGGTACAGGAGCTACAGTAAATGACTCGTCTGAAAAAAGAGCATAATACTTTGGAGTTCCTGTAGATGTTGAATTAGGTGCATACTCTTTTAAAAAAGAAGGATGCTTATAATCCAAATAACTGTAAACATTACTTGAAATAATAGCTAAACTCATAGGAGCATAAAAATCTGAAGGCGTAGCTAAAAAACGATTACCTGTAGTTAAGTTACCAGTTACATTTTTTCTTTGTTGCGGTAATTGTACAATTTCAAAGATTCTATCTTCAGTTCCTTTAATTATAGTGTCAAGATTACTAACAAAAGTTGTCTCGCTAGACTCCAAATAATCTTGTATTGCAGTTTTTAAAGTTCCAAGAGTAAAGCTCATAATTAATTATATCATTTAAATTAAACTGTATTTGCCTGTCCGCCCATGCCTGAGTGATTAGTGCAATAATAATATAAAGTAGGTGCTCCTACAGCTACTGTAATCTGTGTATAAGCTCCAGCACTACCCGGAGTGCCGTTAGTCGTCACCCCAGTAGTATACTCAGAGCCTCCACCATGAGTTCCATTTGCTGTTGTAGAAAACCTTAATGGGTGTCCTGAGTTGCTAGAATCGGATTGGTCAAATCTATATGTGCTACCTTCTGTAAGGTCTATGGTTGCATAATATGCACCATCAAGGAAATATTTATTGCCAGAACCATAAGAATTAGTTCCATAAGCTACTGTAACCGAATACAAAGTGACGTTTGTAGTGATAGTTGGAGGAAATAAAGAGCTTGTAATCCCAATACCAGTGACAGTCTCTGAAGCAGACACACCTGTCAAGGATGTTGTTCCTAAAGAGCTTGCAACAGACAAAGAAGACAAAGTTTGACTAACTGTGTTAGTTACTGGTTCATTTATTACAATATCACCTAATCCTGATTGCACTCCGAAACTAACTGCTGGAGAACCTAGTTTACCTTTGTCTACATTTGTATAGACAGAAAAGAAATTATTATCATCACTTGTGTCAGGTCTTGCATTTTTTATAGCTTGAGCATCAAGAGCTATAGGTCTTCTGTCTAATTGTGGATGTTTTGCATCATATTGGTCAGGACCGACTAACTTGCCATCCCAAGTCATTTTCATTTCTTTGAGTTTGTATCTAAAACCAGTTATATCGCAAATGCCATAGGCATTTTTGTTACTAGCAAATTTACTCATTTAGCTGAATTGTAACTTCGTAAATCAGGAGCTATGTTGTAAGAAGACCTATCTTGGTCTTGTGATGTAGCTCTTTCAAATTCCTCTTCATAAATTTGTTTTAACAAAACAGTTCTTTCAGGTGCTCTTTTCATAGAAATGTAATATGCCAAACCAGCTGCTAGACAAGGATAAAACCTAAAAGGCATTTCTAAAGTATCAGCTCCAGCATCTGCATCATCCATTCTTGTTAAAACATTCATGTGCAGTGTATATGTACTTGATACATCAGGTGTTGGGTACAAAGTTATTTTTGGTGTTATTTGTTTATCAACGAAATATTGTGATGGTTTAGCAGTGGTGCCCTTGTTAGATAAACCAGCATACTGTGACCTACTTATTTTTGCTAAGGGTAAATCAGTATTTTCATTATTTGTGGTTTCTCTAACAAAAGCATCCAATACATCAATAGTTGCAGTGCCATCCGTAGAGTCTATTGTATAAGTCGCTGTGCCCTGCACCAAAGCAACAGTTTTTTCAGCAACTGTCCATTGGTTTAAGCCTCTGTTTGACCATTCTGCTAACAATAAATTAAGACTTCTTCTGGCTGTTTTTAAGTCATAACCAGTTCTTAACTCTATGCCACAGCGTTCAAAAGCTTCTTCGACAAACTCTGCTACATCTGGCTCAAAATTTTTACTATTTGATACTGCCAATTTTAATATTTCTTTATTAGTTCAAGGATAATCATGTAGCTATCGCCACTTGAGTGTCCTGTAGTAGTGAAGTCAATGTCACCTGTCTTACCAGAACCAGCATTATTAGGAATTGCAGTAAAGTTATCGTAATACTCATCACCTGTAGAATCAGCTGGCAATCCTATTGCCAATACATTCGTTGATGCGTCAAACTCTAATTTTACTGACATGCCAACTGTAGCCCAATATATTCTTTGAATATGAACTTCAGTGCATTCTTTTCCTGCTGAGTTATTTGCTAAGGCTGAAACATCCACTTTCTTAACAGCAGACTCACCACTGCCATCGCTGACATTGGTAAATCTTAAGACAGCTGTTCTTTCACCATCTTGTATGGTTTGTGTTGTTACTGTATCTGCCATTAGTTACTCCTTTACGCAGTCGGTGAGTCAGATGCTATACCAAAAAACTTAAGTGCAACTACACCACCAGCTCCTGCTGTTCCAGAAATAACTACTTCTACTTCATCAGCTGTTTCTGTAGCAGCTGTTGTAGTACCACCAGACATTCCTAAAACACCATTACAAGGGAAAAATCCTTTGAAACCAGTTGAGTTAATTGCTACAGAGATACCATCTACAAAACCATCAGTATCTGCATCAGTACCAATGTCCACTAAATTCACATTATTAGCAGCAGCACTTGTCACAGTAATTGCTACACCCATAGGAATAAAGTTTGACGGTATACCTATTGAACTTTCTTTGTGGTCAGTTCCAGAAGCAGCAATAGTTATAGAAGTGCTATAAGTAGAAAGAGTCATCTCATTTGTGAGAGCTCCTGTAGTGCTGTTTTTTATGATTGTTTTAAACCCATTCTCAGAACGAACAGGACCATTAAATGTTGTATTTGCCATATTATCCTCCTTGAGGAAAGACTTTATCATCTTGGCTTGTCTGCTAGGTCAGTTGATAAAGTTGTTAATAAATACCTAGATTGACATGATTATATCATTTTTGGTTAAAATTGAAGTAAATATTTGTTTGTAAATAGTTGCAAATGTTTGTAAATAGTGTACTATAACTATATGATTAATAAAAAATTATGGAGGAATTAGTCATGAAACTTACTAAAGCAGAAATTGTAAAAAAGACTGAAGATTTTAAAGATGAAATATCAGTTCTTGTAAACAATGCAAAAAAAACTAAAAGATGGATAGATATGGCTCTACCTTTTGAGCCTGACCTACCTGCTATGAAAGTAAAATTTGATAAAGAAATCAACGCAGCAGAAGCTAAACATGCCGAGTTTGTGAAGTTTGCGGAAGAAAATCCATTCGATGATGCACCTATGGTGAGATGATGGATAACTTTGATTTAGATTGGTCACAAAAGCAAAAGCTACCTGATGGCAGGTATGTAGAGGAAGCTGAGCTCAACAAAAGTAACAGCGAACTCTTTTGGTCTGTCTGGAGAGAACAAAAAACTGCTCTTAAAAAGTCAGGCTATGCTGTATCTAAGAACGATGATGTTTGGATTGTCAAAAGATACTCTGATGATTTAGATATTTTAGAAAAATCACAAGCTGTAGACTCTGATAAAAATTATCCTGTGCCAGCTGGTCTTGACTACTATGGTTATCAAAAAGCTGGTATTGAGTATTGCTTAGACAAAGACAATATCTTGATTGGTGATGAGATGGGCTTGGGCAAAACTGTTCAAGCCATCGGTGTTATTAATGTCAATAAACCAAAAGATGTTCTAATTGTTTCACCAGCATCTCTTAAGTTGAATTGGAAAAAAGAGTTAGAGACTTGGTTGGTTGATAAAAGAGATGTGCAAGTCATTATGTCAGGCAAAGATAATCTTGATGAAAAGCAAGATATTGTAATTATTAATTACGATGTCTTGCAAAAGTATCAAGAATTACTTGATAAAAAATGGAGTCTTGTGATTATGGATGAGGTTCACTATCTTAAAAATCCTGATGCTCAAAGAACTAAAGCAGCTTTAAGCGTGCAAGCTGACAAAAAAATCATGCTGACTGGTACTCCAATACCTAACAGACCTATTGAAATACAGGCTGTTGCTGGTTATTTAGACGATGAATCATTCGGTAATAGATTTGGTTTTGGTAAAAGATATGCCAGTCTTCACAAAAAACAAGTCGCTAGAAATAAAAGCGTTTGGGATTGGAGTGGAGCTTCAAACCTAGATGAGTTGCAAAGAAGACTTAGACAAAGCTTCATGATTAGAAGAAAAAAAGATGAGGTTCTTAAAGACTTGCCAGCCAAAGTAAAACAGATTATTGAGCTCCCTTACGAGTCTTATAAAAAAGAAATCAAAGCAGAATATTCTGCTTTCGAAGACTACAACAACAAAAATAAAAATCCTAACGTAGACCCTTATAGTCTGGATGCTGACCAATTTTCTACTAGCATAGACTTTGCAAGTATGTCTTCAAAAAGAAAAGCTACTGCTGAGAAGAAAGTCAAAGCAGTGGCTGAGCACCTTGAGTCTTTCAACGAGCCTGTGGTAGTCATGGCTCACCACAGAGATGTCATTGCCCAGCTTGAAGCAGAGCTAATCAAGCAAGATAAAAAAGTTGTTGTTCTAACTGGTGAGAAAAACCAAGTAGAAAGAAACGAAGCTGTTGAGGCTTTTCAAAGCGGTCAAGCTGATGTCTTCATTGGCAGTATCAAAGCTGCTGGTGTTGGTCTTACTTTGACTAGAGCATCTAAAATGGTGTTTGCAGAGCTTGATTGGGTGCCTTCTGATATTGCCCAAGCAGAAGATAGAATACACAGAATTGGTCAAGAATCTTCTGTTCTTATTCAGTACATTGTTGTTGAAGGCTCACTTGATGCAGTGTTTGCCAAAAAGATTGTCGATAAAACTAAAGTAGCTGCTAGAGCTCTTGATGATGTAGTGGTTGAGAAAAAAATCGAGATACCAGAGCTTATCGAAGAAAACAAAGAGCTTAACAAGGTAATCAAAAAAGCTAGAGTAAAAGCCAAAGCCAATCAAATAGCTGAGTCTTTATCATTAGAAAAAGTAGAGTTGCTTCAAAAATTCATGAAGTTTCTTTCTTCAAGATGTGATGGTGCTTTAGCACAAGATGGTGTTGGCTTTAATGGTGTTGATAAAGACTTCGGTGCTTCTCTAGCCAGACAAAATAGCTGGAGTATGGCTCAACAAAAGATTGCCTACAAAATGCTTAAGAAATACAAAAGACAAATAGAAGAGCTTGATGGTGAGGGCTATAACAGTCTTTATGAATAAGAAGGGCACCCTGATTAGAGTGCCCTATATTTTATAAATTACATTTCTTGGGAGAATGAAAAATGAAATTTAGACCATTATATCAAAAAAAAGGGCAGGTGTAATACCTGCCCTTCTTCTTAATAGTTGAGTAATAAACCCTATTAAAGGTTCAATTATGCTCCTTGAGAACCATAGATACCTCTCCAGTTTGAGAACCCAAATGAGTATCTCTCTCTAGCTTTGTATCTAATGTTACCTGTACTAAAGTCAGGCTCCATGTTGGTTTCCATTGCTGTTCTTTGGAACATTTTCAGACCTTCTCCTTGCTCTGTAATAGAAGTCAATAAGAAGAAAGCGTCAGGGTCATTCAGATAATGATTTACTGTGTAACCACCCGGAAGCATACCAGTGTTACTAATAGCATTTATATCGTTATCTGCCGTACCAACTCTTTGTGGAGAGTTTAATATTCTGTCAGCTACAAAAGTTAATTGTGGTGGAATGACCAGTTTTGTAGCATTTACAGAAATAGTTAAACCTCTGTCGTCTGTAAATGTTGATATATCAATCAAAGCATCTTCTAAAGATGTTTCGTTTAAGTCAGCCATAGTAGTTGCTCTGTTAGCAGCAGTACCACCACCTGCTAGAGGGTGGTCAGTTGCTATTAGAGACTTGCCATCACCACCAGCAAAAGAAGAATTAAACGCATTATTTAATACGTTTGCTCCTTTTACTTCTTTGGTGTTAGCCATACTACGAGCTAAAGCTTTAGTATATCTTTTACCTAGTGAGTCGTATAAGTTGTCTTCAACAGCTTCTTCAGTCAATGCAAAAGCTAGTGCCACAGTATCGTGGGTATATCTAGCAGTGTAAGACTCTGAAGCATTGTCAAATACAACACCTTGTCCTTCGGACTTGTTTGGAGCTGAGCCAAAACCTACGATTAATACTTCTTCTTCAAAAGCTCTTGATGAGTCTTCGATAGAAAAAATGTCTGCATACTGTTGGTCGTAAGTATCATACTCCATACCAAAGAGTGCATTTAAACCCGGTTCTAATTCAGCTGCTAATTGTGCTCTTGAAATTGCCATAAAATATTACCTCTCTTAAGCTAGACCAGCACCTTTCTGACCCATAATGTGATTTTGTATCACACATAGGACATTGGTGTTAGCCGATGCAACATCGTTGTTATCAGGGTCTTCTGAAATATCAATCGCTTTTAGTGGAAGAGTAGCAGTTGTTGCTCCAGTAGTGACATCAAGTTGTGTGTTACTACGACCTGATTTTTCATCACCTACATCACCTGCATCCACAATGTCAAAGTTTCCAAACAAATCAGCAACAGGAAATGCTGCGTCTGCTTGAACTTCAAAGACAACATTTGAGTCGTCAATCACAGAAGCTACGATATCCGAAGCAGCTATGCTACCCGGATAATAATTTTTAAAAACTTGTTCGCCACTTGTTGGGTCTGTGTACGAGACACCATTGAAAACACCAACGATAGGAACAGTGCCAGAAGCAGCGTGTCTACCAATTACACCAGCAGTAAGCTGAGTAACCAAATCTCCTTGATAAATAGGAGTTGTAGCACCACTTGCAATTCTATATCTGGATTGTCCACCAGAATAGGGAGCACCACCCATCATGCGAACAGCTTTTAAGCCAAAGGCTGCGTTTTTATTCGCCATGTTAGTTTACCTCTAAAAAAAATTACTTCTGGCTTTTACCAAAAGTAACCTGAGACTCTCTTTTGCTATCGTACTTGACGTATCGACCATCCTTGCCAGACTCATTAAACATAGTGTTGTCTAATGCTTCATTAGCTTGTGAGGTTTTGCCTTCATAATAAGCTCTTCTCTCTTGGATAGTTTCAACAGGTATTTTAGCTAAAAAAAGCCCTTCGTTATGTACTACTCCAGCCAGTCTACCTTTATCTTCGCCAAGGTAAGGCAAATCCCAACCATCAGGTAGAGATGAGGCTTGAACAAATTCCCAACCTTCTCTCATCCTATATGAAATGTTATTTGCATCTTCTTGACCAAGAAATGACCCTCTTATCCATCTGTATTCATAACCATCAGGTGCAGGGGGTGTGTCCAGTTTCTTGACAGGAGACCAAGGTTTTCTACGAGCTGTTTTAGCGTGTGTCTCGGTTTCACGTTGGTTTCTCATGGTATCTAACTCTTTTTTGTCTGCCATTATCTTGCCTCTTTTTGTTGTATTTTTTGCTTTTGCTTTGCAACTTGCTTCAGCCAGTCTTCTTCAGACATGTTATAAGGCTTAAGCCCAAGAAGGCGTTCTTTTTCAGACTTAGAAAAAGTTACTCCATTTTTATTGTTGCCTTGTGTTTTTTGCCTACTTCCTACAGAAGCAGAAGCGACTCTTTGCACAGTGGGTCTGACTTCTTTTTCTTTGGCGTTTTGTGTATTCATTAAATCTGGATAAACATTATACACTCTTTTATCTAGCTCATCGTAGTATTCATCTGAGTCAGGCTCGTAACCTTCGTTTACTAGATTTATATGAGTGTAATTAGCATACTGTGTAGCCTCAACATTATTTGTTTCTGCATCAGCTCCATACCAAGGATTTCTGCTTTTCCACATTAAAGCTTCTTCTGTTGGCACCACAGGTTGCTGTTGTGTATTTTGTTCTTGTACTTCTTGCACAGGCTCTGGAGCTTGTTGTTTTCTATTTTTTGCAAGTTTGACTTGCTCTTTTTGTATAGCAATGTCGTTTTTTAAAGTGTCGGCTTTTGAAATTAGCTCTGCATCTCCAGACTCATAAGCTTTTTTGAAAAGTTCATCGGCTTGTCTTTCTCTTGCTTCAATAGCTTTTTCTTCTGCTGTAATAACACTGTCGTTAAGGGTTGCTGCCTGACTTTCTAAATCTTTAATTCTTTGGTCTTTTTGTTTTGCTAAATTTTCATACTGTTCTGCTCTTGCTTCAGCATCTCTTGCTCTTGCATTTAGCTTATTAATTCTTTTTGATACGCCTCTTGTATATTCGTCTAGCTCATCATCTGTAGCAACTGTTTCTTGAGCAGGCTGTGTATCTTGAGACACTTCCTCATCAACAATTTCTATTTGTATTTCTTCTTCGTTTTGTACTTGCTGTTCAACTTCGTTCATTTATAAGCTCACTATATCATCAGGGTTAAGAATTGTTGCGATGATTTCATCATCATTGATAATTCTTACTTCTGCACCATCTTCTAATTTAAATCTTGCTCCTGAGTATCTACCAATCAAAACCCATTGACCTTCTTCACACCAAGGAGCTCCATATTTTTCCTCATCCGAATAACAAAGCGGTCCTTTTTTAACAACATAAGCAACTACAGTAGCCAGACTTTCTCTGTCTACAGTTTCTTTAGTCATTATAATTCCGCCTTTTGATTTGCCTTTACCTCGATAAGGTAACACCAAAATTTTCCAGCCAGTCGGAGTAGGCATTCTTTCAACAAGAGAAGCGTCTAGTTTTTCTGGGTCTAAAACAACTTCTTTAGGCTCAACGTAAGCAGATTGAATTATGTTATTTTCTAATTCTTTCTTTTCTACTGGTTCAGTCATCTTGTTTAAAGTAATTTTTTATAAAATCTTGCATATTATAAAGTGCTTCTAGCTTTCCTTGCAAGAATTTATAGTGTTCCATGTCTTTTAAATTTCCAGACATAAGAGTGTCTTGTATGTCGCTTATGTCTCTGTCTATCTCTCTTTGTTGGCTTTCAACAAAGTCAATTACATCTGCCATGTATTATTTTTTTGGTTTTGTTTTCTTTTTTGTGACAGTTTTCTTTTTTGTGACAGTTTTCTTTTTAGGTTTTTTTGGTTCAGCTACAGGCTCTTCATCATTTTCCATGCCTGTTTTTAAACCAGAAATTCTAGCCATTTTCTTTTGTATTCTTAATTCGTTAGCAATTCTTTTTTCTTCTTCAGCAGCTTGTGCTTCAGCTCTTTTAGCAATTTCTTTGAGTCTTTCTTCTTGTTTTTGTTTTTTAAGCTCTGCTTGCCTTTCTTTAATATAGGATGTAGTCATTATTGCCTCGTTTTAACCTCTAATTCTGTTAGTTTTAAATCAGCTTGCTGTCTCATTCTATCTATAGCTAATTGCAGTTTATCATCTGCTATAGCTTTTTGTACATCAATTCTCTGTTGTTGCAAGCTAGCTTCTATCATTTTGTTTTCTCTAGCTTGTTCTTGTTTTTCATCAAACTGGTCTTGTTCCATATCAAGCTCTTTATCTCTTAGCTCTAATTCTTTTTGCCTTATTTCCACTAATGGGTCTCCAGATGGCATTTGTATAGATGATAAAAACTGCTCTGTTAGAGATGCCATAATCGGTGAGCTAATTTGGTCAAGCATCATTTGTATTTGCTGTGTCAATGCCTTAGCCTCTTCAGGCGGTGCTTGAGTAATCTGTGCTTGCATCATTTCTATTTGTTGCATAGCTTCTGCTGGCATTTGTTGTTCTGCAAGTTGTGCTGATAAAAACTGTAAATGTTGCATAACATGAGAAACAATCAAGGATTGTAACTGTTCGTTTTCTTGGACTGTTTTTAACAAAAACAAACTTTGATGAGCTGCTACATGTGCTTCATGATTTTGCTCAGGAAATGCTTGTGCTGGCTGTCCTAAAAGTAAATTACTATTTTCTATACCTGCATCTATAGGCATAGGAGTGGTATCTGGCGGTGGTTGTAATAAACTTTCTATGTTGTCTACGCCAAGTGCAGCGTACATTCTTCTATACGCTTCATAAATACCAACAGGTCCATGCACATCTGGATTAGCTGTAACCATTTGTAATAGCTCTTGAGCCATAGTAATTCTTTGACTTTGTGAAAAGATATTAGGGTCTGATATAGGAACTATGTCTACTCTTTCATCAAAGTCCGACAATTTAATTTGTCTTGGTCCTGAGCCTGTCTCAAAGTCATACTCTGGTGGCAGATAGTCTGCAAAAACATCAGCCAATAAATTAAACTCTAATCTTTGTGAATAATGCAGTCGTTTATGAATCGCAGACATTACTTTTGTGCCTCTTTCTAACAAAGCTACTGTTGTGCCCACAGGCATAGCTTGATTCATGTCTCCTACATTCATATCTGCAATAGCAGCAAACCTTTTACCTGAGTCTACTAACAAGCCAAGTAATTGCATCAAAACACTGCTTGGCTCTTTTATTGGTAGTGGTATTAAGTTTTCTCTGAGGTTGCCACCTGTAGTATCAATATCTCTAAACTCACCGGGTTGTAAAGGCTCTGCCTCATCTCTAATTCTCATGCCTCTTGCTTTGAAACCTGCTGGTAAATTAGCAAGTGTTCCTGCATCTATAAGTTGTCTTAGAATTGATGTTGAAGCCTTAGATAAACCACCAATCATGTGTGACAAACCTAAACCATAAAAACCTAGACCCGGTAAAAATTTGTATTGCACAAAAAAGTTTATTTTGTTTTTCAAAGGGTCTTCAGGCTGAAAGTTTCTTCTTATGGATAAAACCTTGCCTGCATCTCTATCAATAGTAACTATGTATGGAAGCTTTAATCCTGTAGGCTCTCCATCTGCACCGACATCTTCAAAGCCTTCTAAATCTAAAATAGTATGTGTTTCGTATATGGTTCTGCTTCTATCTTCTGCGTAACTAGGCTCTATGCCTTGTATTTCATCTATTTCTTTCTGTACATCGTCTTCTTCACCATATATGTCATCTGGTAAATCTATGTTTGAATAAAAGCCAGTCAGTTGTTGTTTTTTAATTTCGTTTTTTGACATGCTTATAGCATGTGTAATTCTTTCTGCACTGGATATATCAGCAGACTCGTAAGGAACAATTAAATCTTCTGGAGGTATAAACTTAGATACAGCCCTATTCAGTACAAAATCAAAATATACTTTTTTGAATGCAGAGCCTGCTAAAGGTAAATAAAATAAAAGTTGGTCAAGCTCTGGGTCATATTCTTTCATTACATTCATAATGTAATAATTCATAAATTCTCTAACTCTATCTGCCTGTGATTCTGTATCAGCGTTTCTAACACCTAGTATTTGTGTCTTAACAGGTCCTTTAGCAGGTAACAATTCTTTATAAGCTTGTGCTTGGAATTGAGTCACAGCTTCTGCCAAGATTGGGTGTATAACGCCTGAACTACCTTCAAATGGTTGTGACCTTGCTTCATCAAACTTCATGCCTAAGTATTTCAAGCCATCTGTGTAAGTATCTTCCCAGTCTTTTCTTGACTCTAAATCGTTTTTAATACTACCAATTAAATCTTGTGCTAGTTTATTTAAAGTATCTACACTTAAGAAATCAGCTAGGTTTGCATTGAAATCTGTTTCTAAAACTTCTTCTTGTTCCAACATTTCTTCATCGGTTAGCAAGCCCTCTTCTGTAACCAAAATTTCAGCAGCTTCTCTTATAAGCTCGCCTCTTGGTTTTTCTACTTCTACTTCGGTAATACTTCCAGACTCATTAATGTCTAAATCGTCTTCTGTACCTAATTTTTTATCAACCATTAGTGTAAAACCCTATCTTCATCAATGCCTAGATAAGCCATAATAAGCTCCATAACATCTTCGTCAATCTCTTTGCCTTCTGCAACTACCTCTCCATCAACCTCTAAGCCAAGTTCTTTTGCAACCTTTTCTGCTTCTTCAATGTTTTCACAATCAAGGTCAGGTCCTGTGAATTTTTCACCACCTAAGATAAGCGAGGTTACAAACTTAGCCATTTTAATAGTATATCATTCTATTTTTTCTTAATCCTTGCATTTCTTCCTGATAGTCTTCATGCAAAGAAACAAAGCCACCCTGCCTAAATCTCATTAATGCCATGGTCGCACTATCGCAATAATCATCATGGTCTCCAAATGGAAAAGAAGCCATTTCTTCAATAACATCTTCTGCAAATTTTTCGTCAGGAGCCCAGACCATACCTGACTCAAATATAGGAGCCACACTATTCATCCTTGCAATTTTGTCTTGACCCTTACTAGGTGAGTAAGCCGTAACAGGAATACCCATCCTTCTAAGCTCCTGTGTAAGTGGTGTGCCTGATGCTTTAGCTTCAATTAAAACGCAATCAGGTTCCCAATATTTATATTCTTCATAAGCTTCTTTTTTAAGCTCAGGAAAATCAACTCTAAATCTTTTTGCGTCTAAAAGTATGATGTTTTGTGAGCCATCTTCTTCGTTTTCAAAAACCGCCCAAGTTGTTATGGCACTGTAGTCTGCGGTTTCTTTTTTGGAAAAAGCTGTATCGTAACTTTGTATTACATAACTATATGGTGGAACTTTTTCTTCATGCCATGTATTCCACCATTCTCTTTTGACTATACTGCCTTCTTCAGCTGTAGGATTTTGCATCCATTGAGAGTTCCATTTGCTTACAGGTAAAGAAGCTTTTACACCTAGTAACTCTTCTTTTTTCCAAAACTCACCCCACAAAGGGTTTTCTGTGTCTGGCATTAATGCAGGAAACTCTACTATCTCCCATTGGTCAGCATTTTCTTCACCTTGTTTCTTTAAAAGTTTGCCAACCAAATCTTTTGTGCTCCATCTAGTCATTACTATGATAATAGTGCCACCCGGCTGTAATCTTTGTCTTGGACCAGACGTATACCATTCATAAGCAGACTCTAAAGCTTTAGGTGATAAAGCGTCTTGCTCAGAATGTGGGTCATCAATTATCAGTAAGTCTGCACCACGACCTGTGATTGCACCGCCAACACCAGCATAGAAAGCTTCACCTTCTTGGTTTGTTGTCCATCTTCCTGCACTTTTGTTATCTGCTTGTAGGCTTAGGTTTGGAAATATAAATTTATAGTCTTCGCTATCAATCAAGTTTCTTACTTTTCTACCAAACCTTACAGCTAATTCTGCTGTGTGAGTACACTGTATTATCTTTAGGCTACCATTTAATCCCATCAACCAAGCTGGTAAAAAAGTAGAGGCAAACTCTGATTTAGAGTGTCTTGGTGGCAAACAGACAATTAATCTTTTAAGCTTGCCTTGTGCAATCCTGTTAAATTTTTCTGCAATAATTTTGTGATGTTTGCCTTGTATAAAAGCATCACCCCACATGTGTTTTACAAATTTTAAAAAATCTTTTTGACAGCCATCTTGTTTATCTATTTGTTCATATCTGGAAAGTAGAGTTATGGCTTCTTCTTTTTCTGCTGGAGATAGAATGTCAAAGTCTTTGTAAGAAATATCTTTCATTTTTATTTCGAGCTAGGAAGGTGATAGTGACAGCTTAATCTCCCTAGCTCTAGTCATATACTGACCAGAACTATTATAAATCATTTAGTACCACTTTTTACCTTCAAACAATAAAGCCTCTGCCTCTCTTCTGTTTACTAAACCTTGTAAAACTTGTCCTGCTGATTTATTCCATCTTTT
>MDTC01043839.1_pt1 | contig 20537 bp, 17 predicted proteins | sample 811181 | NCBI WGS metagenome assembly MDTC01 (sample SAMN05326644, study PRJNA326480) | marine metagenome | isolation source: seawater | place: Pacific Ocean: North | collected 2011 | reverse complement strand
GGAATAGAAGATATTGATGATTTATGGGCAGACATTGAGCGCGGCTTCGCGAACGTCTAGATCAACTTTCACCAGTTTGTTGTTTTAGCGATTCTAACTGCTCAAACCACAACGTTTGCAGACTCTTCGTTTCACTATCTGAAGATTCTAACAAATTCTTTCCAGTATCGATTAACATTCTAGTAGTATTCATCCATGCCCCCGCTTTGTTTCGTGCGTCACTATCAAAATGCCATTCTTGGCCAGATGAGCGGTCCGCTGCAAGTAGCCAGGCCCACGCTGCGGCGGCCTCCGAAATTGATGAATGCCTTGAGGTAGCAATACGTTCTGCTTTACCTAAACCCTCAAGTAAACCAACCCGGATTAAATCAACTATATGTCCCGATGCACCACCCAATTCGCCCTGTCTGGTAGGAATTAATGACGACATCCTGGCTTTTTCTCTAGCAGTATCAAGACTCTTCAAGAATTTGCCAAAGGGCTTCGGTTTGGTGTGCTGCTGTTCCCAAATCTCATATGATTCTTCACCAGTAATACCAATATTTTCCAAAGCATCTTGTCCAAAATCATCCCATAGAGCACTCAATACGTCTCCGCAACTGGCACCTTCGATGATTTCCAATGATGGAGTCTTTCTTTCTGATGTCTCACCACGGGTATTGATTCTCAACCCCATATCATCTTCAAATCCAGCATTGTAGCATGCAAGCAGGATGTGGGCAGCTAAATCCCTTTCATCGGTTGATCCAGGCACATCATCCAGTGCAGTTCTGATTTCATCGAAGGATTCACAGTGATAGTACTTCGAATTTACGATTAACCCTCGCTCAATTGCGTCCAAGACCGATCGCCTAACAGCTTGAGCAACAACGCCTTCATTCATCACCAGACCTTGCCAAGCATCGAGAATTTTCACTACCCCCTCAATCGCATCATCTGGCAGGGGTTGCTCTTTGGACCAACCTACCGGGATATAGTTGGCTTTGATATCGACAATTGACGGTAGAAACGGGGGCAACATCGATAGTGCAAGATGTTGAATAAAAGAGGTATCTTTTTTGTCGCCGGATTCTAATTCAGCGAACCCAATGTAGAGAGTTGCACCCTGGGTGAAGGACATAGTTATACAATTATTAGGTGTCAAACCAGCTTCAATTTCACTCAATTCGATACTCTCAGTATACCAAACTGGACTTCCATCTTTGTTGGTCTGATGAAACCTAAAGCGTGAGCGTTCAACAACATCCTTAATCCACTCATCGGGCGGTGATGGATCTGGGCCGGTGCAGACAAACCCCCCCTTCCACGAAAAGAAATACATTCCACGCTTGGCATGCTCTTCCCATGGCAGCATTCTAAGAGTAACATTGGAATAGTTTTGTAGCCCAGCGAGATATCCTTGTTTCCCATCACCTCTCCTGACAAATGAGGCTGAGCCAAATGACGCGGATGAAAACTTTCCGACGGTGGTAAATTGCTCATCATGACATGCGTGTAATGAACCAGCGAAGGCTTTGGCTACCGGGTCTCCACGTTTAGCCATCATCCTTTTTGACAGCCATTTAGTGTCAAATTTTTTGGTGATTATTTTGTCTAATTCTTTGAGAGTCTTAGTCACTGAATCAGTTCTTCCCCATCGCATCTTGCCTTTCCAAAGCATTGTTGGCAGATGTGCATGAGGGTTATCTAATAATTTGGCTAAATCCTTTTTCAATTTCCTTGCCGTCGCTTCATTTGCGTGCTTGGTGCCTCTTAGGCGGACCCGCTGTTTTTTTTGCCCGGGGAACTCAACTTTTGCAGGTCTCGCCATGTATCCCCCTCATTACCCTCCATTGATAAATATGGTTTGAGACCTTCGCGGCATTGATTTTATTGATGAAACAGATTCATGATACAGATAATCATCGGGTTATTCATGACCGAGTTGGTTTTGCTTGGAATCGCTCAGGATGGCGGTAGACCCCAGGCCGGCTGCAACAAGTCGTGTTGTATTGGACTATCACCAAGCGAGCATAGTTATCCAACCTCGCTCGGAATCATCAGTGATAATAATCTGCATATCATTGATGTAACCCGCCATCTTGCTAACCAACTGCAGTATTTGGATAATCGAGTTCCAACTGAGGTTTGGCTCACACACGCGCACTTTGGTCACGTCGATGGCTTAGGCCTGTTTGGCCGCGAAACAATGAATGTTAGAGGAGTTAAACTACATGTTTCCAAAAGCATGGCAGAACTAATTCATCAAACTCCTAATTGGAACCTGATGATCGAGCAGGGGGTATTTGTCATCCAAGAAATGACCGATAGACAAATTGAACAACAACCCGGTTTCTCGATAACCCCACTTTTAGTGCCTCACAGAGGGGAACTCTCTGACACACATGCGTTCATCATTCGAGGAGAGAATAAATCGCTTCTATACCTACCAGATCATGATTCTTGGGATGAAACCTTGGCATTATACAAGATGAATACAATTCGAGAATGGCTAACAAGCCTGAATGTTGATATTGCACTGATTGATGGAACATTTTGGTCAAGTGATGAATTATCCTCTCGCAACCAAGCTTCAGTACCACATCCACCAATTAAGCAAACCATCGAGATGCTAGGCTACAAACAGCATGGAGATCCGGACATAATTTTCTTCCATCTAAACCACACTAATCCAGTATATGATGAATGGAGCGAGGAATATACTCAGGTGGTCGAAATGGGTTGGTCAATTGCCAAGCAAGGCATGCGTTTCACAATTTGATTTGATACTCAACTTGGAGTGATAGTGTAATCAAGGGTAACCAGTTGAATTGTGTAACTTACATCTTGACCATCATCATTACTCGTACATCCCGCCCCTCCGCCGTTTTGGACAGTCACTCCAATCACCAATTCGTGGGCGCCAAACCCAAGATTGCCACCTTCTAGCATTGCTTCAATATCAGATTTTGTCATGTTTGTGACGTTCGTATTGACAATGGTTGAATCATGCCAATCTAGTTGGAATTCAAATGAATCACTATTTGAGTCTGCAGCATTTAATTCTGCATGTGAAATAGTCGCATCGACGATATCATCCTGTGGAGGGTCGGCAAACACGCAGCCTAAGCCAGTAACGGTTTCATCATCCTCATGGTTGATATTTACTATCACACCGACAATATTCATGCCATTAAGTGATGACATAGCATCATCTGAACTAGCGTTTATCGCTACTGACCCCCCATCTTCAATAAATTCAGAACCCTGAGCAATTTCATAAAATGAATAATCTCCAGTTACGGAATACGCCCCAATCTTGTCCGAAGTATCACTAGCATCTGGAGCGATAGCGTAGTATGAGTACTCGACGCCACCAACTAGCGCTACCATCGCAACAGCCCCAATCGCAGCAAATTGTTTTGTTGGCAGGTTGTAACGGCCCAGCGGATTTGGATTTGAATCGTCTCTGAACCAACACAAGGTGAAATGAACCGCAAAAGCGGCACCCATGCCCGGCACGGATGGAAACACGTATTCGCCGAAGCCCAGCACAGTCCAAATCAAAACGCCAAGTAATGCGGCGATCATCATCGATATGGTATGTTGAGAATCTGGTTCGTAACCAGCCATGCGAATGAGGATAAGTGGAACAAATATGCCGCCTAGACCGTATACTGCGAATACGACCAAGGCAAATACGGAATCTCCAAAGCCGGGGAATTGTTGACCAACTAATGATATTGCAGTAGCAAGTGCAGCAACTACTAGAGTTACTTGTTTGGTTCGTCCATGATTTTGCTTCCACTCTGGCTTGATGTCATCTGTAATTGCTGCAGTGCACGCAAGCACTTGACTATCAGCGGTCGACATTGTAGCGGCAAATATCGAGGCCAAAATTACACCTCCTAAAATCGGGTTGAGACTTTGAGCCAGCATTGGCAATCCAGCCTCTGCTTCATCTACCGATAGAGTCCCATCGAAAATTGCCCGACATGCTAGACCTATCAAGAACATTAGCGCAATAAATGGTGTTTGCCAAACAAAGAACCACACCATGGCTTGCTTTCGATCAGCGTCATCTTTCAATGTCATAACTCGTGAAACGACTTGCGGTTGCCCTGCAACACCAAGTCCACCTAGGAAGAAAGCCGCAATCCACAGCGCTGCGCCAAATTTGAGTCCCGAGGGATAGATGTTTACCATCGAGGAGTCAATGCTAACTAATTCATTATGAAGACCAGACAAACCTCCAACTTGCCCAAGAGCAACTATGCAGAGTATAGTCGAGCCAACTATCATAACGCTAGACTGCGCAGCATCAGTCCAAATCGACGCTCTAATCCCGCCAGCGTAACAGTATGCGACTACTAAAACAAAACCAATCAAAATTCCAGCTGTCACTGGCCACTCAAGCATTGAGTTAAGTGCCACACCTCCAGCAGTAAGTTGCGCTGCTGCATATATTGCGAGGAAAAACACCGATAATATTGCAGCTATTTTCGCTTCTTGTGCCCCGGTTTTGCTTGACACGAGTGATGACAAAGAACGTAGGTTTCGTTCGCTTCCTTCTTTCTGGATGTACTTGTATAACCAAATCCAAGCAACTAGCTGGCCGATTGTCGATACCAAAGCAATCCAGATTGCTGAATAGCCCTGTATAAATATGAATCCGATGAACCCGATGAACATGTAGCCAGAGTTCCATGTGCTAACCGCAGATAGAGCGGCGAGCGCGGGGTGCATACCTCTGCCCGCAACCAGATAATCATCGGTAGTATCTTGTTTGACCCACATTGAGGCTATCCCGACACCGGCAAATATGCCCATGAACAATAGAAACGAAAACAAAATTAGAATCTCATCAGTAGACAAATTATCACCCCTGCTTTTTCCATCGTAGAAGTGCCTTGTCTTCAACATCACTCGTGGATGCAGGAAAAACTAGACAGTTCATTTCTCCGCCCGGTAGGTCTGCCAACTCGGTAAGTTTAGCGTAAACAATGCTCTGATTTTCGGTACCCATGTCACTGCATAGAACAACTGATAAATCCTCTAAAGGGGTTGATATCATCTCATTTAGGGCGTGTTGCCGCAATGCTGATAGAGGGCCAACACTGTCAGTTTCTTCGATAGATTCCGCTACTTTTTCCACCATTAAAGCGATAGATGTTAGTGCATCTATGGGTTTCATTGGCCTTTGTTGACCAGTGCCTGCGCCCGTTGGATCTAGATCAAGCAGGGCCAACGTGTGCTGACCTAGAGCCCGGTTAACCGCAATTACTTCCAACGGAGATGTAGCGATCCAGTTTGAGTATGGGTATGTCAAGGTTGTCTGCCGGCCAAACTTGTAATTCGACAAACCAATCGCCCCAGTAACTAGGTTGGTAATTGAAATACCGTGTATTACTTGACAATCAATACCCTGCTCTAGTGCTTGTAATTGTAGATCGACATGGGTTGTAGCCTGCAACGGGTCACCCACTACCATAATCGCGACAAGATGACTTTTGGCTAGCTGAAAGATTTCATCGGGATGCTCGATTTCGGGGCGCATGATTTTGTCTATTGGGCCGGTTATGCGTTCTAGTGCGGCCAATTCATCCTCGGGCCATAATGCGGTGTAGGCTTCATAGCGTCTAAAATCAGCGTTTTTTGCCGCCGCTAATGCTTCACTGGTGATGCCGCTTATCGCTCCTGGGCCGATACCGATTAACAAGAGCCCGGTTGATTTTGGTTTGACTACCTCATCCGCCATGCTCAAACCTCAGTGTTGCTTGGACAGTCCGAAGCGCATGCGACATTTGATAGTGCCGAGTGTCGACACCCAACATTGGTTTAACATTGTTAAGTCGAACAATTGGGTAGAATTAGGAATTGGTATTCTTACGATGGATGACGGTATGAAAGCCATCCCTCTAAACTCCAATGCACCAGATAACACGGCTACGATATGGCAGAAGCACAGTTTTCGAGTTATTCCTCGCGATGCTAAATCACTCAACCATTGGACGGATCTTATCGATCGTACCTTATATCACGCCCTAGAGGATTTTTGGCCCAAGTCGCATGAGGTCATCGGTGATGTTTTGATAGTCAAGTTAGAAGATCAGGTTATTCAGCACAAAGAGCAGATCGGTGCTGCGATGTTAAAACACATGCCAAATATTCGCCTCATATGCGCGGATAACGGTGTTGAAGGCAAATTCCGCGTTAGGAGTCTAGAGCCTATTGTCAGTAGAGACGCATCTGTTAGTACTTTGACGAAAATTAGGGAACACGGGCAGGAAATACTTGTCGACCCGACCAAATCATATTTTTCTGCAAGGCTGTCCACTGAACGAAATAGAACCTTGGTTGCGGCAAAGAGCCTCGCCAATGAACTTGGACGCACCATCACGGTTTGTGATCCATACGCGGGGGTCGGTCCAGCCTTGGCAGGGCTATTGACCGAACCTGATCTAATTGATGCTGCATTCGTTGGCGACCTAAACCCGTTAGCAGTTGATTTACTTAAGCAAAATGTCAGCAGGTTTGTTCGCAAAAAGAACAGTGAATTGGAGTTAGAGATTCGCTGTCAAGACGCGCGAAAATGGCAGCACGACGAAAATAACAATAACAGAATGGATTTACTATTGGTTAATCTTCCTCACGAAACGATAAATCATTTAACTGATCTACTGCCATTGATGAGGCGCAATAATTTGTCACTGATACGTGGATGGGCAATAATCGATAAAGGTGATTTGGCGGCAGTCAGCCGGAAATTAGAGCAACTATTTGCTGACCATGGAGCAGAGGACCACAGACTTAGTTGTGAGGAGATTAAGGGATTTTCAGCAAGTAAAAGCTACATCAGGATAGAGTCTTGGCAAACCTTTGGAAAAAGCGTGTAATTCATCAATAACCGAGTGTTGGGTTGCCACATGGGAACCATTGTGAAGTGTGTTTGCGGAGTGTCAATTGACATTACAGGAATCACCCCCAGGAAAAGTGGCACTAAGGTCTGGTGTCGAGTGTGTGGGGCAACTACAATCCATCATCATGACCGCTAGGCAGCGATTTAATCAAAGGCCGAGTTTTCTGTCACGGGTACATGGCCGAATTAGTTGAGACAATAGACGAGCGCGGCATGACGGTATCGCCCATATTGCCAGAAGAGTGCAAAAATTTCCTAATCGATATCGACGGTACGATTTGTGAGGATATACCGAATGAGGAACCTGAAAGAATGGTGACGGCTGAATGTTTTGACGGAGTTGTAGAACAAATTAACAAATGGTTCGATGAGGGACATCAAATCTGTTTTTTCACCGCCAGAGCAGAAGAGCATCGTGCAGTAACAGAGGAGTGGCTATCTAGGCACGGATTCAAATGGCACACCTGCTTGTTTGGCAAACCAAGAGGCGGGAATTACCATTGGATAGATAACCACATTGTCAGAGCCACGAGATTTAATTCGAAAATGACCGACTTCATCAAAAAAATGGTCGAAGTAGAAGTATTTGATGACTAGCGAGATATAATTAACCCGCCGACTAAAGACATACTATGGAAATAGACAAGGCGTCAGTATCTGTACACTATCGGCTGCCTTGGTTTTTGAGGTTTGCAGCAAAAACACTCAACATAGTGTCAAAGAAACTGACAACGCGACTACTTTGGCGCATTTTTACTGGGCCAATCAAATTCAAAATCCCGCAAAGAGAACAGGCATTTTACCAGGCCACATCTGAATCAACGCTCATACTTGAGTCGATTGATCGTAAGATTGCCGTTTACAGAATTCCGTCAGAGGGACGTAGAATCTTATTTGTTCACGGTTGGAATGGTCGTTCTGGACAGTTTTACACGCTTGTAAAAGAAATGGCAAAACTAGGCTTTGATATTACTGCAATTGACCTGCCGGGGCATGGGAAATCGGATAATGGCCAAATAACGCTACCGGAGATTACTGCTGCCATAAGCGAAATCAGTAGAACCCAACACCCGTTTGACATATTGATAACCCACTCATTTGGCGGGGTTGCTGCACTAAATTCCATAAGGCAGGGAGCGATATTTGACAAAATTGTACTGATTTCATTGGGTGTGTACGAGATTAGACCAATGTTCGAGACCTTTGTTGGCTTGTTTGGTCTCAATGAGGCTTATTATGCAGACAAGTTATTCTTGCGGGCAGAAACAAGGTTTGGAGTAAGCCCCAGGGAATTTGGCCCCAATGAATTCGTCGATAAAATCACAACTGAGACACTGTTGGTTCATTGCATCGACGATGTCGAAGCAAAAAGTAAAATTTCTGAAGAAGTTCATACAAAAATGCCAAATTCTCAAATATTCTTGACCAAAAATCTTGGTCACAGGAAGTTACTAGGAAATGCGGAAGTTGTCAACAAAATTACCGAATTTATCCTGTAACAGCTGATCAATCAACTGTTCACGTGAGTTTTTTTGCGCTCTATATTCCATAAATAGCCGATAATTGGGAATAATAGTATCTCTGCAGGTAGAGCCAAAAGCGTGTAATTAGAAGCCTCAATACCGGTAATAAGTGTTGAAAAAATTCGCACCGCAACAAGTGCTAAACACATGCATAGTATAGCCTCGATATACTTCAATTGTTCAGTCTTGAAGTACATTGCACCGCAACCGATTAGGAAAGAATATATCGTCAAGGGATAGAAAACGAAATTCGCGTCACCGGTTAAGGAAGTTGACGAGAGGCCAAAAAATCCTTGCGCATCCTCACGGGCAAAGATAATGAATACTGATAGTCCAGTGAGGAATATTATCCCTGGTGCGAGGACTAACTTGAGTTTGGTTTTATTTTCCATGTCTTTTGGTAACAAATTAATCATATAAGTTTGAGCCAATTCGGCACCGCTTGATGAGTATTGGAAACGTTTTATTCGTTACTCATTTTCGACATTTGTGTAAAGTGATGGATACATGAAACTGGGGTTTATGTCTTCGTCCATCTGTACTACATAGACGCCTGAAACCATCTCTGAAATGAATAGGAACCCACGAGGGTCATATTGTAGTCCCCAATCAAATGGTATCATACACGAAGCCCAACAGTCAGCCATATCATAACCTAAATCTTCCTTCGGATTCTCCATCCATGTTGGTCCAGCAGGTAGATAGTACCCCATCGTGATGGTCTCTGATAATTGTTCAATAGCAGGGAAGCCAATTTCTGGTGCTGGGACTCCGTCAACCCATTGGAGGTCACTCCAGATTTGACTGTGGTCGGTAACCCAGTTACCAGCATGATAGTGAGTCCAATAAACGTGTCCATGTGTTCCGGTATCACCATTGTGCGGGCTGTAGATGTACCCCCCTGGAATGTAGTGATGTTCGTGCTCACTACCGTCAGGCAAAATACTGGTGCCGGGCAATTTCCACTTGCTAACCAAGAATGGCTTAGCTGGGTCAGTAGTATCGATAGTCCAGATGTATCCAGTATGGTTAGTGTTAGAACCATATTCAGGGGCGATCATAGTTAGATGTCGCCAGTTAATACCGTAAACAGGATCTTCTGGGCCAGTCCCACATTCTGCCGGCCAGGTTTCAACAGGGTCGGTTTCAGCCGCGCCATTACACAAAAGATGGTCATATGGTACTGCATAGTGAATCCAACCATTGCCATTGAGCGCTCCGCTACTGCCGCCCCATTCTTCTGGAGTCATGTTAGCGTGACCGCCGCCGTTTGGTCCATACCATCCGTCATCAGCACTCGGACACCCTAACCATCGCCCGACTTCGTAATCCTGTGGCCAAGATACTCCCTCAGGATCAGGGATTGGAGGAGGATTCGAAACATCGACAATACGGAGACCAGCATCCCAGTACGAGATGTATAGCAGTGCTTGGCCGGTTATTGGATGAATGTGAAACACATTGTCATGGTTGAACAAGGAGCCACCACAGGTAGTTTCTGGCTCTGGAGAATAACCACCCCAGCGAATAATCTCTCGGCTGACGTTTTGATCTTCATCATTGATGTCAGGTCGCCATGATTCAAAGCCAAGTGGAACATAGAAGATTTGCGTTCCTTTGTAGAATACCCCGGAGTCACCTTCTACCATTTCCGGGTAGGGGTCTGCACCATACAGGAACAAGTGACACTCTTCTTGCGCATATATTACTGGTGCATTTTCCCAATCGCAGTCTACGTGCAAGTCTTGATTGTGGAAACCAGCAGGCGGATTATTCCATTCTGCAACCTTAATTGGTTGATTTTTATTTGATACATCAATAACATCTAATCTATTGGCACCACTGTTAGCATCATCATCTTGCGGAATCGGGTCTAGGTCACTATTTGTCAATTCGTGATTAACTAATACCCAGTTGTTATCAGGAGTCACCTTGATGTCAATCATTCGTCCTACTTCGGCATAATAAGTTGACAATAGAACGATGTTATTTGGTTCAGAAATATCCAGTATCTCGAACTGGTTGTACGATGAGACATACGCATAACATCCACCAGTACCGTCTGGGTGTTTAACACAGTCTTCCATGAAGTTACCTTCAATTGAGATTTCTGAGGAGTCCCCAGGGGTTGGCCCTACATTCTTGAATTCAGGGAAGCAGGGCCTACCTGCAACATTGTCTAGCTCGGCTGGAGGTGCTACGTTCCCGTCACAGTTCAAATTGTGATAATCGATTAACTGCATGTTACTAGTTGCTAGTCTGTGGGCCATTAGGTCAGTATGGCTGTGGTTTTCATCCTCTATCTCGACAACTGGATCAATCCATTCCATTGTGCTGGCCGGCCCACTTTCCGTGTCTTCTGAATCGAGGTTCATGTATGCAATTGCTGAGATGACGCTTACGGTGAGTAAACTAACTAGAGCAATGACAATTATCTTGTCTGCAGCGCCGTCATCATCTTGTAGTTGCCTTCTTAGCATGTCGGTCGCTAATATCTGTTCTATTTCAATTAACGGGTAAAAAATTCATATAACATTAATTTGTTTTATTTAGGGATATAGTTTGGCTGAGTTCATGAGGAGATTGCAGTTAGTCATCGCTTTGCTCATCGTGTCCATGGCTCTAGTTCCCGGAACTGTTCAAGCCCATTCGGCCAGCACGTTCAATGTGATAATCAAACAAAACGACCTTCAACCAGGGTCTACTCAAATTGAATATAATGATTCAATTATGTGGTACAATGCAGATTCTCGGGAAAATATTACCCACAGAATTGTCTTTGACTCTGATGGCGACGGCCTGTACAATGGTTCTGCAGATTGGGATTCTGGAGAAATTAGCCGTGAATGCCCTCCTTCGGCAAACAATACTACCTCAAGTTGTCAGGAATCATTTCTCGTATGGTTCAATGGCACTTGGGGAGTTGGTGAGTATAATTATCAATCAATCGCCTCAAACGGAGAGGTGCTAAATGGTTCGATTGTAGTAATAGAGCATGTTGAGGAATCAACCGGCCCTTCAATAGGAGCAACGTTTGGCTCATTTGATGATACAGAATCTAATGACGAACCGGCTTCAAACGATAATAAAAAGCAACTATTGTTGTTGATTGCCGGTTCTTCAGCCATCGGCTCTTTACTGCTGATTGTGCTGTTGCTTAGACGCCAGTAATCAGCCTTGAGTAATTAGGTGATGAATAGTCCTGACGTGAATCCCGGTAGCACCATCCTTGACCATAGTATTGCTTTTTGCACCCCAATACGTTCCAGCTATGTCCATGTGAGCCCATGTGATCTGTTCGCCATCTTTGTCGTAGTCTACATTGGGGACAAATTGCTTGAGGAATGCTGCTGCTGTGTTGGCTCCGCCCCAACGGCCAGCGCCCAGATTTCTCGTATCGGCAATAATAGAATCAGTCATCTCCTTTTCGAAGGCTGGCAATAGAGGCATAGGCCACGCCAACTCATCTACGGCGTTACCCGCCTCATGAATACGAGTTCTGAACTCATCGTTGTTTGACCATAAACCAGTAGCTTCGTGCCCCAGTGCAACAACGCAAGCACCGGTAAGAGTAGCGAAGTCAATGATGTACTCAGGGTCGTATTCCCCAGCCTTCCACAAGCCATCAGAAAGCACTAGTCGGCCTTCTGCGTCAGTATTTAGAACTTCAATAGTTTTACCAGATAGTCCCTTAATTACATCTCCTGGCCTTGTTGCGTTGGCTGCTGGCATATTTTCTGCCATGCAGGTAATTCCAACGACCTTACCTTCATGGCCAGTTTGTGCTAGAGCCTCCATAGTGCCAAATACTGTAGCCGATCCACCCATATCATACTTCATCTGATCCATGTTTGCTCCGGGTTTAAGTGAAATACCTCCGGTATCAAAAGTGATACCCTTTCCAACAAGTACCGGGCACTTACCTTTAATTTCCTTATTCATCTCAAATATTACCATGCATGGTTTGCGGGACGATCCTTTTCCTACCGCAACCAATCCGCCCATTCCGTCTTTCAATGCTTGATCGTAGTTGATTATTGTAACATCAACGTTGTCATACTGTTTGGCCCACTCATACGCGCGGTCAGCGAATTCTTCTGGGTACATGTCATTTGGTGGACAGTTGCCCAAGTCTCTTGACAGGTGAACACCTTTTGCGATACCGCGGTAATTTTCAACCATGGCAGTCAACTCACTTGCTTCTTTTTCTCCACAAGCAAGACGAATTTGCTTCACTGCATCGTCATCGTCATCACCAGCGTCATCATCCTTCATTTTGTAATGATTATATGAGTAGTCTCGAAGCATCATTCCCTCGGCAAATGCCGCCATGTGCGCTACTCCTGCATCAGAGAACCGCACAGTGAAATCATTACCGTGAATTTTCTTAATGCTTGAAAAAACCGCTGCGCCTGCTTTTCGATAATCGTGAACTGAAACACTGTCCGTTTTTCCTAATCCGGCTAGTATGACCTTGCCGTCTTCTCCGCCAACAAGGGAGATTGTTGATTTTGCTTTTCCTTTGAAATCGCCATCACTAAGGACACGATTTATTTGTGCTTTCATAGACTGCGGTAATCCTCTTTCGCAATCCTCAGGTATAGATTCGGTACCTTCAACCAGTGGTAGAATTAAAGTTCCATTGATGTTATCATTCACGCTTACAGTCATTTCCATGTTATCGCCGGTATGGGCGTATGACCGGTAGCATTTCAATTATCGTGTGCATCCTGCCGGGTAATATGTTCTACTTCCTCATCCTCTGGCCTAAGAATAGTAGCCAAACCGATTACTGAGATTATGACGGTCAGAGGATTGAAGATACCGTAACCAAACAAACCTTCAGCATTATCGTTTAGTTTGGTTTTGATTACCGAGGAATTAATCGCCTCGGTAACCCAAGTTGACGCATTAATTACCCGCTTCTGATAATATAACTGCCATTTACCACTGCTGCTGACGGGAACATCTGAGGTATCCATAGTGACTGTGGTACCATTACTTGCATTCACTGTGAAAGCCTCAGAAGTCCATAGTACCTCCCCGGTTGAATCAAGGTATTGTAGCGTAGCATTTGCTGTTGATGCTTGACCATCGTTGACGACTTCAAGAGTTGCAGTATCCGAGGATATCTCCAATGAACGAACATCTAACCTTGCCCTCCAGTACCACACGTTGTTAATCAGATACCTCATGACATCCATCTCCTCTTCTAAGCGGTCATTGAGGTTCTCGAATGATCCCGGAATAAATTGTTCATCATCGGTCTCAAAAGTAAAGGTTGGAAGACCCATAACGCCGTAGCCATAATCTCTACTAGTGCCGCAGTTAGGGTATAGTCCCTGGTTGGCATTTTGGATTGGTATACTCGAGATGTTAGCGTTCACATCATCTCTAATTTGCCAATATAGTTCCCAATCTGCTGGCTGGTGAGCCCACTTGCCCCATGGGTATAGCATGATCCAAACACCTGTATGCATCGTGACGTAGAGGTCTGCTTCTGTGACGTATTCATTCATGTAAATTGAGTTATACATTGTTTCTGCTTCACTGAATGCACTTGATCCTGGTTGGGTAGTAGGACAAGTGTTCCAATAATGGTCATAATTTCTATTCAAGTCGACCTGATTAATATTCCACCTAGTGTCAAAGTCGTTACCATCCGGATTGAGCATGATTAGCACGTGAACTTCAGTGGTTTTTAGCACCTCAATGGCTTCTTCATTTCCTTCTGCCCAGCCGTTGATATACCATTTTGCTGAGAGCCAAGCTAGCGCAGTGCCGAGATATTCGTTGCCATGATGCCCACCATCGATGTAAACGATTTCTTTTGGACTACCATCCTCTTTGGTATCCATCGACCAGTCAGACAGTCTTACTACCCACAGTGCTCTGCCGAGTTCTGACTCGCCAGCACTCATTAAATCCACAATCTCCGGGTAATCATCAGCCCACTCATTAACTTCTATGGTCATAGCAGCCCAGGTCATGTGAACATGGCTGTCTATAGGCTCTCCCGGCCAAGTTTGCTCATTGTCCGAGTCAGATTGCGCTATAGCGGTTGGAATCGATGCAAGCAACATGCACAAGACAAGGCTAACCGCTACTCGCATGAAAGTTCCTATCTATTCTACAACAAAAATCCTTTGATGTAGTTCGGTTTACCAATCGCTCGTAAACGCATTGGGATTGACGACTTTTTCCGATTCTCTTGTCCAAATCTGCCCTGCATCACCGCTGGAATAAACATCGGCAAATGGATCGATATCCTCAGCTTTCTTGCTACGCTGCATGTAAGCTTCGACGCTCTCACGCAGATCGGGCTTGAACTTCCAGTAATGGATTCGCCATTCTCGACCGTCCCACAAAGTGGTTTCCTCACTCTCAGTTGTAAGTAAATTATAATCTTGAAACATGTAGAAAAGGTTTCGATCTGTTGGTTCAAGGGCATTGTCAATGATTCTATTGTAAAATCCGAAGAACCCAAGCGCATGCTCTGCCATTCCTTGAGCGACCTCACTATCCATTTCTAAGTCGATATGTTGTTGTATGGCTTTGGTCAATTCCCCTAGTGTCATTCCCAATTCAACTACCCCCGGCGCAGGACTTTAGTCCCAGAACAGTATTAACTATTGTATACCGACCCATATTAAATCATCGGTAAAAATTGCAATTTTTACTGGAATCCGGGGAAACTCACCAATAATAATGACACCAAACCCTCAATACCATTACAACCTACCAAGGTGCGTGGCAGACGAATTTGTGGAGGGTAATTTCCTTGGTCTACCAGGTAAATCAGATAACCCAGATGTGGTAGTGCTTCAGGTGCCATATGAACTCACCACATCTTACGGCCAGGGCACCGCAAACGGACCAGCATCATGTGTTGAGGCGAGCGGCCAGGTAGAGTTGTTCGATCCAGTTCTAGGCCAAGACTTACCAGCCGGCTACAATATCTACACCGCACCAGCATGGGATGGCGAGGGCGCAACGCTCAGAGAACAGTTGGCGGGAATCACAAATTATCTCAACAAATGGCAGAATGGTAGCACGTTTCCAGTAACACTTGGTGGCGAACACGGCATATTGCCAGCAATAATCGAATCATTGACCACTCACCCTGCAATAGGAGGGGATTATTCAAAACTAAACCTAGTTCAAATTGATGCGCATGCCGATTTGCGCCAGCAGCTAGCCGGGGAGAAATATTCTCATGCCTGTGCGGCTGCGCGGGCGATGGATTTCGGGCTAAAACATCTCTACCAGGTAGGGGTTAGAGCCTTTTCAGAGGAGGAATACCGTCGTATTCAGCATGACGATAGTATTACTACCTTTTTTGCTGCAGACACGCTTCGTAGTGATGCTCAGTGGCAAAATTGGTTAGACACGCTCCAAGCAATAGATGGGCCTGTATACTTGACTATCGATATTGATGGACTAGATGGTACAATAGTACCCGCAACCGGCACGCCAGTTCCGGGCGGACTGAGTTTTTGGCAGGCTGTTGAAACAATTGAGGCGTTATTCTCTGCACCAAACGCGCAGGTAATTGGTATGGATGTCAATGAAATAGTGCCGCAACAGGGCAGCCCTCTTACACAATTCACTGCCGCTATGTTAGCTACTAAGGGCATAGTAAACCATATCAATAATAGGAATCAAGGCCGCTGGTAATATTGTTGGGTGTGATAAACAGTGTCGAACTCAAATGGGACTCATATTTTTGCTGATTACGTTGGCTTTTTTCCTGTAATAAAGGATGTTGAAGAATGGATTATCAAGTTGATGGAATCTGTCATTGACGACAGTTTAGCACGACGGGTCCATTCACATATTGAGGCATTCGATGGGACCATTTCACCGCCGGGTTTTGCCGCGGTTGTCTTACTGGATGAGAGTCATCTGACTGCCCATTGTTATTCAGAACAGGGCTTGCTAGCAATTGATTGTTTTACCTGCGGTGCAACCGATACGGCGGCAATAATCAAGGCCATGGATATAGCAATAAGAGAAATATCTCCTGAAATTAAATTAAAACAGCGACAATCATACGCTAGATTCACTAATGGGTGAAAGACTATGTCAATCCGAGATTTTGTAGACTCCAATTTTCATCATTTTAATGCTGGCGAGGTAAAGAGAACCGCACAATCGCTAGCCTCATTCATCGCAAATGGTGGCAAAATATTCTTGACACTGGCCGGCGCAATGAGCACCGCAAGGATTGGGAAAACCCTGGCGCCGCTGATCGATGCGGGTCACATAGTCGGAATTTCTTGTACTGGCGCAAACCTCGAGGAGGATATATTCTTACTGACTGCTAACTCACACTATCGTTCGGTTGCCAATTGGCGCGATTTGACCGCAGCAGATGATGCCAAATTATTCACTCAAGGCATGAATAGAGTGACTGATGTATGTATTCCGGAGAATCAAGCGATAAGGGAGATTGAGCGGTCAATCTTACCGCTTTGGCACGATTACTCAGATAATAACAAATCAGCCTTGCCGCACGAATTCATCTATCAGGCTTTGTTGGAAGATAGATTATCCCTATCTGGTAATTTATCGGAAAGTTGGGTTTTGGCAGCAGCAAAGAACAATCTTCCACTTTTTGTTCCCGGGTGGGAGGATTCGACACTTGGCAATATCTTTGCTTCCCACGTAATCCAGTCTAATATAGCGATTGAGACAATTAAAACAGGTATTCACTACATGACTGAACTTGCGCGCTGGTACCAACATCAAGACACGCCGCTAGCATTTTTCCAAATCGGCGGAGGTATCGCTGGAGACTTTCCTATCTGCGTAGTCCCCATGCTCAATCAAGATATGCAGAAGACAGTTCCGCTATGGTCGTGGTTCTGTCAGATTAGTGAGGCAACACCGTCATACGGAGGCTATTCTGGGGCACCGCCAAATGAAAAAATTAGCTGGGGTAAATTAACTACAACAACGCCAAAATTCGTAATCGAAAGCGATGCAACAATAGTTGCACCGCTAATTTTCGCATATATTTTAGATCAGTAATTGGTTTGGTTAATTAGGAGTTTACGCACATGAAGAGTAGCAATCGAGCGGATTTTTTCATCGAGTCCCTGGTTGTAGTGCTAGTGGTTTTTTCTGCATTTTCACTATACATAAGCGATGAGGCTACTGATGTTAAGGAGCTGGAATTAACATTATTATCTGGTGAAATCGAATTGTCGACTCGAGATTCGATGGATGCTTTTGGCTTACAGGATTTCAATGTAGGCGCAGTTGCCAGTCTTAATCTCTCTGCAAAGCATGTAGTATCTCATGATTGTAAGGACTGCAACATGTCGACGCGTGGAGTAACGTTACACGGAGAGGTAATAATCACTCAATTGCAAGATCAGCAGGACAGATTTGGCCGAATTGAAGGTAGCTTGAATTTCACGCACATAATGGTCTTTTCAGCGGCAAACTACATTGACCAAGAGCGCATTAATTTTGCCTGGTCTGCGGGAGATATAGCCTCATCATGGACGATATTAATCAATCATAATCCTCCAAGGTGGCTGCCGAACTACGACATCACTACCTTGTTTATTGAAACCACTCAAGGTCTTGAATCGAGGTCAGGCCCAGAGGTACTAATCAAGAATCCAACAGAAGAAAAACGCGTAATTTATGCGTGCTTACCAGATAGTTTCCTGTGTCGGAGCTCCTCGGCTGATGCTGTGTTAGTTGCGACGTATAGTAACGAGATAGAGACGGTTTTAGTTGATCAAACAGCATCATGGGAACATAATAATTTGGCTGAATACCCAACAAATAACTCAACCGAGGAATTTCCTTTTGAGATTCTACAGTTGGATAATGTGATACCTAATGAGCACGGGTTCACACCGTGGCATGATACAGCAATAAACACCGTAACATCATACAATATTACTGATGATGAAGCGAGGTTTATGCCAGTTTCAGCGTGGTTTTACTCGATTAATATGGTACCATTAGAATTCAATATTAGGGGTAAATCATTGGTCCATATTAGTAGCCAAACCGCTGATATTTACAATATTCTGAATCCTGATAACTCACTTTCAATGGGACTTGTCATATATTGAATCAACTGTTCTGTGAATGGTTATTTATAATATAGACAACATAACTCAACTATGCGAAAACTGGCATACTTGCTGATATTTCTGATGGTGACTCTTACATTTCAACCGGTAGTCGCTAATAACGGTTCTCCGAACCACGTTGACCAGGCTGGGGGAACTGTGATCAGCGTCGATGGTTTCGTTACCACTAAATTCACTAGCGTGGGCGATGAGATAGAGATTTTTGCCAATACTAGAGGACATACAGGTAATACGGAAACGACCAGCACAATTGTTACTGCAGATATCCTTCACTATCCCGAAAATGACCCTATTGGCATCATTGTCCAGGGAGAACTGCCGCAGAACCCCGTAATCATCGATACTGTAGTAATGCAACCAACAGGATATCACGAAGACGACGCGTCAATAATGATATGGGAGGGAACCTACACAGTTCCAATTAACTCTCTTGGTGGAGTTTATGGTGCAAGTATAACTATGGAGGATAGTGGCCATTTTGCCACCGATAATCCAACCCAAATTCCCGATAAATTGATTGAAGAGATTGAGCAGTTGTTGCAAACTATTGACAGTACATGGGATGCTGCCAACCCGACGATGGATATGAAAACCGTCTTTGACAATCTCAACTCTCACGGTAACGGAGATTGGGGTAGTTTCGTTGACGATGCAACAAGAGGTAGCGGTTTTGGCGGTAGTTCGCAACTGTGGAACAATATGATTGACGCCGGGTATAACAATCCCGGTTATGACATGTATGATGGAGCTCGTTTTCTTGAAGCACTGATGGAATTCCTTGAGTCAACAGATCTGGATGCTGGCATGGCATTCATAACCGGGCTGTTTGTTTACGCCAACGAATTTCCATTGCCTAGAACAGTGAACGATTTTAGTGCTGTTGCAGATTACATCTCAGCATTTGACCCTATTGAGAACTTTACTAGGTTCTCCGGAACCGGAGAGTTCTCTGCTGCTTATGACGCAATGCTAGGCAGCAATGAATGGCAGGCACTACAACAAGCACTGGACAATCTAGCCAATAATACGATGATTTTCCAATCCTTCCAAACACTACTTCGTAACGTTGCATTATTGTCGATCTCTACGCACCCTGATGCGATAATCGCTGGTTTTGAAGCCTGGGTAGCTCCCTTGGCAGAAGGGGACTATGATAGCATGACGCCATTCCAAAAACTAGTCGTTAGTTGGTCAGAGATGGATGTCAATATTCAAGACCTAGACGGCGACGAATTCCCTGATAGTATTGTATGGGAATACGAATTGCTACTGAATACTACTGAAGGCTTGCAATGGCAGGCGAAGATGGAAACTGATCATCAATATGTCATGGACGGATTTGATGATTTCAACGAATTCGATATCGAACTTTTAACCATTATCAGAGACACCTTCGAAGACCCAACCTGGGAAAATGCTGGGGAGGCACTTCAAAACTTCGGCGAATGGGCTGCTAATGCAACAGTCTCTCGGGACCTAGAATGGGAGTATAATTGGGATTCTGAAGATGGCGATGGTGAAGGCAGTGAGAATTCCGAAGGGGAGGATTCGAGTACGGACACTCATCAATATGTCATCTTTGATGACTTACACCCAATCGAGACTTTTGAATTGAATAAGTACATACTTGATATTGGAATTGAGATGAGAATTTACGGTTTGTGGTATGATGATGATTACCCAGATAATTTCAACCTGACAATCACTGACTCTAACGGCGGCGAGTCAAATTTACTGTTGCTACGCAATCCACTGATAGACCGAGAAGCTTACTATGGGCGATTCACGGCTAGCGGTATCGAAACAGACACATATTCGTTTAGCCAGCCGCTAGAAACGTTTAGGCCACCCTGTGTTGATGATGGTTGTACCTTGGACCGTGCTGAGTTTATCATCGACACCTTGCAACCAAGCCTGTTGGAATCAATGCCACTCGAAGTAATGGATGAAATATTCATGGTTTCTGCTCTTGGAGTAATAGTTAACCAAGATGAAACG
>MDTC01230629.1_pt1 | contig 20539 bp, 27 predicted proteins | sample 811181 | NCBI WGS metagenome assembly MDTC01 (sample SAMN05326644, study PRJNA326480) | marine metagenome | isolation source: seawater | place: Pacific Ocean: North | collected 2011 | reverse complement strand
GCCTGTTTGCCTATAAATATTGATCGACTAACAGTTTGCACACGTTCACCTGCTTCTTCTCCGATAAATATATTGTTGCCTTTATAGTCTGGATCACCTTTATTGAATTTTCCAACATTGTTCCCAATAAATATATTAGCATCACTTTGAAGAGAATTTCCACAGTCGTTTCCTAATATGATATTATTACTTAAGGGATATACATTTGTTAAATTTCTATTTCCAATGGCAATATTATAACGTTTGTAGAAAACATCTTGGTCTTCAAGGTGTCGATTGTATGTTAAAGAATCATCTCCTATACAAATATTATTGGAGATATCATTTACTTTCAATGCTATACGAGATCCTATCATGATATTATTCTGTACGTCGGTGGCATTACTTGCTATATCATTGCCAATAGCAATATTGTCTGTTAAATATGAAGTCTTTTTCGCAATTCTAGTTCCAATTAATACATTGCTATCTATACCTGTATAATGAGATGGTACGCCTGTATCAGCACCAATTTCATTTCCAATTGCAATATTAGTTTTCGCAGAAACAATATTACTAAAACTACCATTTCCTAAAATTATGTTGTATTCTTTTGAATCATTTTTTTCATTTCCATCTGTTGCTGCAGCTGCGTAATCTCCAATCAATATATTTTTGCTTAATTTATAGGCGTTGACCCCTGTAGAAGTTCCCAACAATATATTGCTATGACTTTGACTACTTTGAATACCGGATCCTGTATTATATCCCATAAACAAATTGTAATCCCCTCGTATTTGACCTATGTGACCTATGGCGGTTGTATAATTTCCTGTTAGTCCCTTGGCTTTTCCTATTACAGTGTTCGCTCTTCCTTGAACAATCTTCATATCATTTCCAACTGATGCAATGAGATTATCAGCTCCAAGTTCTATAATAGATGATCCTAATAGCAATGACGTATTGATATTTTGTTTTATAATAGTATTCCCCAAATTAAGGCCCGTAATATCTCCGGTATCTCCGGTATTATGACCAACAGCTATGCCTTTAGGAGACACTATATTATGACCAATATTGATACTCCCATAATTGATACGCCCCGCTGATTTATTACCAATATGGATTTTATTTGAGATGGTTGCTTCTGATTCTTCATTATGCAGATTGTTTCCTAATAAGATATTACCGCTAGCATTTGTCAAATTTTGTCCTGATGTGGATCCTAATATCAAATTTGTGGATCCTGTCAACTTAGGAGCAATTCCGAATCCAAACAATGAATTGAACTGACCACTTGAACCTTGGGCAAATAGCGCATTTCCTGTATCACCTTCTCCAACTGCGGTATTAAAGCCACCCCCACCTGTAGTACCTATTATGGTTCCTGTTGTAGTTTCTGTTGTAGTTCCTGTAGGCATCTGTAAATCTTCGAGTCTTAAGTCTCCTGGTGGCCCCATTGGTCCCATTGGTCCTGGTGGTCCCGGTGGTCCAACTCTAGCAACCTGATTCTGAGGGGGGTCGACTTCTGTCAAGCCCGTACCGATTTTCATCTGACCAGGTTGTGTGTTGTTATAACCGACTCGATAACCAATAAAGGTACAGTTATTGCCTTTATTATTATATCCTGCTTTGTAACCTATTAATGTATTTTTACTAGTTTTTGAGTTATATCCAGCTTCGTATCCAACGTAAGTATTTTGAGAACCAGATGTGTTATTATATCCAGTGTTGGTCCCTACGAATACATTTTCCACTCCAGTTATATTATTATATCCACTATGGTCTCCGATGAATATGTTATCAGTTGTACTTTTAGACTTTTCCCCTGAACTTTGTCCCATGAAGATGTTTCTAGATCCATCGACATTGTCTGCACCTGCGTAATAACCTAAAAACATATTTCCATCATCCTTTACAGTGGCATTTCCCGCCGCTAGTCCCAAAAATATATTCGTACCTAATGTCGAAATATTGTCCAATTCCATTTCTGGAGATTTACCAGAGAAATCTCTTTCGGTCAAGACCATTAAAGTATTCCATCTATTTTTTTTATATTATAATCTAAGATGGCAAGGAAACTAACTGCAAATGATCTTTTTAAACTGATGAACCAGGCTATGTCCAAATCACCTAGTCCTGTTAAGTCGCGTTCTAGTTCTAGAAGTTCTAATAAATTACAATACCAACAAGAATTTACAAATAATGGAAAACCAGTCGGTCCAGAAACCATCCAAGAACTTACTCGAGTAGAGGCGTTCGTTCGAAGCTTACACAACACCATGTTTCCTCTACAAAATTCTACTGCTGCTACAGGATGGGTCACAACCGTAAGGGGAACATATAAAGCAATTCGTGATTATAGAGAAAAGACAAAAGGACAAAAAGCAGGCATGAAAGGATTGCGGTTTCATATTGTTGTTGCTGTGATCCTTTATTGTATGTTTGCGGATACTCCAGCGACTGGTCCAATACCAGCACCTATTCTGATACATTTTATAAATGAAACTATTAAATCAAGTCATGAAAAGAACAAATCAAAACTAATTGATCTGAAAACATTCGAAAGATATAGAACGAATAGAGATATGGGAATAATGCAATTTATAAAATCAAAGAAAGGAATTTGCTATCAGAAACTTACAATTGAAGCCCAAATTGGATATATAGGTAGAAAGTTACTTGCGTTTGAAACAAAAACAATATTAGCTTGTAAAAAGTTAGCACATGCTATTGACTTGGCTAATATGGTAAATGATAAACAACCATCGTATATGTTTGTTATCGCCTGCTTGGAAATCTTTAGCAAAAATAAATTTGATTCTAAGAAAGAATTTGGTATTCCCAGATGTTCTCTAGATACAGTCGTTGAAAAAATATTAAACTCATCTGATCCAAAGATAATGGCCGCTTTACCCATACGAGCGTCCATTCCGCGCTTGCGTTCCTAGCCCCATGTTTGATTCCAAACCGTAAAGTTCAGAAAATTCTGTTCATTCCTTGTAGGAACACAATGCAACATACCTGGAAGTTTACATAACCTCATTATCAATATGAGTAGTATTTCATTATAATTTTCAACTCTCTTAATTCTATCCATCATTGTTACATCTTCGTCCATTAATTCATTGACTTCATCCAATGTATCGTGAGCATACTCTAGTTCCTTGAATACAATACCTGCAATAAGGCATAACATGAAAAAATTCAGAAATCCAAACACAATATTAAAATGAGATCTCCATTTCAATTTTGTATAATTATCTTGAATTGTTTTTGTATCAATATCTTTTTCGAATTCCATACTGTTTATTAGCTGTTAAATCTTAAATTATTTAGGTTCCGCCTTTTGTTACTTCTAAACCTTTTGACGATAAAAATAAGGAAAATTTCCTTGCCTAAAGAACAGAAGTTGTTAACTTTAATAAATAATGGACGCGTCCAAAGTCATGGAATCTATGCACACTCACTTCCTGAGCCTTATGCCGATGTACTACGACCACATTACAACAGAAATCGCAGCGTTGATTTCGAAAGAAAATAATCTTGAATTTGATAAAGTTCTCGCGCAAATAAATGATGGAAATATCAAAGATGATATACTTAAAAGTGTTGGAACTAAACCAAAGATTGTAAAAACCACTGAAGAAACAATACATATTCCTGATATACCAGTTTCTGAAATGGGAAGACAAGATCTTCAAAAGCTTGCAAAGATGTACAAATCGCAAAAGATTGCCGATATATCTGGACGCCAAACAACAGTCTCACTTCGAAATGAACTTATGAAAGTAAACGTTCCTCAAAAACGACAGAAAACGGAAGATGTTGATGATTCAGATGACATTACGAATATCGTATTTAAAATCAAACACGGAACAATAAATGTTTCTGAATTTGATGTTTTGTCGAGGAAACAAGTTCTTTCACTTGCTAAACATTATAAAATAAATGGAAAGCAAAAGAATGAAGTTATTATCGAAGAATTGAAGACAATGGTGTCAAACAATCCAGACGATGGTTTCAAACTTCAAATTCTAAATGGAAATATGGAACGTAAAACACTAGAACGGCTGGAATATGACGAAATTGTTAAGTTAGGGGACCATTTCAATCTAGAAAAAGATGCTCATCATCAGTTAGTTAATCAACTTCGTGAAATTACAAAAACTAACGCGAAACAAATCGAACAAAACTCTCAAGAAATCGATCCTTTTGAAGTGGAAGAGTTTGACGATGATTAGAGATGAGCAATTAAATGTCCTGCTATGAGAGCTATGTAATAATAATAAATATCATTTTTTGGAGAACTTTTATTAAACCATTTAGCGCCAAAATACGCTCCAAAAAATACCATTAGTATCTTTATGACTGACTTCTGGAATTCCGAAAATATTTCCATTGTTACATAACATAAATATAATAATTTAAGACCAAAAATTATTTTGCATATAAATGGCGATTGCTACTTATCTTGCACATAACATAAAATACTCTATTGAAAATAATCATGCGATTGCTTTTACATACGCTCACAATGAAGGTGAAGCAGATACTATATCAAATCATTTCTCTCATCCTTGTGAAGTTCATGAATTAGAGTCACAAGAAGACAATGACCCAGATGAATGGGGGTATAGTCATTGTGTAATATGGCGCGGACCTGATGTCTTTGACATAGCTCATGCTATGGGAAATAATGGATTTCCATTTGAATACCCTGTACAAACCTTTTATTTTCAGAAATGTCACCCGGATGCTCACATACCAAGTAAAGCACATATTAGCGACTCTGGATACGATCTTAGTTTAATCGATTTCAAAAAGGAAAATGAATTTGGAGTTCAATTTTACGGAACTGGCATAAAAGTTCAACCACCTTATGGTCATTATTTTGAACTGGTTCCACGTAGCAGTATGAGCAAAACTGGATTTATGCTAGCTAATTCTATAGGAATTATAGATCAAGCTTACAGAGGAGAAATCATAGTCGCTCTTTTCAAAATCCATCCAAATGCTCAGATCGTCCTACCTTGTAAATGTGTTCAGCTAATTCCCAAAAAGTTTCTTCACATGAATGTAAAAGAAATCCCAGAAGGGGAAGATTTTGGAGATACTATACGAGGTTCAGGCGGTTTTGGGAGCACTGATACTTGATTCTTGATTATTTTTATAATACCATATTGCTGCAAGAATTATTACAAACACAGCAATCTGGATTCGATTTTCTAATAAATAGTCAATCAGTTTAGTGAAAAAATCATCGGATTGTTTGGGTTTATTTTTTTGAGGACTTGTGTTATTTGGCATTGGTGGTGGTTCGTCATCTTGCGGTAATGGAGTGTAGTTAGGCTCAATCTCGCTCATTTTAGTTTGAAATAAATAAATAAATTTAAGCAATATACGCGTTATATTTGTAATGGAACTCGCATTACAAGAGTTTGAAAATCAAGTAAAAACTCAACTCAAAGGCAAAATAACAGCATGCAGTTGCTGCAGAGCAAAGACCGCTAAAAATAAGCCGTGCACGGCTAAAGGTATTTTTAGCGGTTTTTGTGGAAAACACAAAAGTCAATCTTCTAATGAAAAATACTTCATTCGCGAAGTTGATACAAACATTGTATATCACGTGGGTCATTTACCAGGAGAATATTCTGAAACATGTCCAAGGTGTAATCTAAACACTTGATATATCGTCTAGCATGGCTTCTAATTCTGGACTTCGTTGTTTCCAATATGATAGATGAACACATATAGCAGATCCAAATATGACATTTGGAGTATTTCTTCTCTTAGGAACTGAATGTGAAAAATATAGTTCGTCTTTAATTCGTGGTATTGATATTTTTTCTCCAAACCAAGCCACACAATTAATACAACAAACTTCAAAATCTTTCAGTTCCCATCGATCGAATTTCCAATCGTCAAGATTTCCCGCTTTCCGCGATTCTAAAAACTCTTTATGTAATTTTATACAATTAGCTTTACTTCTGTGTAAATTTCCATAACAATGATAATCTAAAATTTCTAGATCTTGCAAGAGTCCCCCACATTGATGGATATAATTAACAATTTGATTATTTATTACATTACCAAAAACTAAAAATGGTTCTGGATTTTCAATGCGAAATTGTACTAACTTTTTAATAAAATCAGGCTCCATCCAAACGATATCATCATCTAACTTTATATAAATAGTCCCTGCATCTTTCGCATATTGATAAAATCTACAAACATTAAAATTGTGTGGCTTTCTCCGCGGTAATGAGCTATTATGTATAACTTTTATAAAATCATACTCTTGCTCTAATTTACTTAGATTTTCTTCATTTTCGCCTTGGCAGTTATTCCACAAATGCCATTCGTCGAAATGATCTCGTTGCAATAATAAATGATTCAATAATTTTTGGAGATATTGTTTGCGACCAGCAGGAGTGACTATAATAGTTCTAACCATGAATTTTTTACCTTTATATCTTTATACCACTTTTTAGGGAGTTTAACTTAAAAAAATTAGGTTCATATAAAATAGATGGAATATAACGCTAGATTAGATTTAGCATTTGCATATAATATTTTAGCCAGATTTTCGTTTAATGAAGGTATATGTAATCATCTCACAATGTTAATTCCAGGAACATCATACCAATTTTTATGTATTCCATACGGAATGTTATGGTCTGAAGTCACACCTGAAAGTCTATTATTGATAGATTCTGACGGAACTATTTTGAAAGGGACAGGTGAATATGAGAAAACAGCATTTTGTATTCACAAGGCAATACATCTTACAAATCCTGAAAAAAACATTGTTTGTTTACATACACATCAATTAAATGCAACAGCATTATGCTGTTTAGAAAATGGACGATTAGAAATGTGTCATCAAAATTGTCTTCGATTCTATGATGATATATCATATGATGACACATTTAATGGATTGGTTTTAGACGAAGATGAAGGTCAACGGATAGCTAATGTTATCAATAATAAACGAGTCCTTTTTCATACTAATCATGGTATTATAATAAATGGACAAACAATGGCTCAAGCATTAGATGATATTATTTATTTGGAAAAAGCGTGCGAAGTTCAAATAAAAGCAATGTCTACGGGATTTCGATTAAAAATAATCCCAGATAAGATAGCACAAGAGTTTAAAAGATGTTTTGACAAAGATGGAGGATATTGGGCGCATAAACATTTTGAAGCACTAAAAAGACATTACATCAAATAGGCCAATCTATAACTTCTTGTGGAATATATTTCACTATATTTTCATTCAATTTCATTTCTTCTTTCAAGTATTCTTGCATTACAGGATTAAGAAGGAATGTGACGAGCATTTCATTCAATTTATCATGTATATCCTTCTTTGTTCTATATTTTTTAGGATCTATTCCCATTTTTCTTGCTAATTCATTATAACGATATCTTCTGTAAAAGTTCTGTTCAAATCTGGTTTTTCTATCCCATTGAGTATTATACCATTTTTTCGGCTTCTTCCTTAATTTTTCGCAACGATAACTCCCCTCTGAGCATCCAGTTCGGGGCGGAAATTTCAGCAGATGTCGGCCATCTCGAATTAGTTTTCTTGAATTCAACAAATTCTTGAACCAGTTGCTCCTTTTTCACTCCAGTTGGTTTTGCAGGTTCTACTTTTACTTCTTTCAAAAAGTCATATTCATTCCTCAACAACGTCACAGATCTTATTAGATCATTAAGATGCTTTTCTTCAGACATTACAACATTCTTTAAGGTCTGTACATTTTGATTCATACTCGTAAACTTTTGGAAAATCTCTGAAACAAACTGAATGATTCTTTGTTTAAATGCCAAATCATTTTCGTCGGTGTCGCTTTCTTCTAATTTCGACATCTTTTGAACGTTAATCAATACTTCAAACCCAAATCTCATAAAATTAAGATCTTCCATTGTTTGTGATATATAAACTATTGGCGCTCCTTTGTAAAATTCTAGCTTGAATTTACCTTTTCCCGGTATACTTTCAGTCTTTAACGAACAAAATATAGCTCCGTTGCATTGCCCGTTTTCAATATTTACAGAAACGTCACGTTCAAATTTTTGAATTTCTGAATATCTGACGGCTTGTACATTTTTCGATTCAACAAGCGCTCTCAAATCACCTAGAGTCCATAACCTATCTCCTGATTGTGCTTCCCCACTTCTATCTGCTACAATCGAATCTGGCCACCATTGTATTATCTGATGTTCTATTATGGCTTCTCCAAAATCACCTTTCGCCATATTATCCACAGCGTTGCCTTTTCCCATTAGTGAATCCAGTTTTTGTCCGAGTAATAATGATTGCGAATTTTCTGTTTCTAAGTGCTCTATTCTGCGTTTTAGAGACGCGTTTTCTGCGTCTTTATCGTCAATCATTTTTGCGAAAATTGTTCTTATCGATTCCTTTTCCCTTTGTATTTGAAGTTCTGTCATTTTGACAGTTTGCTCAATTTTAGCATCTGAAATAGCAACTTGCAATGCACATTTTTCTTTTACGTCGAGTTCGTCTTTCATTCTCTTTCCATTATAATACAAATATTCTCCTATTTCCAATATTTCAGCAATATTTTCAGGATCTTCATCTTTAAAACGATCTGAAAGTTCAAAGGAATCAGGAACTTTCAAAGTAATAGTTTTCATTTACCTTTTAAATAGTTTTTAGGCTTAAATCCCTTTAGGCCTTTTAAAACATTGAAAACAACTTGGTCTATGGATTGATTTCATACGTTTTTTTTTCTTTACTGGCATTAACTCTTCCACGTATTTTTCAACTTTGTAGACATTCGTGCGACATTGCGGACATGTACACATTTTATGACTAGTCGCGCAAAGTATCTGCCAACGCGCCAAACATTTATAATGTAGCTTTTGTTGGCAACACAAAGTATTAAGATCCGGATTAAATTCGTGACAAATAATGCAAATGTCTGTATTTGAACGAATCATCCCTTTTCTTCTATTACATCTATCAATCTTTTTATATTCGCATTTAAGTACATTATCTCTTTTTCAATATCGCATAGGGTTTCTTTAATTTCTTTCCCGGAATCGTGCAAAGTTTCAGATATATTTTTGATAGGTTTTTGTAAAGGAACTACAGAATCAAAAGTATCGTCGTTAATAGTTTTTGGAATCCATGATTTTTTTATGCGATGTGGTAAAGCTTTTTTGGGGTTCCATGGCTTTGACGACATAACAATATTCATTATTTAATCGCAGTAAATAATCCCATGAAATCCCTTTGGTGCTATCAAGTTAAGAGGTTTATAAAACACAGTTTCAAATTTGTCTAATGTCAGAATTTCGAATATCAAATTTTTTTGGCTGTGATACGTCATCACTATATATTTGTCTATTATTTTAGGTTCATCCATAAATACTTTCAATCCCTCATATGAAATGCATTTCTCAAAAACTTGTAAATTCGCATTGACTTTTACTAATTTTGAATCTCCAGCATATATTAAACAATCTTTACCGAAACTTGGAAACTCACCTTTTGTCAGACATGATGATAGTTGTTTCATATTTTTGGCGTCGTATGTCAATAAACTACTGTCTAGTTTGTACGTTTTGGGCATAGTTTCGAATTGAAACTCATTGGCCCTAAATAAATGCAGCAGTTGCGACTTTTTATCAGATTCTATGTGAAATATTGGATATTCTATTTCTTCTAATAGAACGAACTTATGCTTTTTAGTGACAGTATTGAAAATCAGTACTTTTGCTTTTGATTGTTTGAATTCAAAAGATTCAACGATGGATTTTAGTCCAAGTATTGCAGAAAAATAATCAAAAGTACAAGGAAATAAGGGGAAAAAGAGTTCATTTCCAATGCGCGTGAAATCGTGTACGTACATATCTTGTGCTAGTACGACATTGTACCCGAAAATAACTTTTTGGTCTCGGATAGCCATGATACGCAACATATTTGCAAAATAACCAAACGTCCAGAAAATATCCACATGCTGTTCGAAGTGAACACCTAGAAACTTATCAAACGGATCATCGAACGATGCTTGTCCTATAGTTTCTAACGTTTGAATGTCTAATTCTATTGCGGGACATCGTTCGAACAAGCTATACAATTTGTCGTCCATTTTTAACAATGCTGTATTTGAAAAATTTGTGGGTGGTGCTGTGGACTTTTCTGAAAACCCTCGGCTGTTTTTAAGATTTATGTCTACAGGTTTTGCATCATATCTCAACTTCCCATTATGAAATTTATAACGTTGAACATACCCTTGTCCGCTGAGAGGATGTCCATCTTTATATTTTAGCGCGCTATTTCGCAACAATGTGAAATTAGGCACTTGCATTATCATTTATTATGTGCCCTATTCTTAAACGCCAATGAGTGATTTTTCACCTTCTTGTTCCAGCAGTTCCTTAATCTTTTTCAATCCTTGTATTTGATACATATCGCACGGAACATTCACGTCAAAATCAAATGGTCCTAGATTTTTAATGATAGCTTCATCTTCCGAGATAGTTTTCAACATCTCATTATGAAATTTTGTTTTCAATATCTTCATTGCAATCGGATCTAGTAAATTGATATTATATGCAAAACACCACGTCATTAAAGATGTATCTTCAGTCTGCGGAGTTATCGTGGTATAGGTAATAAATTCATATGGGTCTTTTAATTTAATTTTGACAATACTTGTATTTGGATAAAAAAATTCAGCTCTGATAGGACATTGGCGAACCTGCATTGGTTCAGTCATCACAGAAACTGCTTTCGGTCTGACGTACGCCTTGCATTTGATACTATTTGCCAAATGATACGTCTTAAAATCTGTGATTTCTCCGTTATTTTCGTCCGCGAAATCGTGAACATAATTAATATGACTAATGTCCAACCCGTTAGCAACCCAATCGATCCAGTTTCCTTTGACCACACTTTCTCCGGTCACTCTATTATACTTATTTGTAGATAATTCCTTACAATATGGAATTTCTATTTCACAATCAGGAAGAATCCATACAAAGTTATTATATTCCTTGATGATATAACTTTCAACGTCTGCGTTCAAAGGTTTAGACTTATTTAGATTCGACGGTATGAAATGTAGGTGCCCGTTTCCGTCATATGTCCACCCGTGATATGGACATTCAATACAATCTCCTTTTACCTTTCCTTGTGAAAAACTAGCTCCTCTGTGAGGACAAACGTCATCAATTGCCTTAATTGTATTGTCTTTAGTTCTAAATAAAACGATAGATTTATTTCCGGGTAGTTTGACTTTTTTCGGTTTGTTTGTAATATTTGAAGCAATTCCCAAAGACCAAGGAACGCTTGTTATAAAATTCGTTCGAACCTTTTCGAATGTCATTTAAAGAAAGTCAATTTTATTTCTTAACCTAAGTGACGAGACTTTCTCCTTTTTTATCAAAAAATCTATATGGTTTGAACACATATCTAATGGCTGATTTTATTATTTTTGCGAGATCCAAAAATCGAATATATTTTCCAGTTCCATTTATTCTACGTATTTTTGGAACTAGTGTAGACGCTACAGACTTCGGACTTTCGCAAAATATATTAAACGCTGTTTTCATTTCATCCGTCATGTCACTAACAATCAGTTCAGTCATGACCATACCAGGCGAACAAATATGAAATCCTATATTTGTATCTCTATATTCATCTTTTAGAGTTCTGGTTAGCTGTACTAAGCCTGCTTTTGTAGCTCCGTAAATAGAATATCCAGGCGAACCAGAACCATCTGCACCAGACCCAACCATATTTATAACATGTCCGGATCCCTGTTTCAACATAATAGGCAAGGCTGTTTTACATCCATTCACGGTTCCTATTAAATTTGTATTAATGACAGTCTCTACGTCATGTTTATTTAGGTCTAACAAATTCCTTCGTTTATACGCGCATGTTCCTGCATTATTGATCCATATATCTATAGTTCCTAAATAATATTCTGACATTTCTCCTAAGAGGAAAATATCAAAATATCTCGAAATATCACCAGGAATCGCTATCACTTGTCCTGGAAATTCAGCATCTAATTCGCGATACGTGTGATACAAATTAAATACATTTCGCGAATTGATAACAACTTTATCACCTTTTTTACAAAATTGCCGAGCCATAGCTTTTCCTAAGCCTCTACTTGATCCAGTAATTACAACGTTTTTTGGAAGTGATCTAGACACTGTTGATATTGCCATTTATACTTAATATTGTTTACAATTTTAAATTTAATTTCCGCGTTGCTTAGCTTTGAAGAAATGAAAGCCTTTCATTTCTTTCTTCCGTTCTTCGAATAAAAGTTCTTGATGCTTGTTCCAACGTTTCAAATCTGCAGATTTTTCAGGTGAAAGTACAATTGGTTTCTGTTTTGGTTCTGGCTCTCATGTAAGATGACGAATAACTTTATTTACAAGACTGTCTTTTTTGCCACATCCTCCAAGCGACCATCCCATAGCTGATCCAAACGAACCTTGGTATCCAGATTCTGATACTCCAGGTGGGGGTTCGTAATAGTCTTGACTACATATTTCGGTTACTAGTTTCTTAGTCACATTATGAGTCTTCCTTACTTCGTTATAAACTAATTCAATACCTTGTTCAAGAGTAGGCCCAGGGAGATCTCCCATATGGTCCATTATACTACAATAACGAGTCTGTCTCTTAAACCACCTAAAGAATTGGTAAATACTTATAAAAAGAATGTACACTATCCAATCCCTCGCCAATGGAGCTTCACACGGTGGATATTTCATGGAGCCGTGTAAAGGATATGAACATGTTTACAACAATCGCGATCCCCATAAGATAGACGAACGTTTGATACCTGGTTTCGTAGATAGCGACGCCAAAACTCAACCGGTCCTGATAATAGGAGCGGGTATGATGGGGAAGCTTATTGCTGGATGGCTCGCGGTTCGCGGCGCAACCGTTAAAATTACAGATAAAAACGAATTCAACAAAAATACGTCGCTCAAGAGTATTTACGCAGATATAAAAAGCAAAGAAGTTAATTCTGAAATAAAAGAAAATACGGCTGAATTGTTGAAAAGTCAAAATAAGATATCTATTTATAACAGCGAAGATGTAAATGGATATCTTATTATAGAAACACTTCCAGAAAATTATGATATCAAAATAAACGTTTTAAAACAATTTAGAAATAAAGGAGCGACATTAACAACGTGTTCGTTGAGTTTTGATATAGATCTTATTTCGCACGAAGTGGGACAAAAAATTGAAAAGTTGCGATTTCTTTATCCTGTATACAACGTAGGAGCAGTCAATGCTACGTCGGGAGTAAACATTGAACAATTCAAAATGAACAGAATCGCAGATCCTATGCGCTTTCTAAATACTGACGAAATACAAATATTAAGAGAAAAACAACAAACCCGAGTCCGCACCCAAAATGAAATTATTTTAAGAGTAGTTTCAAAACCTGATTGCGCTATATGTATGGAAAACTCTGAAGAAGTGATGTTCAATTGTGGTCATTCCACAGTTTGTAAATCATGTTCATATAGAATAACACAATGTCATGTATGTAGAAGTAAAATCACTTCAAGAGTTAATTTTTAGTTAAAAACAATTTCTATGATATAAATAATGTCTGTTCATAAAGTTTCTGGTGACGGAAATTGTCTTTTCAATTCAATTGCCTATGGAATTATATACCATACACGAATAGAAGACTCTCTGAAAAACGCTGGCAAGTTGCAATCGTCCATCAAAATAAAAAAACCTTCGAAGACAGAATACAAACAGTTGGCCGCAATTTTACGAAAAGAATCGACTAATTATATGTCCAAGAAAATAAAAAGTTCTAAAGGAAAGAATTTCGCATTCATGCTTGCAGGGACCTATGCAGAAGAAAACAATATAAACAATTTTACATCCAAAGAATTAACAAACGATGAGATCCAACGTCGTGCTAGAAAATATATAAAAGTGATGAAACAAGACGGAGAATGGGCAGGAGAGATTGAATTAATTTCTCTCACTAACTTTATTCACGAACTAGGTTTCAAAGGAGTTAAAGTTACTGGCGTACAGCCCATGGAAACGAAAATAAAGATGTCCAAGCCCATGCCAATAATAGATGTACGCTGGTCTGGTAGATGTCACTACGACTTCCTTGCTCCTCGCCTAAAGAGGACGCCATCATCTGTTAAACGAATTCGAAACTAAATGGACGGACTCGTGATCTCCAACATTATTAAATTTCTTGATTTCAATACGGCTTTAAACGCTCGTCGCGTTTCTAAGACGTGGAGACACGAATGCAGTAAGCGTGTAATTGGCTCTCAATTCCAAAGTGCTTGGGATCTTGAACAACCACACATGCATCCGTGTCTTCGTGGAATTTATTCCAAAAATAGAACATACGTTAGTTCTCTTAAAATATCAGATCGTGTTCGGTACAATTCTCGGTTTAATCAAGACGGATACCGTGACTCATTCAATGAAAATGGAACTATTAGTTATCAAGCACCTAATCTTCAGAACTTTCACGCTGGTGAAGGTAAACTTTTACTCGATAATAACATGGATCTAAAGATTCCTGTAAAAGTATGGCGTGTTCAATTCAAACGCACTACTTTTCTAGGTTGGTACAACATTGTTAGTTGGTGGACCGCTGATAATGAGGGACGAGTTTATAATATGACTAAGAAAGAGTTTTAAGCTTTGGATTTAAGACTCTTTATTTTTGTGTAATATGCGTATTTTACCGTCTTGGTTCCAATCTTTACCTTCTTTCCTCCACCTGGATACTTGCGACGCGAATACTTGTACTTATAGTCTTTTTGTTTGGCAACATCCTTAACTGTTACCTTAAGTGTGCAAATCCCATGGAGACCACCTCCACCTTTCTTTTTCTTCTTTTGTTCACAGATTGCTGAACCAAAGCGACCAGCGGCGCTTCTTGCAGACGAGGCTTGTTTGATTGTTGTGTGGTTGTCTCCATAACTCGATTTTCTTCCCGGCGTTTTACCCTTGTCGACACCACGTGCGTTAACCAATTCAAACACTCGACGCGGACGAGAACTACGACTTTTCGAACTTCCAAACAGGGCTTCCATTGTTATCTTTAACAAGATTTTTTTCGTCAACAATTTTAGTTCCTTGGTCGGTTTCACTTTTCTTGTACATCTTTTGGTATAGATCACGTGACAACATTTGTTCCATTAATAAATGATTTTACATTTTTCTCAAAGTCATCCTTTAAATCAAGAAATTTTTGTCTCGATATTTTTCCAATATTTTCTAAATTTCTTGTTTTTAGAATCTGCGAAACGTACTTCTCTATATCTCTTTCAGTCAATGTATTTCCTACACCGAATCCAACTCGTTTTATTTGATCTGTTCTTACAGGAATTTTATTATCTATATATTCGTTCATTGGAGGACAATCAGGAACTATAACGCACGATCCCGTAGACAACCCTTCGTATATGTAATGTCCAAATCCTTCACTAAAACTCGTACACATATGAATCCCACACGCATTTAACAAATATTCCACTTGTTTTTCAGAAATCTTCTTCTGATACAACGTAATGTTATTCGCAACTTTTATGGGCTTCGGCAATTCAATATATCCATTTATATTATGACTTCCATAAGATACTATTTGTAAATGAGGCCATTCCGGATGTTTAATCCAAGCGTTTAAAAGCGTTTGAGATTGCTTATATCTCGAAATACCCTTTAAATGTAAAACTGAATCAAAAGATTTTGGAACAGATGCGTTGTACCTATCCAATGAAATCCATCCCCAATATACAAGCTTTTTCTCTGGTGTAAATTGCATCAATTGACCATGAGCAAATGTAGTTTTTGCAATAACAAAGTCAATATTGCCAAGAGCATGATAATCCTTTTTATTCATCCATTCTACATTCGGAATGAAGACATTTTTATTCCCATATTTCAATAATTCAGGAAATACATGCTCAAGAAAAAACTGAAACTCAAAAGTGGTTCCGCCACTTTCGCAACTTTTCGGTGGATTTGATCTAATAATATCAACTTCTTCGTAACAAGTCACTACAACGTTTTCCACTATTTCTTCACTTTCTAAGATACCCTTAAGAATTTGAGCATCGTTTGCCAATCCTTGCGTATTATGATGACAGATGTTTATTTTCATTTTTTTATTTATATGAATTTTCAGTTTTAAATTTATAATGAGAACCAGAAGTGGATCTAAGCTTACGCGTCTTGGAGTTCCAATTCCGACAGAATCTTTTCAAAGAAATTTGAAAAGTCCAACTCTTGTCGAAAAGTACGTACAGTCATACAAAGAATGGAATAAAGCAAATTCCGAACATACAGAAGCTGTTGACTCTTATACAAATTATAAAAACTCATTACGAAGAACTAAACCTACTTTATTCCAAATTCTTGCAATTCATAATAAAGCAAATAATATGATCAATAAACAAAAAACCGAGCAGTTAAAAAGCAAGAAATTTATTAAACTTCGTCAGCAAGTGAAAGAGAAGTATAGACGAGGAAAAAAATAAACCATTTAGTAAGAAGTATGCTTCCTGTTATATATTTACACGGTTCGTCTGGATTAGATTCCGATAGTAGTCAATATTATATTAAAATTTTGACTAGTATTGGTTATGATGTGTATGCTCCTGATCACAACAGGACATGCGATCTTCAATTTGGCAGATGCACTCGGGATTTGCGATATAATAGTAATTCAGAAAAATACCTTGAAAATATAAAAAAGTTTCAAAAAGTTTATAAACGCGTTTTAGACCTCAGAACTGACGAGTTGAATACACTGTTACGTCATTTCCAAAAAGTCATCCTTATAGGAGTCAGTGAGGGAGCAATGGTTGTGGCTCAATGTAAAAGTTTGAAAATAGCACAAAAAGTTATTTTAAGTTATCCTTGTGAAAAAACATACTTTACACCACGAAAGTCAAATTTTAATTGTCCAACCTTAAATCTCATTGGAACAAAAGATGAATATTTTTCCACTAAAGATAGCATATCTTCTCGAGTTGCAAGTGCTTTGAATTATTCAATTCGCGGTCACGCTCCGAAAAGTAAAGCACATGTTATAATCGTGAGAAACGCAACTCACGACCTTGTAAAGACTAGAAAGTTACGAAAAAAAATCTATTTTGAGCTTTTAAGTAATCTATTGAGAACGTAGAGACAAATACCACAATTAACAATACTTACTCCGGTCATGCATGTGTTTTCAGCACCTGGAGGACAAGCCATGCTTGAGACTGAGCTCACTACCCAGCATAATAAGCACGCTAATATGACGAGAAAGATTGGTGGGAGTTTTTTAATTCGGTTCAACATTTTAATAAGCGCAGAAAAAAAATTACAAAGTTATCAATCCGACAGCAATCAATTTGTTATCCGTAATACGAACTCCATCTATTTTTACGCGAATTCTACCTTCTACTTCTGTTTTTACTCCTTCTTTCGGTATAAATATTTGTCCAACGTCTGGCATATTTGGATCTTGGCAAAAGATTCCAACATTTGTAATATTATCGATTGTACAATCAAGAATTTCTCCTTGTTCGTAAAAATAAAGTTCCACGCTGAATTCTACCTTGTACTTTACACCTTCATTTATGACATCCCCGTCATATATTTTTAAAATATCTTTAATTCTCGATATATATCCTTTATTCGGCAAATATTCTTTTTCGAATGTATTCTTTACTATATTTTCTATAACACTGTAATGTTGTTTTCCCAACATTACAGTTGGAACAAGAATAAAACGAGTTAGATTTTCAATTTTTCTCATATATTATTATCGCTTTATTTTATTAAGTTATGAAGATTTATTGTATTGACAAAAAGGGCACTAGATTGTTTAAAAAATTAATCGATCATTTCAATTTATCTTTTGAAGGAAACATTTTAATTCCTATATTTCCATATTTTTGGTCTGATATTGAAGAATGGAATTTCTATTATTCCAGATTTTCAAACATAGCTGATCATGTATTTCATTTTGAAGATTTGGTTGCGCGACAACAACATATCTTTCAAAATGTTGATCCGTGGACGTTATATTCTTTCGTTAAAACATATACTCTAGATAAACAAGACGGCGTCATTCATTATTCAAATTACAACAATGCATTAAATTTACAAGGTAATCCAAATATAGAATTAATGAAATCTTTTAAATATCCAATACTAGACGTTAATCAAAAATATTTTTGTGATTTACTAAACAATTTACACAAAAAAATCTTTAATACCAATATTAGTTATGAACATAATGAACATTATTTAAAATATTTGAAATCTGGAAGTTCTCCACATGTTATTGAAAAAATTTGGATTCGTCACGCACCATCGTTTCAATGGGTAAATGTATTTATGTGTTCACGCGATAACGAAGATACGATCCACGATACTTTTCATCATTTTACATTGATGGAAACTATGTATCCGTGGAGATGGAGGTTTTTTATTTATGAAAATGATTCCACCGATTCAACACCAATATTAATTCAAAATTTCATGAATGACAAAAATGGAAAATATGTAACAACAACCCATGACACTTTCTTGTTTGGTCACGTTCAGAATTTCGAACGTGTGAAGAATATGTCAATGTATAGAAATAATTGTAAAGATCTGTGCACTGATTGGCAAGATTCTCCATATTCTTTATTGATAGATACAAATATCAGTTTTCCTATAACACTATTTGAATATCTCTTGTATGAAATGAAAAAGATAGAAAACTGCGTGATGATATCTCCATTTGCTGCTACAAAAAAAGGAATATATTATGATACATATGCATTCCAAACAATTACAAATGACAATACATATCCAACAAATGTATACGAACCATTCGAGGTAAAGAGCGCTTTCGGCGGATTTGTTATAATCAAAACAGATATTCTAAAAAAATGTAGATGGAAACCTCTAGATAAAAATCACAGCGAACATAATGGTCTATGTGAACAAGTGAGAAAATATGGAAAGATATATGTTTGTCATCCATCGGACCAACGCACTATTTGGACTGAATAATTATTCCCATTTGTATTAATGGACATAAAGTCGCAAATTGAACACGCATACAGAGATATATTGAATCGTGAAATGGACGCCGACGGATTCGAAACTTATAAAATGTATATGGAAAATCATAATAAATCAATTGAATGGGTAAAACGGATTTTAAAACAAAGTGATGAATACAAATCTAGATTTCCAAAGCCCGTGCCGTCTCCTATTCCAAAGCCCGTGCCGTCTCCTATTCCCAAGCCCGTGCCGTCTCCTATTCCCAAGCCCGTGCCAGAATCCCTGGAACTAGACAAAAAGGTTGTAAATATATTCTGTTGTGTTAGAGACAATGCTTTTAATTTGGGTAAAACGTTATCTTATCTCAGAATTATAGAACGTCAATACAAAAACATTGATTTCTTTTATTATGTTCTAGAAAATGATTCCAAGGATGATACTCCATTTCTTGTAATTGATTTCTTTAATTCTGTAAAAGGGAGATATCGCATAGAACGTGCAGAAAAGAAAAAGCATGGAACTGTTACAACATTAGACAGAGTTCAAGACATGGCTAAATATAGAAACATGATGAAAGATCTTTGTAAAACCTGGGATAATTCTGAATACAGCATTATCCTAGATACGGGAGTTGATTTTAGTGTAGAAATATTTCATCAAATGGTTGATATTTTAAAAAATGATCCAAAAATTGTCATGGTTACCCCTTTTGGGCAAGTAAACGGAAAAACTCAGTTTTATGACACATTCGCATTTGAAAGTAAAGAAGGCATTTCAAAAAAATTACCAAAATTTACACAACGAATAGAGAGAGTTAATTCAGCATTTTCTGGATTCGTAGTGATTCAAACACCGATTCTTCAAAAATGCAATTGGGATGTCATCGATGGAAATCATAGCGAACACAACGCATTCTGTAAACAAGTGCGACGTTATGGAGATATAGTTTGCGCAACACACATCAAAGTCAATTGGACACCTTAGAACTTGATATAACGCATACTACACGCAAGCGATATTTTCGATTGAATTTACGAGCTGTTCGTGAGTTTTGTGGAAATAACTTTCTCAGCAACATTATCTTTATTTGAGTTTGTAATTTTAAACCACCACATTTTCGATTGCCAAATTTATGATGTTCGTGTATGTGAAGAAATGTCCACCATATTCCTTGTGCATTTTTACTTTACACGTTCCATCTTCAAAACTTTCAATAATATCAACACACGTTAATAGTCTCAACCGTTGGCACTTTTTGTACAATTCGTCGCCAACTACGATAGCTCGCAACATTTCATTATTATAAAACTTGTTTTTTCTTTAGGCCAGAGTCTTAGTTTTTTTCTTTATTATTTTAATGGTCCATCTCGGTTATCTTAATTTTATTTTGAACGCGACCGACCGAAAGGAAAAACCTAGAAAAGAAGAACATATTACCGATCTAGAAAAGTTGTACAATGTTGTAAGCCGCCGCGCGTTTCCAGTTCGGTTGGACAACTT
>MDTC01186108.1_pt1 | contig 20545 bp, 15 predicted proteins | sample 811181 | NCBI WGS metagenome assembly MDTC01 (sample SAMN05326644, study PRJNA326480) | marine metagenome | isolation source: seawater | place: Pacific Ocean: North | collected 2011 | reverse complement strand
GCCAATATTTGTGATAATGGGTTTTGCTCCAAAATTACCTTCAATTTCTTTTTTATTATAATACTGATTTACAAAATAAAATATTGAACGCCATTTTGAGCTCCATTTTTTTCTTATCTCTAAACTTACATCAGAAAAATATTTATTACCAAAACCAAATACATCTGTTTTATAATCTTGATTTTCGTAATCAAAATCTCCTTTCAAACCAGCCCAGTAAGAACCATTAAAAGCAATTTTTGATCCATATTTACCTCCAAGTACTGTTCCCTTTTTTATATTGTAAAATAAGTCTAATTGACCTCCAATCTCTCCTACTTTCATCAATTCTGGATCCAAAAATGATACAGAAGACTGAGCTTGGTAAACAAAAATATTTGTCAAGAGGTAGTCATGTTGTTTGGTAAGCCCTGGTGTGTAGTTGACAATATTTTCAAAGAAAATATTTCCTGATTTATCTCTTTCTGAATAGAAAGTCATGTTTTCTAAACGTCTGAAAGTGGCGTCTAAGCCAAATCCTTTTTTTGAATAACCGGTATTTAACAAAATACCACTTCCCGGTTTTATGAATTGGTTTGAAACTTGATTTGCCAGTACAATTGCGTCTTTACTTTTTGAAACATATTCTGCACTTGAATAAAATTTGCCATAGCTAAAGTCTATTCTTCCAGAGTAAGCATTTGTTAAGGATTTGTAATTGATAGCCTCCAAATCAGTTTTTTCTTCTCTCCCCACATAGCTAAACCCAAGACTCAGTGCCATTTCATTCATTTTAAAAATAGATTTTAAATCAAATTCAGAATTAAACCCATAGACATCTCCATCTGAAGTTTCAAAACCTACGCGATGATTTCCGTAAATAACAGTCAAATCGGCAAAATCTAAAAGTCTATAGGACAGTTTACCTCCAAATAAAGCATTATTGATTCCGAGCTGTCGGTCTTCCCAATTTCTGTAAATTAAGCCACTTCCAAATTGTTCGTAAAAATGACCAATCGTAGCTTTTATTTTTGTTGTTTCATAGGTTAGTGAATAGGTGCCTAAATTTGTCCCTTTCAGGTTTGAGGAATAGTTTATTAGAGCAAAAGGTTCATAAGATTCTAGTTGTGCAGAGACCGTAAATTTTGAAAGAAAATTATAGTCCAGCTTAATATAGTTGTTAAATCTTAGGTGTTTATCTTGATCGTTATTGTTTTCATCATTAAATGCTCCGGTTTTTTTATCATCATTGTACCAAGCAGAATTACTTTCAATTCCAATACTGAGGCCATCAATAATTTGCGCATGAATTGACAATAAAAAATGGAATAAAATAAAAATTAATGTAATTTTTTTCAAAATAATTGATTTTGATTAATTAGAGTTTTCTTTTATAAATTCATATAGATCGTCTTCAGCTCCAGGAATATATCCTGTTCTACGGTGAATAATTTTATTGTTTTTTAAAACTAAAGTATGAGGCAGTGTTGTAATATTTAGTGCACGTTTTAAGTCTTGATTATCATCATACAAAACTATATATTCCCAGCCTTTACCATTTACTAAAGGGCGAATTCTTTTTTTAGTTCTTGTGTCATCTGTTGCTATTGCAATCAAATTCACTTTGGTCTCATCTTTCCATTCATCGTAAATGTCAGCAATGGCATCTAATTCGTTGATGCAAGGCACACACCATGTAGCCCAAAAGCTAAGAACGGTTATATTATCATTTTCAATGAGTTGGTTTAGACTTACTTTAGATCCGTCCAAATCTTTAAGCGTTGTCGTAGGGATTTCTTGAGAAAATGCCCAACTCCCGATTGTGAAAAAAATAAAACAAAAAATATTTTTCATTATTTGAAGAAAATAGTATTATTTATATACTTTAGCGTAAATATAAACCAATTACATTAATTTTTAAAAATAATGTCCTTTGTTAAATATTTCTTAGTATACATAATTTCCATACTTTCTATTTCTGCTGTCTTTTTAAATTCCTGTAGCAGTGACGATAATGCCAATGGTGAGTCGTCAACTAATGAACCAGTTTTGGAAACGATTTTAATTAGTTCTGATTTTGTATCCATTGAATCAGGCAATACAGTGACGTTTTCCGCGGTTACAAATTTGGGAACAGATGTTACGGATGAGGTTGTTTTTTCTGTTGGAGGAACTATAATATCTGGAAATACATATGTTTTTCAACAGCAGGGTAGTTTTGTTGTAACAGCTATATATAACAACATAACAAGTAACTCAATTGTAATTAATGTAACTGTTCTGCTTACAAGTATTAATTTGAGTTCAAATTCCCAATCCTATTTTCTAGGAGATCTAGTTGAATTTAGTGTCATCGGGAATGACGGTATTGATTTAACTGACCAATCTACAATTAGCATCGTAGGGGATAGTGATTTATCTTCCAATATTTATGCAACTTCTGCAGAGGGAATGTTCAGCTTTGTCGCTACTTATCAAGATTTCACATCAGCTGTTTATGACATTAATGTTTTGCCCGCACCAACAAGATTCAATCAAAATGTATTAATTGAAGATTACACAGGAACTTGGTGTGGGTATTGTCCACGGGTTTCACACGCAATAGATTTGGTCAATCAACAAACCTCGGAGGCTGTTGTAGTCGCAATCCATAGAGGAAGTACAGACCCCAACAACTCTTTTTATGACCCCTATAATTTTTCCGCGGAAGTTTTAGAGAACTTAATTAATCTTCAAGGCTATCCAACTGCAATGCTGAACCGCACAACAGAATGGAATTATCCACAACCTAATAATGTTGATCAAGTTATAGCTTTAACTTCTGGCCCAGCAAATGTAGGTTTAGCTCTAAGTCCTAGTTTGGATGGTGATATAATGAGTATTGATGTTAAGGTGAAATTTGGAGGAGAGTTCTCAGACTCTGAGGCAAAACTTGTCCTTTATGTTTTGGAAGATGGTTTATTCTTCGATCAAACTAACTATACAAGTTATTATGGCGGATCGAGTGTAATTTCTAATTTTGAACATAATCATGTTTTAAGGGCGTCATTATCAAACCTGAGGGGCGACCTAATTCCAGAAGATGAGTACTCAGAAGATAATGTTTATCAAGTTAATTACACAATGGCAATACCCTCAAATATTTCTGTAAATGAAAATATGACATTGGTTGCATTTGTTACAAATGAGTCTAATGCTGCATTGAACGTAAGAGTTGCCAATTTTGGGGAAACCCAAATATTTGAGGAACTATAAAAAAAGCTGTTCTTTTATTGTTTAAATGAGTTACTTAATCTAAAAAAAGGATATCTATAGTGCTCTGGAGAAACAAAAGTTTAATTAATCATTCTTGGGGAGACCCATCGCAATAAGTTCTGCGCAGACCCAACTTTATAATTGTTGTCCGAGTTCTAACACTTTCAAAAGCTGGTTAACTTATTTGTTTATTGACACGCTTATAAGTTACCTAAAAAGTTATTCCCAAGGATAAAAAATTATTATTGGGAATAAAAAGTGGAGCCAAGAGGCGTAAAGTCGAACTATTTTGGGGCGGATTTGATTAAATTGAATAGTCAAAAATGATTATTTTCAAACCTTACCTCGTTCTAGTTTTCCAAAATTATCTTTTGGATTTAGCCATAGATTTTTTTTCGAGATAAGATACTTTTTTCCCTCCTTTATTTCTGTTATAAGAGGAACTCGTATAATTTTATTTAATATAAGATCTTTAAGACTTCGTATCACTTATTGCATTTTGATTCTAATAAATGTAATTAAAAATTTACGTAAGGCTATAAAAAATTTCTTTAATTAATGTATTCTAGGGATAAATTGAATAGTAAACTTTTCTAGTGGAATTTTATTCGAATTAAAAGTGATTGGATATTCCGCTGTAATTCCCATTCCGCCTAATATTTGTCTAGAAAAGATTTTGAACTATAGTACTTATTTTTAAAATGGTGACAACCCACAGGCCATTCCCATATCATGTAATTCACCCTCTGGGTCCACAAAAAGTATCACCACCTCTTTACCATCTCTAGACTGTATGTTTTTTAGATTTCCACGCCAGGGGTTTATTAGGTCTGTATTCATGTTATCAGTGATCAAGACCATTTTTTGGGTTTTATCAATACACCCTCCTTGCATATGCTGAATAACTTTAGGTATCATTTTTTGAAGATTTACCTTGTCTTTTGGTTTGAGCCATTCTGCTCTAGGAGGAGTTTTGGTTATGCTCATAAAAACTGCTGTTTTTGCACAATCACCACTTGGATCTCCAGGATAGAAATTAATTTGTTCTCTAAATACCACTTCATTTAAAAACTCTGAAAGACTTTCAGGTGGTTTTTCATGATTTTTAACGATACCATCGATTCTGAATTGTTCAATAGAGTTGTGCCACAAGGAAGCAACAATACTTTTAGCTAATTGGTGTAAATTCATAGTTGTTTAGGTGTTATATTGTTCGCTGCGTCAAACTTTGCTTTCATGGTAGGATTACCATGGGTTAGTTTTTTAATAGATAAATCATCTGCTTTGTCATTGGCTAGGCGTAAATTATTTTCTGAAGATAGCAAAGCTGCTTTTGTTTTGTTTAAGTGAGTAATGGTTTTATCAATTTCATCAATAGCTGTTTTAAATTTTTTACTAGCTAAATTATAATTGTATGAAAAACCAGTTCTAAAGGCATCTATTTTATCCTCAAAGTTTGTAATATCAATATTCTGGTTACGTATTAAATTAAGCTCCTGTTTATACTTTAAAGACTTAATAGCCGCATTGCGCAGCAGTGTTATAATTGGGATAAAAAATTGAGGACGTATTACATACATTTTTTCATACTTGTGTGATACATCTACAATCCCTGTGTTATATAACTCATTGTCTGCCTCTAATAGAGATACCAGTACAGCATACTCACACTTTTTATCTTTACGATCTTTATCTAGTTTATTGAAAAAATCTTCATTTCTTTTTTTTGTGGCTGTTTCATCATTTTCATTTTTCATCTCAAACATAATTGATATAATTTCATTACCAAAATCATCATTTTCACGATAAATAAAGTCTCCCTTTGAGCCTCCGCTTGAATCATTGTCTTTCTCAAAATGTGCATTTTGAAAAGCGGTAGCTCTTAGTTTGTTAAACTCTGTTTCGCAATGAATTTCTAGGGTTTCTCCCACCATTTTTGTGGAGAGTTTTTGCTTAAAGTCTTTGAGCCTTGCAATCTCATCATCTTTCATTTTTATGGTATCATCCTTAATGATAAGTTTGTTGTTAAACTGCTCCTTTATTGATTTTTCAAGTAAATGTTTCTCTGTTTCTTGATGTTTAACCTCGTTTGCCAAACTATCACGTTCCTTCTCAATGCTTTTTACAGCTTCTGAAATGGCAAGTTTTTGATTTACTTGTGCAATATTTATTTGAGATTTCATGTTAGAAATCTCTGTCTCTTTCTTGGACAGTTCTTCCTGTAACGAATTTTTAATAGTAGCCTCAGCCAGTTGTATTGCATTTTTCTTGTCTGTTTCGGCAAGGGATAACCTGCTGGTGAGTTCTTTATCAAATTCATGATTACGTACCTGCTTTATGATATCTGCATATCCTGCTTGGTCTACTTTAAAGGCTTTTTTACAATGAGGACAATTAATTTCATTCATTTTTCAATTAGATTTTGAAATTCGTAATTAGTTTAAAATAAATATTTTTAAGTTTGAAATGTTCTTGTAATTTAATACAACAAAATTCCTTTTTGCATTAACATCTGATTATTAGAATAAAATGGAACATCTGTGTTGCCTAATACAGCAGCAGGAACGTTTGCTAATTCTTGTAGGTTATCCATTGCTACTATTACTATTTTAGCTCCATTTTCAGAAAAGATCTCAATTTTATCAGCAAAATTAATAGCTCTTTCTATTGCACCCTCCCTACCGAAATATTTCCTAAAACAGCAAGCCCAGTTTTTAGATTTTTCTTATAAATGCTCTCATTCTAAGTTATTTAACTAATAAAAAATTATAATCAAATATAATAAATTATTCTCGGGAACAAATTGGAGCCAAAGGAAGTAAAATCGAACTATTTTGGGGAGGGTTTAATCGAAATACTTAAGTAAATAACCTTCTGAAAAAAATGAATAGTTAAGTTTCTTACTCAACGATTTATAACGAGTTCTTAAAGTTATCTTTTTAGTTTTTGTAGTAGTGCTATCATACTCGTATATGAGATATAAAAGGCTTATAAATTCTTCATAGCTATGCCGGCAATCATTTAGTTTAAAAGCTTTAAAAAATTTAGTTTCATTTTCTAAATCTCCGGCTAATCTGTAGTAAAATAAACACATTAAATAAAAAGAATTTAATTGACTATTTTGATAGTAAAAATCAATTTTTGATTCAACCTTATCTATTAAAAAAGACATGATTTCAATGTTTTTTAATAGAATTGTAGTTGTAAATACCTCATAATAATGGCTAATTAAATCAACTTTTAATGGAAGAGATTTATGGTGAGTATTTATTATTTCTATAGCTTTATCTGGATCTGAACTAAGAAGTTTTAAACTCAATAATCTTCCAATTAAAATAGAATGCAATTGTTTTTTGTGGGGTTTGTCAATATCAAAATCTTTGATTTTTGTATTATTAATAAAATTTCTAAATTCAAGTACCGCTTTTGAAAATAGAGTAATATCATATCTAACATTATTTTTTTTAATGATTTCTAAAGTATCCCCATAATATTTATTTAAACTCGAGTAGTCTACAAAAATTAGAAATACACAATCCAAAAAATTTATGTTATTGAGAAGTTGTGGGTGAAGTTTATCTTTTTTTCGAAATAATAATCCTATAGAATTACCAATTTTAAGCACTTCATCGTAAGAAAACGAATTAAAATTAAGGGCCTTTAAATTGAATATTCTATCTATTAATTTAAAATTTCCGTTATGCCATAATTCACGTATTAAAATTATAACCATACTTATAAAATCTTCAGAACTATTTTTTGTTTTATTTACAAGGTTGATGATTTCTTCTGAATCGTTTTCTGAAACTGTTTTGTAAATAATATCAGTTAGATCAATTTTTTGTTTGTAACTGTAATTTTGAGAAAAATGAATATAATTTTTATAGCCTATAAATTTGGCTAATGTATTTAATGTTTTGTTATTTGGTTTTGTCTCATTAACAAGACCGTATAATCGTCTCAGGGTACTATAACTAATTTCTTCCTCAAGAGTCTCTAAAATAACATTTGAGACCAATTCACAATCTCCTCTATTGGTTACTTTTTTCCCAATTTTTTTTTCAATTTCTTTTTTTAAAATATCAATCAAAATAAATGTTTTAATGAACCAAATATGAACCAAATATGAACCAAATATATAATATTTATTACTTATTTTAGGTATTTAAAAAATATATTACCCCATTAATACTTGTTCAATTTTTTTTATAAATATTAATATTTTACATATGCTGGATTTAAATGTTGACTTACCTGATTTTATCACTCTAGTAATGAAACAATGGTTAGTTCAATTTAAGTTAAATCAGATAAACGATTTAACACAATTGGGCTTATTTACATGGAGATTTAGGCCTAACAAACGTTTGCTAGAAAAGCCGAGATGGATACCCACACTAGATTTAGATAAAACGATAACGCTCAAAGATTCAAGTTTTAGTAGGTCTGTGTACTTTTTACAAATAGATGCTAACACATTACATGTTTTTGAATCCTCTGGATTTTCTTTGGCGGGTATGAAAAAAACTAAAGAATATTTTCTCGAATCTGATAAATTTACAGAAGGCAAGTTTCTTCAAAGTATGATTAGTTAATTACAAAAATTATTATAAACAATTTAGTACCACATTTCAATAGCTTACAAATATTTAATTTATGAAGAAAACACTTCCTCAATGCTTTAATTATTTTATTGCAATACTATTTTTACTTTTTTCAAATTCTTTTGTGGGTCAAGAAAGCACCCAAAACGATTTCCTAACTGCTAGTTTTGAGAAATATAAAAAGCATGTGCTAACTCTAGATTACATTGGAAGAAAAACAAATAGCAATCAATATTTTTTAAATCTGGCAAAAACCTATTGTGATTCAGTCCTAACTACTGGTATTGATGATGATTGGGCAATTGCATTTAAGGAAAAAATAGATTTAACAATAGCTACTTGTGAATTTAACATGAACTATAAAGTTCAATTGTTTCCATATTTTAACGGCTTTCCTTCATACATGGGTTTTGCAGATGATGCTATAGAATATGCATATGATGACGCCTTAAATGATTTGTTTGCTACTAAGTTTAAGAAAATTGGGAATACACCATTGGCAAATGTTAATATATCTTCAATAATCACAAGAGGAGATTGTGACGATGAAATGTTTGAAATTGTGAAGCAAACAATAATGGCAGGTACAGATCACATTGTACTTACTAAAGAAGATTTAGAGCGCATGCTTGGAGTTACTCGAGCTACAAACCTTACCAATGGAAACATAGATAGGGCTGATTTAGATTTAATATCTACAGAATTAAAATTAGACAATATTGGAATATTTGATGTTAGTAATTTAGATGTTATTGATGAAAAAATATGGTTGGTTCAAAGTAAATTTAACACATACTCAAAAAAAGAAGGCTTTACGTCGTCTGTTTTTACCAAGGGCTTTTGCTATGATAAAAAGGGATTTATTGGTTTTAATATTATTTTACTCATCTTGGAATCTATTTTATTCATTACGCTAATAGCTATAATTGATGAAAAAATCATCAAATACATAAGAACTAGAAAGTTATTTTCCTTAAAAGAATTGTTCTATCAATTTTCAAAAAAAATTAAATTTGTAACCATCTGCTTTATCTCCCCTATAATATTATCTACATTGATGATATTCTCTGTTTCATATTTAGCACCAGATGCCACGGATCATTATTTAGAATCTTCAGCGATGCTTTGGATAGTTGCTCTTACTTTAGCTATGAGTATAGTGCCAATATTTATTAATCTATTTATAGTTAATAGATTACAGATAGATGGTTTTCATAACCTCAGAGGCTATCGAACTTTTGCCAACGCATCATTGTACGCTACTTATATTCCTCTTTTTATTTTTTATATCATTCAATTTGAATACTATCCAAGAGCAGCACATTTTATTTTGGTAATTCTAACATTTGTTTTGGGAGACTTAATTGCAAGATCATACTTTCAATTTACGACTAAAACCAAACATACAAATTTAAAAACTCAAGCGCTTTTTGGTATAATTTCAGGAGTAGTTTCTTTGATTATTTTTAATACTTATGCACTTAAAGATATTTCTGTTGAAACTTTTGTAGGCATTTTAATTTTTATTGCACCCATTTCAATTATTCACTGGTTAATTGGTAAGTATATTGATAGTCTTAATAGTAAAAAATTAAAATCACCTGATGGAAATACGTTGTTAGATAAACTTCTCTTTATTAAAGATGTTATAGATCCAATAACAGCTTTATATGACCCAATACAAAGTGATTTATCTGATGATAATTTAAATGTAATGTTAATTGCTGCTCCTATGGGTATGGGTAAAACCAGAAGTTTAAATGAAGCAAAGAAAACATTTATCGAAAATAACTGGAAATGGTATTATGGTGATTGTGATGAGATTCAAGATGAAAATTCGGTATCCTTTGAGCCCTTTCTTGAAGCCTTTAAAGAACTTCTTAGGGTTGATGAGTTTGTAGATAGATCTCTTCAAATGGAATCCATTAGTGGAGATGCAGTAAAAGCACTAACAGACATTGCAGGAGGACCCTCCGATATGATTAATGATTTTAAAAGAGACGAAAGTCTCACAATGACAGAAATATGTATTGAGATAGCTGAAAAACTAGAATTAAGTAAAAACAAGACAGTTTTCGTAATGGAAGATCTTCATTGGATAGATCCAGAAAGTTATGCTTTTTTAAAGCATTTCATCAAAACTGTCAACAGAAATGACTTTATTAGAAAGAATATGTGTATCATTCTTACGATAAGAAATGATGAAGTAAACAATTTAAGGGGAGTAAGTCTAGAAGGGCTTAAAGATGATTTAAATGCCTTAAATAAAAAACTTGATACAGAAGCAATAATTACAGATTTACTTGTTGAGGAAAGCTTTAAAGTAAAAGATTTTATTAACCATGTAAGCAATCAAAACTCACAATTTAAAATACAAGATGATTCCCTTGCTGATATCAATTACAAGCTAAATAGTTCCTTACTGGATAAAAACTCAAACTTGAAAATTACCCCGCTCTATGTTTTGAAAATTGTTGAACAATGGATACAAAACAAAGTACTAAAGTTTACACCTGACGGTTATGTTCTTACAGATTCTATAGAATCTATTGAGCTGCCAAACACAAAAGAAATAGATTCATATTATCATTCTATTCTTGGAGAGTTTGATTTGAAGTGGGCTAGAATGTTGGAAAGTGCAGCTATTATTGGCAGTAAATTTAATGCTGATATTTTATCTCAAGTTTGGGGCTATGAGTTGCTAGAAATACTTGGTTTTTTAGAAGAAGCTGAAGCTAAGGGCTTAATTATTGATTTATCTGAAGAAGATAATATTTATGAATTCAGTGATAAGCGGATTGTATCTGCAATAAAAAGTTATTTTCCTAGCTCTCAAAATAGTGGAGTTAAGCAAATTATTATAGAGTACAATAAGAGATACATAGAGCTTAAAAAAGATATTATCAATACCCCTTCCGAATACACATTAGAAGAAATTTTATCTGTGGTAAGACGTCTCACACTTATGTCGTCAAGTTCATCATATAATGTTGCTACAAAGCGTCTCATATTTGAAATTATTGTGAGGATGATTCTTAATGAAGAACATGAAAAAATTAATGCATTTGAAAGTTTTTTAAGAAATAGAAATCTAATAGAATTATCTGATCTTATAGCTATAATTAATAAAATTGCAAATCCAAATACTCCTTTTAATGAGGTAATTAAATACGGAAATGAACTTCTTAGAAAAGAATCTCCGAAAGACTCTGTTGAATTAGAGTTTAAGATTTACGGTTTAATGTTTAAGCAAACAATATTTGGTTCTGAGTATGAAAATAATGAGGATTCTTTTGTTAAAACAAATGAATTAGACTTTGTAAATGAAAAAATCAATACCCTCTACAAAGGTGAAGTTCTTCTTTCTTTGGGTTTTTTATATCTTAATTGTGCTCAATTTAGTTTTGAACAAGCTAAAAGTTTTTTAAATAAATTAAGTGGAAACCTCAAAGATCACTCAGATTATAAAGTTTTTGGTTGCTACATAGAGCATTGGATAATTTCAACCACGTTAACTCAAAATTATGACGTTGATGAAGTTGATAAATCATCAGAAGCATTATTAAAAGGTGCAATAGCTACTAAAAATTTAAGATTGATTAAAAAATGTCTAAAACTCCGAATTCTTTTTGTTACAAAATACATCAAGGATAAAGAAAAGGCCATTTTAATTTTTACAGAAAACATAGACCATTTAAAAACTAATAGTGCAAATAATCACTGGGTTTCCTCATTTTTATTTTTTGTTGCTACATGGTCAGGGGATATTTACTCTAAAAATAACCCAGAAAAGGTAGAAAAAGAACTCAAGCGCTGTGAAGAATTTATTTACAAGAGATTTGATGCAAATGTTTGGACAAAATTAATAGAGGAATTTTACAATGCCAAGAAAAAGTTTTACAAATCAACAGATCAACTAAATGCCTTTAAATTGATATGCTACGAGCATAAAGAATTAATAAAAAATACAATTGGTGAAAAGACCAAACAATATGGTGATGCTTGTTTTCATATTGCTAATTACCATCTTTTAGTAAAAGAGTATAAAAGTTCACTTAAGTACAGTTTATTACGAATAAAAAATTATGAAGATTTATATGTAAATAAACCAAAGCCCTGGAGCTTACAAGCTGCATATATGAGTACGTCATTTTTTTACAGTAAGTATTTAAAAGATTATAAAAAAGGTCTTGACTATGCATTAAAAGCCTTAGAGGTATTAAATAATACGCAAGGAATTCCTGATTATTCTATTGCAGCTACCTACAACAGAGTCTTTAAGGCCTATATTGAACTTGAAGAGTATAATGCTGCAATTGAGTTGGCTCTCAAGCATTTTGAAGAAGTGAAAACTACAGAAAATGTATCAGATGTTAAACTAGGGTTCGCTTATAATTTAATTGCAATAAGTTATAAATGGTCTGCAGAGAAAATTAAGGATAAAAAATTAGCCAATAGCTATTATGTAGCAGCAATAAAGCATTTTAATCTTGCTATTACTTCATGGAGTGAAGATACCAACGATCAAAACTTAAAACGTGCTAGAGCTACTATAAATGTTGGTTTGTGTGAACATGAAGTACTTCGTATAGGGTTAGAGACAAAAAGTATAGATGCTAAAAAAATCATAGAAATGATAGAAAAAGGACTTAAAGAAATTAAAGACCCCAAACTTGAATCTTTTCTAACCAAACCTACCAAAGCATTAATTGAAAATGCGGAGGCAACACTGTTAAACTTGACTAAATAATTATGGCAAAAAAAATATACATACAAGCAAAAAAAGACATCGAAGCCTTACTTCAGGAAAATGGAGATAGTGAAATTTGTGCTGGAATTCCAGAGTATTCATCAGTTTGGGAAGAGGCTTTTAAAGACGAAAGAGTAGATAAAGGAGAAAGTATAGTTGAATTTAAATACACTGAAAAAGCTCTAGAAATTCAGAAAGTTTTAAATCACGGTATTGATGCTGCTGTAGTGGTTGCAGAAAGCATTAATACTCCAGACTTCTTTGATTATTTATTGGGTGAGGTTACAATAGAAGGTAATTACAAAACCTATACCAAGCCACATGTTGCTTCGGATAAAAAATATTTCAATTTCTCTCAAAAAAATAAGAAAAAGTATTTTACAGATACGCTGTTACTGGCTTTGGTAAACATAGCTCCTAAGGGTAGTCAAGCATTTAAAGTAAGAAATGAATGTAAAGAATTAATGGTGCTGAGTTTTGGAGGTATTCCTGCAGACCGTAATGTTCAGGCCTGTGTTATGGATTGTAAGTACATTAATAACTTTAAAAACCTTGAAAAATTAAAAATTTACAATCCTAAAACCTTAGTCAATTCTCCAGAACTAAAAAAACTTAAAAAACTTAATGATCTTAGTATTGAAGGAAGTAGGTACGAACTTCGTGTTGGTTATAATAGTAGTTTTTTTGATGAACTTTTAATTTCTGAAGATTTACCAGTTCTTGAAAATTTAAAATCAGTTCATATAAGAACGGCTTTAGATTTAAGAAATTGTGTAAAGCTCATTTCTCTAGACGGTCTTGAAAAAATGTTAGATTTAAGAGAAATTGACCTTACTGGTTGTACAAGCCTAGAAAGTATAAATGCGCTTAAAAACTGCAGTAAACTAGAAAAAATAATTGTTGCAAAATGCGATAACATTAAGCCAAAACCAAAGGTTAAAAACATGGATACTTTAGAAAAGGTTCAAGAATATTTAGCAAAATTATAAGTACAAAAACAACATATTTAAAACAATTTTAATAATGGAGCATATAAAATATACCATAGAAAGTTTAGCTGACATTAACATTCACCAGGGGGTGACAAAAGATGATATTAGTTACTTCGAAAAAAAAGAAAAAAATTGTGTAGACGCATTTGATGCAATTTCATCCTCTGGTGATGATAGAAGGGTTGATGAATATAATAGACTCGAAGATTTTGATGAATTAATAGATGAGTTAATTCAGGCAGATGCAAAAAATTGGGCAATAAAACTATGTATTGATAAATTGCAATGTATTAACAAATCTGTTAGCCATCGTCAAGGAAGAGAGTATGCGGTAATCATAAAATATTTATGTAAACTTAAACAACTTCCTATGGCCGAGGAAGTTTTAGAAATAGCTTTAAAAAATGATTTTTCGAAAAATGTTTCTGAATTTAAGTGCTACGAATGGCTTGGAATCGCAGCTTCCTCCAAAGAAGAGTTGAATAATAAAACGCTTGGTTTAGAAATTTTTAAAAAAGCAGAAAATTCAGCTGATCAAACTTTAATCGATGGAACTCGAACTCAAGAAGGGAGTTTTAGGGACTTTAATAGCCTTGCTGATTCTATTGCTGATGAAGATTTTTTGGGAGACAAAAATTATGCAAAAAAAGTATATCAAAAAGCAGAAAATTTAGCAGAGAGTTTTAAAGATTTTTTAGGGCTTGGTCAATCTTATGGTTTTTCTCTTGGGGATAAAATCCTCGCTAGAAAAGCATTTGAAAAGGCAGAAAAATTAGCGAAAAGATCTAGTGATATAAAATGGCTTGCTGAATCTATTGCTGATGAAGCTTATTTAGGAGACCCTGTTTGGGAAAAGCAACTTCTTGAGAAAAAGAAAAAATAAATGATTATTTATAATAGAAAAAATATATAATTATGTCAACAAACAAACTAAAACCAGCGCAGATTAAAGCTTTCAAAGAAAAGGAAGTAGAAGTATTCAAAGCCGATGAAGATGGATTTATTGAAATAAGAAATATAGAATGGTTTGCAGATGAAGTATTTGCAGCAGGTGACAACCAATGGGGCCTTGCGATTCTAAAAAAAATAGAAGGTTTGGCAGAGAATTTCTATGACTTAGAGGGTATAATGGAGAGACTGAAAAAACTTAACGAAAATGATCGCTTATTAGCACTAGTTAAAAAGGCAGAGCCCATGATTGAAACTGAAGATTATGGTGTTTCTGGCTGCTATCTTTTGGCTGGAAATTTTGTAGTTTCTATTGATAAAGATTATGCACGAGAGTTATATAAAAAGTCTGAAGAACATGCTGTAGATTTTAATGAATTTAATGAACTCAGTGGTTCTTTAGCTAATGATTCAGACGACAAGGAAAATGCACTTAAGATCGTACAACTAAGATGTATACCGCTTATAGATGAAAAAGATCACCATAATAGGTTAAGTCAAAGTGCTCAAGTCGTTAGAACACTAATAGATTTAGGTGAGGTTCAAGAAGATAATGAAGGAACTAACTTTAATCACTCTATTCAAATATTAGCTGATTACAAAAAGAAAAACAATCTCTAAATAAAAAAAATAATTTATTTCTCCAAAATCAAATATTTAAAGTATGAAACCATATAATGAAAACATTGAATTTAAAAGCATTCAAGACTATTTAGAGTATTGGAAAAAATTCTTTAGAGAATGGAAAAAAGGTGAAAGCCATCAAAAAAAATTGTTGGAAAATGATAAAATTTGGAATGACGATAAACGTAAAGGTAATGTTTGGAAAACAAAAAAAGGTAAAGAAAAAAGCACAGAACTAGAATACGATGTTTTACCACAGCCATATTTAGGAAATATTAAAAATCACACTGTTATTACTCTAAATCTAAATCCATCAAGATCAAAGAAAAATGATGAGAATATAGAATTTGAAAAAAATTATTTACCAAAATTTAAAAAGGCAAAAATCTATCATGAATATGCTGAAAGTTTCCCATCCTATGATACTCATCCATTTTGGAAAAAACAGGATGGCTGGATAGATAGAATATTTAAAACAACTTTAGGTGAAGAAAAATTATACCGATATGACCCAAAAACTAAAAAAAATGTAAAATTGAAACCATTTGCCATAGAAATATGTCCTTGGGGCTCTAAATCTTTTCAAACGCTTAAAATAAAAAAGGATGACCCTCTTATTAAATATATGGATCATTACGTTTTTGATGTCATTGAAAAAGTAATTGAATATTCAAAACTCAAAATAGTTCTATCTGTTGGAAAGGCATACTATGATATTTTTAATAACAAAAAAACTGATTTTGAGCCAAAAGAAGAAATCTCATACAAAAATATACCTAAAGGTATGGATTGGCCTCAAACAATAGATAAAAAAAGTGGAAAAGATAGAGATGTGAAAAGAACTTTTTCAATTTGGAAGAAAGGAAAAATATTATACATCAACACATATGCATCAGGGTCCAACACCCCACCAGCCGAACACTTTAACGATATTCAAAATGAACTAATTAATAAACACCTAAGATTTGGTTAAAGAAGGTATACTCATTGATGATAGGCCCAATAAAGGAGCCAAGGATTTTGAAGGCGAGTGGATTCATTTTGGCTCAGAAAATTTCCCATATTGGAGTTCGGATATAAAACATGTACTATGATAGCACTATCCAAATCACGATTTAAACAGGGTTTAGAATGCCCAAACAAACTTTATTTTTCAAATAATAAAGAAGTGTATCATAATGTAAAAAATGAAGATCCGTTTTTACAAGCCCTAGCCAGCGGTGGTTTTCAAGTAGAGGAATATGCGCGGTTACAATATCCTGGTGGTGTCTTAATAGAAGATCCAGAAGATAGAGAAAACTATGATTACCAAGATTTAGCAAATCAAACTTCCGAGCTATTAAAGCAAGAAAATGTGGTAATCTATGAAGCCGCTTTTTATATCAATGATTTATTTATAAGAACAGATGTTCTTGTTAAAAAAGGCACTCATATACAGCTCATAGAAGTTAAAGCAAAATCTCTTGACCCAAGCGAAGCTCACAATTTTGTAGGAAAGTCAAAAAAATTAGTGAGCAGCTGGAAGCCCTATCTTTTTGATTTGGCTTTTCAAACCTATGTAACGCAACTTTGTTTGCCTTCGTATGCAATTACACCTTATTTATGTCTGGTTGATAAAACAAAAGCTGCAACTGTAGATGGATTAAATCAGTTTTTTAGAGTCGAAAAAGATCCTAATAGCAGAACAGGAGTGAGAAAAACATTTAAGCAGGTGAGTCAACTAGGTGAAAATATATTACACCAAGAAAACTTATCTGAAGTGGTTTCAAAAATCCACAGCGGAGATCATACCTATTACAATAATTTAAACTTTCAAGAAGCGGTTAACTTATTGTCAGAAATTAGAATGCAAAATTATTATCCAAATTGGCCTGCTCAATTTTCGGCTTGTAAAAAATGTGAATTTAAAAAAGATGATAGCGAGGAGGGTAAGAAAAAACAATCTGGTTTTGAGTATTGTTTTAAAAAGCAATACCACTGGACCGATCAGGATTTTAAAAAATCCAATATTTTTAATGTTTGGGATTTAAAAGACCCAAAGTTAATGGAGCAAAAATTATTGTTTAAATCACAGCTAACCCCTGAGGACATTAAATACAAGGAGGCGGCCGGAAAACTTAGCCGTACAGAGCGCCAATGGTTGCAAATCGAAAAAGAACGTAATGATGACTTTACTGAGTTTGTTGATATAGAGGGTTTACAACAAGAAATGAATAGTTGGGTATATCCACTTCATTTTATTGATTTTGAGACCTCTACAGTGCCACTACCGTTTCATACGGGCCGTAAACCTTATGAGCAAATAGCCTTTCAGTTTTCACATCATATTTATCATGAAGATGGTCGTATAGAACATGCAAACGAATATATTAATACTACTGCCGGCGAGTTTCCAAATTTTGAATTTATTGAACATTTGCAAAAAGCATTATCGCATGATGAAGGAACTATTTTTAAATTTGCGACGCATGAAAACACAATACTCAATGCCATTAGAGCGCAATTAAAAGCGAGTTATTCCCCTAACAAAGAATCGCTTGTTTCATTTATAGAATCTATTAGCCATCCAACAAGAGACAATCCAGACCAATGGACGGTACCAACAAGAAAATTTAATAAGGGTACGCGAGATATGGTAGATATTTGTAAGTTGGCTATTCACTATTATTACAATCCTCATACTTTTGGTTCAAACTCGATTAAAAAAGTGCTCCCTGCTGTATTAAAGTCTAGCCAGTTTGTTCAAGATAAGTACAGTAAATCTATAGGAACTATTGGTGTGAGTAGTAAAAACCTTCCAGATGATCATATTTGGTTAAAAAAGTTAGACAACGAAATCATCGATCCCTACAAATCTTTACCTCCAGTTCATAAAAATATAAGTCAAGAAGAGATTGAATCTAGATTGTCTAACATTGATAATATTGATGATGGAGGTGCTGCACTAACAGCCTATGGAAAGATACAGTATACCGATATGACTGAAGAGGAAAGAGAGGATATATCAGAGGCATTAAAACGCTATTGTGAATTAGATACCTTGGCTATGGTCATGATTTATGAGCATTTAAAATCTTTATTAATAAAAATTTAATTGTATGGAAGAACAAGACATTTATCAAGGACTTTCCAAAAGTCAAATCACCAAATTAAAAAAAGAAGAATCAGCTTGTAATACTCACTGGGATTTTCTGAGTTTTACTGAAAAACTATTTGAAGCAGGCGCTACTATGTGGTTAAAAAAAATATGTTTAGAGCAGTTCAAAAAAGAAGATTATGGAAGTGAAATGCGTGAATGGATTTCAAAACTTATATCAATTAATGAAATTGAAGCTGCTGAAGATTTGCTAAAAAAAGCTGAAAAGAAAGTAGACGATTTTAATGGCTATCGAGAACTTGCAGAGTTGTCATGCTCAACAGCAGATTTTAAAAATAATTATGCAAAAAAATTATATGACAAAGCTTTGGAAAAAGCTGGTGATGATATGTATGATTTAGAGGCGTTAATCGTATCAGTTTCAGATAAAAATTATTTAAATGATAACGAATACACTAAAAATGCAGTAAAAATTGCTGTTGAAAATTGTATTGATTTAGCGGCAGTGGTTTCACTTATCAAGCTTTTGAAAGAAAGCTCAACTGACGTTAGTGTTGTTGATGTTCTAATAGCCAAAGGGCAGCAGTTTTGTGTGGCTATAAAAACTATTCATTCGGAGGCTTATGAAAACCCAGAAGAATGTACAATGGATGATTTTTTGGCATTTATTGAAAATATTTCAGAGAAAAATGAAAGACATAAATTACTGGTAAACTGCATTGACAAGATTTATGAAGATATTTTTCAATTTATTCCAATAGCTGAATACTATCATAAAATAGAAGATTCAAAAAATGCTATCAAATGCCTAGAACTAGCTATTGATAAATGTAAATATACTTTTGATGGAAAAGAATTCCAAAATACGACTTCGGATGCGCGGCATTATGCGGATAGTTTTTTAGAAAAATTTGATAACTATGGAGAAGAAAGTAATATTGTTAAATTAAAATTTTTAAAACATTTAGATGACTTAACTCCTAAAATTCAGTTTTCTAAAAACATGTTTAAAGACTACAATTTACAATGTGGAAGGTTTTTATACATCATTTTAGAATACAAAGAAAAAGCCAAAAAATACAATTACAGCATCACTTTAGATATGGAAAAAAGAGTGGTTCTTGGTAGAAGGTTTGATACGCATTTTAAAATGGGCCATTGGCCAGATAATCATTATATAAGGTGGCATGATAACCAAGAGTGTCCAACAAGAGTAAGTAATGCCATGAACAATACTACTCAAAACTTTACAGGATTAATTACCATTAAGTGTTCAGATAGTTTTGAAAATTTCATTAAAAACGATGCAGATTATCACGATGAAGAATACAAAAAAATATATGGGGGATCAGAAGATTTCATTCCCAGTTTTCCAAATTCTAAACTGTTGTGGGAAGTAAGCTGTAAAAATGGGAAGATAAAGAATCCATCGGCCAGCTTTTCTGATTTCTGTTCTGAAGACGAAATTTTAAGCACGGTTGGGGATGGTAAAAATATTTATGACCTAAATCAGTTTATTAGAGAAAATAGGGTTATTAAATAAATATGGTAATAATTTCAAAACATGTAATAGACTCACAAAATCCAAAATGGCAGAAATATTTTATTAAATTAGTGTAAAATAATTATTTAATCAAATGGCAAGAAAAGCAGAATTTTCAATTAATGGGCTAAGCGTACTGGCAGAGCTCAAAAAAGTAGACCGAAAAAAGATTTATGGTTGGTCTACCATAGAGGTTTTTGATCAAAATGGCAGTAAGTGTACCCTAGCAGGTTTGGCAGAAGGGCAGTATGTGATGCCTTCTGGGTCTTCAGCACTAGTTTCTCTAAATGCAAAAGGGGAAGCGGTTTCAAAAAGCACATTGGTGGGTGTAGATAGTAACGGACAAAAGGTAGAAAAAGTACCCTCTATTTATGACCAAAAAGTGATGCTAAGAGAAGCTACGGTAGATGAGTATTTGTCTATGGCTGTAAAATCTGTGTATCAATTGCAGATGGATGAGAATAAGGAAGCCTTGCTCGCAGATCTTAATAGCGGTAAGCTATACTACTTTGTATTTAACTACAGAGCAGATTATGAGGGTGATGACGCCTTTTTAATAAGTAACGGAACCGATGTGTTTGCCATTACAGGTATGAAGTCTGATCTAGAATTTATAGGTCTTGAAGATAATGAGCAAGAGTTAGTTTCCCAAGAGGCAGAAGCAGTGGAAGACGATATGGATTTTGCAATGTTTTAATTAAAGAAATATGATTAGATATATAAAATTAGCCAACGATAAAAAAAGAGATGCCG
>MDTC01214314.1_pt1 | contig 20547 bp, 18 predicted proteins | sample 811181 | NCBI WGS metagenome assembly MDTC01 (sample SAMN05326644, study PRJNA326480) | marine metagenome | isolation source: seawater | place: Pacific Ocean: North | collected 2011 | reverse complement strand
TTTTTTATCATGTCAAAATCAAATGCCATAAATTATTTTTTTAACCAGTTACTAAAAAAATCACAGTTTCCAAAGTCATTATTAATGTTAATATACGTGTCAAATATTTTACTATTTTGCCATTTTTCAATCTCCTTAAGCTGCTTGTTCTGTAATGCTAATTTTTGAATTTTTAAATAATCCTTCGAAAAATCAGCAACATGCTCATCATATCTATCTGAAACTGTAAGGATTTTAAATTTTATAGGATTGAACCTATCTTCATCTTGAAAAACAACACTTACCTCCCCTTCTTTTAAATTAGCAATTTGAGAATAAAGTTCAGGATCCATTTTTGTTAATTCAAATTTATAATCTTGTGTTTCAGGATTGATTAATAAACCACCGTCATTTCTTGTTTCCCTTTCATCACTAGCTTCAATTGCGGCATCAGCAAATGATATTTCACCCGAAACAATTCTATCTCTTATTTTTAGCAATTTTTCCTTAGTTTCTTCAATTTCTTTATTATTAATTTTTGGTCTGAGTAAAATCGTTCTAATATCATACTCTTGACCTCTAATCTTTTCAAGATAAATTATAAAAAACCCATAATCAGTTTCAAAAGGGTCAGATATCTCACCTTCGGTCAATGAAAAGGCTACTTCATTGAATCGTTTTATCATTGGTGAGTTTTTTCTGTTAATTGAATATTTACCTCCTCTTGTTCTAGAACCTGGGTCCTCACTATACAATACTGCCTTTGAAACAAAACTAGCGCCATTGTCAATAACATCAGCTTTATACTCTTTCAATCTATTAATTACTTTTTGCTTTTCTTCATCAGTAGTTTTTGGGTATAAAACAATCTGAGAAACTCTCAGTTCGGTTCCAAAAACTGGTCTTTCTTGACTAGGAATAGAATTAAAGAACTGTCTAACTTCTTCTGGTGTCACTTCTATTTCTTCTATTATTGATTGTTGCATTTTTTTTGCTAATTCCGAATTTTTATTTAATTCAAACATTTCAGATCTTAATTCTTGCTCAGAATCTTTTTTGTAATACTCAAGAAGCTTATCCATCGAACCAATTTGTTCAGCAAAAGCATTGACTTGTTGGTCAACATATGATTGAATCTCAGCGTTATTAACCTCAATACTATCCTGAATTGCATGATGTTGATATAATTTATCCTCTAATAGCTTACCAAATACTTGGCATTTCGAAATATTCTCCATCGATACACCAGAAACTTTCAACTGAGTAAACTGCTTGTCAATATCTGATTCTAATACTACAAAGTCACCAATAACTGCCGCAACACCATCGATTTTCTCTCTTTCTTGGCCAAGAATGTTTGTAATAGATAGAAATAGCGTTATTATAAAAATATTTCTCATTTTAATATATTTCGAATTTGTTATTTAATAGAGCATCTTTTAATATCTCAGATTTAATAGACAACATTAATTCTTTTTTTCGTTTGTTTAAAGACATATACTCTAATGTTGGTAAAACATATTCAATTGGAGATATGTCACCATTTTTCGTTGATTTAATAATCTTAATCAAATATAAACTTAATGAATCTTTGTATTGAAAAAAATTATAGTTTTTTAAACTTTTGTATGAATAATTATTGATGAAAGGAAATTTTTGAATCAATTGTTTTTTAGATATCCAATTTTCACTTTCAAACGAAAAGCTATTATATCGATATGAAATCGAATCCAAAAATTGTCTATCTGCATCTCTATATCTCTTTAATTTAACTCTCACTTGATAAGTGTCAGAGAAATCCAGAGGTAATTCAATAAACGCCAATCTAAATATATCTTCATTCAGCCTAAACAAGCTTTTATTTTTATCATAAAATTCTTTGATTTCAGTCGAATCAATATCAGGGTTAATCGAAGAATTGATAAGTGCTTCTAAATATGCTTCAGAAAGTAAAGAAGCTTCATAATCTTTCACTAACAATTCAATACTTTGAAGTTTAGAATCATTTAAGTTTAGCTGAGCTCTTTCGATTAGAATCTTATCAATTGCCCAATTATTTATAATATTATTCGCCTTAGATAGAGAATCATCCTTATCATAATTACCCATTAAATTAATATACTCTTTATTGGTTAATAATGAGTCATCATATCTGGCAATATTTTGAGAATCATCGTTTGAAATGAAATTACAACCACATAAAAAAATAAAAAATGAAGAAAAAATTAATCTATTTAACATTAATCATATTGTTTCTTTAGTTTCTTTATTGCCTTTTTATTCAAAGTAACCTTATGCTTAGATTTAAGTGTTTCAATCCATTCAGATTCTTGAAAATCTTGAAAATCTCCGATTATTTGCCCCCTATCTTCTTGATAAGACTTATAATTGCTTTTATTTTTATTATAAAAGTTTTTTAGGTTAATTGAATCTGAATCTCTTAAAGTCCATATTTTATCTTGCATTAAATTAAAAAGCAATAAACCTTCTCTATATTCCTTAATTACAAACCTATAATCTAGATTCTCTGTTGCTAAATTATTCTTATAAATTTCTAAAACATTGTAATCAATAAATTTTTTATATAAATCTCTTATTAGTTTAGGATAATCTTCAATTCGAGATTTTTTCTGATTATCATCAATAAATGTTGCAAAATCTAAATATGTAAACTCAGTATTTAGAATTTTAACCAAAACTTGTTCTTCATTTATATCTTCAGGTATACTCCACTTGTTTTGAAAATAATCAGAATTAAGAATAGAGATAAAATATTCTAAATTTTCATTATTATAGGTTATTTCATATTTATCTAATAAAAAAGAGTAAAAAGAATCTGAAATGATATTAAACCTTGAGCTTTTCTTAAGCTTATTTAAAAGCTGATATTTCAATTCATCAAAAGTTTTTATGTTTTTTTTAGAATATAACTTTATTAGATGCCAACCATATTTTGTTTCAACAGGTTTAGAAACATCACCTGTAGAAACCAATGAAAATGCAGCATCTTCAAATGGAATCGAATTTATTTGACCGCTTGAAAAAGAATTCAATCTACCACCCTTGAAAGACGAGTTTTTATCTTCAGAATACTTTTTTGCCAAATACTCAAAACTTTTCCCATTGTTTATCGAATCTGAAATATTTTTAATCGCCTGAAATGCATCAGACTTGTTTTTATATTTCATTATATGACCAACGGTAACTTCTCCAAGTGATTTCCTTTTATCATTTACCTTAAGTATATGAAGCCCAAACCTTGTTCTAAAAGGGATTGACACTTCACCAACTATAGTTGAATAGGACATATTTTCAAACTCATAAATCATCTTAAATGCTGAAAAATATCCTAAATTTTCAACGATCATGTTTTGATTAACATTATATTTTTCATTAAAATCATTTAAAGACATATTCTTAAAAGGTTCTCTTAAAGAATTTAATTTATCATAAGAATCAATAGAATCATTATTGTTTTCATCTAGACGAATTAAAACATGTGAAACATTAACTTCTAACACAGTTCTTTCATACGCCTCTTTTAAAAACATATCTTCTGTTTCCTTATCAGTTAGATAAGTATTTTGCAGTTGTTTTGCATATTTATTTAATTCACTTTTATATTTAGGATCAGTGTGGAGATTTTGTTCGTAAGCCTCTGCTAGCTTTAGCTTATAATTTATAAACAAATCAAAATATGAATCAAAATCCTTTTGATTTACATCATTAATTAATTCGATATTTTTATTGTAAACTCTATGAAATTCTTCAACAAAAATGACACTGTCATTAACCTTAAATAAAATTTGATTATCAAACTGACCGAAAGAACTATTGCAACAAATTAGAAATAATAATATATATCTATACATTTTAATGATTTGATGAGCACAAAAATAAAAATATATAAATAATTAACTCTATTTATCTAGAGTAATTTGGAGCTTCTTTAGTTATATTGACTCCGTGTGGATGACTTTCAACAATACCTGATGAAGTAATTTTAACAAATTTTGCTATTTTCTGCAATTCTTCAATGTCTTTAGCTCCACAATAGCCCATTCCTGCTCTTAAGCCACCAACAAATTGGTTAATACTTTCAACTAAATCTCCCTTATAAGGAACTCTACCAACAATTCCTTCAGGAACTAATTTTTTGATATCACTCTCAACATCTTGAAAATACCTATCCTTACTTCCTTTATTCATAGCCTCTATAGAACCCATGCCTCTGTAAGACTTAAATTTTCTACCTTCAAAAATTATAGTTTCTCCAGGCGATTCCTTTGTTCCTGCAAGTAAAGAACCCAGCATAACACATGATGCGCCAGCTGCAATTGCTTTTGCTATATCTCCTGTATATTTTATTCCTCCATCAGCGATTACAGGTATTTTATTGTTTATAGTGTTACAAACTTCCAAAATCGCTGAAAATTGAGGAACACCAACTCCTGCAACAACTCTTGTTGTGCAAATTGAGCCAGGCCCTATTCCAACTTTGATACCATCAGCACCGGCTTTTAATAAAAATTTTGCTGCTTCAGGTGTAGCAATATTCCCTACAATTACATCAATTTCTTCGTTTAGATTTTTTAATTCTTTTAAGAGAATTATAACTCTTTCGGAATGCCCATGGGCAGTATCTATAACAATAGCATCAACATCTGAATCAATTAAAGACTTTGCTCTTTCTATGGAATCATCAGTAACACCTATCGCAGCAGCTACCCTTAATCTACCATACTTGTCTTTATTAGCAATGGGTTTCAATTTTAATTTTGTTATATCGCTAAAAGTAATTAAGCCAACTAATTTATTTTTTTTTGTAACAACAGGAAGTTTTTCAATTTTATTTTGTTGTAAAATAATTTCAGCTTCTTCTAACGATGTACCCACTCCAACAGTAATGAGATTATCTTTAGTCATTACTTCAGTAATTAATCTATCATTGATTTTCTCAAATCTTAAATCTCTATTGGTTACTATTCCTTTTAGAAATCCTGAATCATCCACAATTGGTATTCCTCCAATTTTGTTCTCTTTCATACTTTTTTTAGCATCTGAAACAACAGAGTTTAAAGGGAGAGTTACTGGATCTATTATCATTCCACTTTCGGCACGTTTTACTCTTCTGATTTTATCAGATTGTTGTTTGATAGACATGTTTTTATGAATCACACCAATTCCCCCTTCCTGAGCAATGGCAATTGCCATTTTGCTTTCCGTAACAGTATCCATTGCAGCTGAAACAATTGGAATATTTAACGTGATATTTTTAGAAAATTTAGAATTAATTCTTACATCTCTTGGTAAAGTATTTGAATAACCAGGGATAAGTAAAACATCGTCGTATGTTAATGCTTCAGAAATTATTTTTTGGGGAAATTTGCTCATGCAATTGTAAACTAATTGCATGCGAATATACAAATTACAGATTAAATTTTACGATATTATTTAAGAAAAACTATTGAAAATTTATAAAAATATCACTTGCATAATTATAAGCAGTCTCAAAGCTTAAAGTATTTATTCCAGAATCAATTTTTTTTTCTTCACAATAAGAAATAAGTTTTTCAGTTGGCATATTACCCACTAAACTGTCTGTGGCCATAGGACATCCTCCATAACCCTGAATAGCACCGTCTAAACGCATGCATCCTGAATTTAATGAAGCATCAACCTTCTCTTTCCACTTATTTGGATTGGTATGTAAATGAAGCCCAAATTCAACATAAGGGTATTTGACTGAAAAAAAAGTGAAAACTTCATTTATCAATTTTGGGTTAGCTGACCCAATAGTATCACTTAAAGATATTAATCGTATTCCAGAATCTATGAGCTTAGAAACCCATTGGTCAATAATATTTAAACTCCATATATCTCCGTAGGGATTTCCAAAACACATAGACAAGTAAACAACTAATTCTTTACCGCTATTTTCAACAATTTCTTTGACAATTAACAGATTATTAAACGATTCATCTATTGTCCTATTAGTATTTCTCATTTGAAAATTTTCAGAAATTGAAAAAGGAAAACCAACACAGGATATTTTTTCATAATCAGAAGCTATTTCAGCACCTTTTATATTAGCAACTATAACTAGAAGTTTAGATTGGGTGTTTTTTATGTCTAACGAATTTATTACTTCGCCTGTATCAGAAAGTTGAGGAATAACTTTCTTCGAAACAAAACTTCCCATGTCGACCGTATCAAATCCAACATTGAGTAAGCTCTGAATGTATCTAATTTTTTTGTCTGTAGGTATAAATTTTTTAATGCTCTGCATTGCATCTCGAGGACATTCGATAATCTTAAGCTTTGACATTAATAATTAATTATTAAGATAAAGTTATGCTATTTTCTGCAAATAATATTATCGCAGCTATTACTATTAGAACAAGAATATTAAAGAATTTAGCATATAGCTTAAATTTGCTTTTCTGAGAAAAATTGTTAAAAATTAGATTTGAAAACAAAATAATAATCCCAAAGACAAATAAAGTAATAATGATGAATATTAATCCCATTATAATGATTTGAATTTTAAAAGAAATTGTTTCTGAGAAGAGAAAGTTTGGGAAAAACAAAGCAAAAAATAAAAATACCTTTGGATTTAAAAGATTCATCATTATACCTTTTTTTAAATTTATTAAAATACTATCTGAATTACTGAGTTTATTATTTTTTTTAAATAAATCATCAGATTTATAGACTTCAATAGATAAATATATCAGATAAAGAGCTCCAAGATATTTTATTAGATTGAAAATAAAATCAACTTGAAGAATCATTGTATTTAAACCAAAGGCTAATAAAATTGTGTGAATAAAACAACCTATTAATAAGCCAATCAAAAAGGAAAATCCAGATATCTTTCCTGATCCAGATGTTAATGTTGCAATATATATATTATCAGGACCTGGACTAATTGCCAATAGTATACTAGAAATTATAAAAGATAAAAGCATAGATTGATTATACGTTTTATTGTATGTTCATAAATTTAATTATTTTTGTACAAAGTAGTTATCTATAAATTTGATTAAAATTATGAATACCAAATACTTCATTAAAATACTATTATTTTCATTTGCTATATTTTCTAATTTCCATCTTATTGCTCAGCAACATGAAACTATCAGTTGTATAACACCAGAACCTGAAAATTTTACAGAATTAGAAAATCAAAATAAAGTAAGTTTTAATCATTATATAGATGAGTATTATGATAAACTTCAGCAAAAAACATCAACTGCAATTACTAATGTACCTGCAAAGATTCACATTGTGACTGACGCAAATGGAGTGACAAGTATTACAGAACAAGAAATATTAGACGAAATTGAAGAAGCAAACTCTTTTTTAGCAAACTCTTTTTTAGAAATTAATGTTTGTGATGATGTAAATTATATAGCAAATAATCTACTTTATAATTTTGATATAGATGATCAAGCAACTCTATATGCGAATAATCAACCTGATATAATGAATATTTATTTTGTAGAGTCGATTGCATTTGGTAGTGGCAATGCCTGTGGATACACATATGTTCCACCTGTATCAAGTCAATACTATGATGTAATAGTTATGGACAATCAATGTACAAATAACCCTGTAAGTACTACATTAATACATGAATTTGGCCATCATTTTGCACTTTTACACACTCATGGAGTTTCAAACTCTGAATTAACTGATGAACTTGTTAACGGAAGTAATTGTGCATCTGCAGGGGATAGATTATGTGATACACCCGCAGACCCTCAGCTAAATAGTTCAAATGTTAGTTCAGTAAATTGTCTTTATACGGGAACTCAAACTGATGCTCTTGGTCAATTTTTTGACCCTGACACATCAAATATTATGTCATACTCTCCGAACACATGTACAGATTTTATAAGTGAACAACAATATGCAAGAATGTATGCTGGATTTCACACATTTAAGTCTTATTACAAATGTCCATCGTTTAATGTTGATTTTATTTCAGAAAAATTAGCTGATTGTGATGATTATTTGACAGTTAATTTTACAGATACAAGTGTTGGTGCAACATCTTGGGAGTGGGACATTGACGGTGATGATATTGTCGATTATACTAATCAAAATCCAACACACGTTTATACTCCTGGAACCTATGATGTGACTCTTAAAATTTCAAATGGAGGAGAAACTTTAACAAAAGTTTTTCCTGAGTATATTAACTTTTCTTCTAATATTTATGAAACATCAAAAGTTAACTTAAAATTATTTATAGTTGACATAAATGAAAATACCTGGGAATTCAAAGATAGTAGTGGAACTATACTATATGATGGTGGACCATATGAAGAAAATGGTGAACACAATCACGAATTTGATGTTGTTCAATCAGAATGTTATACTTTCACAATATATGATACGGCTGGAAATGGCTTAAATGGTTATAACTGGACAGTTGGAAATGAATATTATGAATTAACCACTGAAGAGGGTGAATTAATATATACCAATACTGATTTTGGATCTGAAGAGTCTAAGTTAATTAGCACTGAATACTTGAATCTAAATGAGAGTGCACAAAACTCATTATCAGTATATCCAAATCCTGCTGATAATTTTATAGAAATTAGGTATCAAAATTTATTTCCAGACTTCTACACTATATATGATATTAACGGAAGAAAAATTGAATCAAAACACATTAATTATGACAGTGATTTAACCATTGATGTCAGCAGATTTGAAAGAGGAATGTACTTCATTGCAATAGAAATAAATCAAGATCTTACAAACTTAAAATTCTTGGTTAAGTAATTTTTTGTTGATTTTTTTTACAATTCCTGGGCCTTCATAAATAATACCTGTGTATAACTGAATTAAATGAGCACCTGCTTTTATTTTATTAATTGCTTGCTCTGGGCTTAAAATACCTCCAACTCCAATTATTGGCAACTCTCCATTTGTTTTTTTTGAAATAAAAGAAATTACATCATTACTTCTGTCGTATAAAGGCTCCCCGCTTAATCCTCCTGCTTCATCCGAACTGACAGATTTAAGTGCAGGAAAATTAGTAGTTGTATTAGTTGCAATAATTCCATCAATTTTATTTTCTTTGATTACCTCAAGAAGCTCAGAAATTTTTTGTTCACTTAAGTCAGGAGATATTTTTAAGAGAATAGGTTTATAAACTTCAGAGTTAAGTCTATAGGTGTTTAAATCACGGAATAAATCTGTTAAAAAATCTTTGGATTGTAGTTCTCTTAATCCAGGAGTATTTGGAGAACTTACGTTTATCGCAAAATAGTCAACATAATTATATAATTCTTTAAAACAAACTAAGTAATCATTTTTAGCCTCAGCATTAGGTGTAATTTTATTTTTCCCAATATTACCTCCGATAATAACATTATATTTCTTTTTAAGCCTACTTCTTACCACACTTACTCCGTCATTATTAAAGCCCATTCGATTTATAATGGCATTATCATCTTTAAGTCTAAATAATCTTTTCTTTGGATTTCCTTCCTGTGGTTTTGGAGTGACTGTACCTATTTCAATAAATCCAAATCCGAATTTTTCAAATTCAGAAATGTGGGTAGCATTTTTATCAAAACCTGCAGCTATTCCAACAGGATTTGGAAAAGTTAAACCAAAAAGTTCTCTTTTGAGCTTGCCATTTTCTATTTGATATATCGATTTAAAAATATATCCCACCAATGAAAACTTAAGTAGGATTTTTAGAATTAAAAAAGTAAAATTATGAATTTTTTCAGGGTCAAATAAGAATAAAAAAGGGGAAATTAGTTTTTTGTACATTTTAACTGTAAACCAATTCTATTTGTTTATTTCATTTGATGCATCCATTGAAATCATTGATTTATTAAATTTTAATTTACCAGCAGTTGTCTCTATTATGCAAGTACCCTCCTTCTGATTTATATGGTTAACTCTTCCATGCATACCACTTTTCATAACGACTCGGTCACCTGTTTTTAAATCAGTTAAAAATTTTCTTTCATTTTTAGCTTTTGTCATTTGTGGACGAATCATAAATAAATATATGACCAAAAACATTAGGAAAAAGGGGGCCATCTGATAAAAGTTCTCCATAATTACTGTATAATTGGCCCTGCAGGAGGTGCAATACCACCAGGCTTATTGATAAAAGCAGAGATTCTAACTGATTCTGTTCCACTTTGAGTATTAGCTTTAATCGTAACAGTTTTTGAAGTCTTATTAATACCTTTACCATTAAATTTGACTGTAAATTGAGATGATTCACCAGGGAGTAATGGAGCTCTACTCCAGTCCTGAGGCACCGTACAACCACATGTTGATTTAATCTCAGTAATTACTAGAGGAGCCTCTCCCGTATTTGTGTAAGAAAATATTGTTTCTTGAGGAGTTCCATCTTGAATAGTACCAAAATCATGATTTTTTTTATCAAATGTCATGACAGGAAATTTAGATGGAGAATTATCTCTCGCAGCAGCTTGTTCAACATTCTCTGATTTAACTTTACTGAATGGATCGTCTCCACAACCAGTTAAAAACAAACTTAATAGTAGTAAATAAAAAATATTTTTCATGGATAAATAATTAATTTTTCAAAAGTATAAAAAAATGTTATTCCCTCAAACCTCTACCCTCCTTAATTATAGAATTAGTGCTAACTAAATCTTTAACTACTTTATCAAGGATTCCATTTATAAAAAAACTGCTTTTTTCTGTTGAATAGTCTTTAGATATCTCAATATATTCATTTAAACTTACCTTTATAGGTATATCCTTAAAACCTTTCAGCTCAGTTAAAGCTAGATTTAATATGACTAAATCTATTTTTGCTAAACGATCGATATCCCAATTAGCAACATACTTGGTTAAAAGTATATTATTTTCTTTAAAGTTTCTGATAGATAAATTTGCTAAATCGTCAGAATATTTCCTATCTGATGAATTAGAAAAAAGATTAAAATAAAACGATTTTTCAAAACTCTTTGGAGTAGGGCTTTTAATTAATTTTAAAATTAAAGTATTAACAAAAGCGAAATCATCCATCCAAAATATATTTTTTTCTTCAATAAATGATTGAAATTTCTCATCTGGTACTATTATTTCCTTATAAGAATCGTATATAAATTTTGAATCCGTTTGATATGAATCCGATTTTTCATTTATATAATTTGAATATATATCACTATTAATGATTTTATCATAGATAAGATTAGCAAATTTATAGTCAATCTCCCAATTTATGTATGCGTTAGAAGAGAATAATCTAGTTATTCTTGAATTTGAGATTATTTGAGATAAAAACCTATTATTATAAAACCTAGTATTGGTATATTTTGAACTAATATTTCCTGTAACACTCTCTAAAGAAATATTATATTTACTCTTGGCTTTTTTTAAAATTTCAACAAATAATGAGATTTGGAACAGAAACAGTTCATGTATAGAATCAATACTCTTAATAAGATTTTTATGATGTTCTTTTGTATCTTCGAAACCAGACATTTCAACTGCATAAAGATATTGCATAATTTTAAGCCTGATGTGTCTTCGATTTAACATTTTAAAGAGCGTTGAGAAGTTAGCGCAAGATAATACTAATTATCTAAAACATTTACTAGTTTGGGGGAATTAAAATATTTAAACAAATATCTTTTTAAATACAAGAAGAATCTTTTACTAGGTTTTTTTATAATCTTGATTGCTAGAATTTTGCTGTTGTTCACACCAGGTTTAATTAGAGAATCGGTAAATGTAATTGATGATTTTAGAAAAGGTGATATAATTGATATTGGATTAGTTCAAAATGAATTAATTCAAAATATTTTTTTGATTCTATTGGCTGCTATCTCTGCTGGAATATTTACTTTTTTGACAAGACAAACAATTATAAATGTTTCAAGATATGTAGAGTTTGATCTCAAAAATGAGATATATGTTCAATACCAAAAACTTTCTTTAAGTTTTTATAAAAAAAATCAAACAGGTGATTTAATGAACAGAATTAGTGAGGATGTTTCAAGAGTAAGAATGTATTTTGGACCTGCAATAATGTACTCAGTAAACACAATAACTTTATTGATAATTACCTTTTTTTATATGTATAGGCAATCTCCTGAATTAACCTTATACACAGTAAGCCCACTTCCAATTTTATCTTACACAATATTTAAGTTAAGTGGAATAATAAATATTAGAAGTAGAATAGTTCAAGAATCCCTATCAAAACTATCTTCTTTTACTCAAGAGATTTTTACAGGGATTCAAATTGTAAAATCTTATGCAATACAAGAGCAAAAATCTAATCAGTTTAATCAGCTTTCAGAAATCAATAAAACAAATCAGATTAATCTTGTGAAGATGCAAGCATTATTTTTCCCGATAATGATTTTATTAATTGGTGTCAGTAACATTTTTGTAATTTATATTGGTGGGAAACAATATTTAGACGGTAGAATTGAAAATATTGGAATTATAGCTGAGTTTATTATCTATGTTAATATGTTGACTTGGCCGGTTGCCTCTTTAGGATGGATAAGCTCAATTGTTCAACAAGCTGAAGCATCGCAAAAAAGGATAAATGAATTTTTGAAAGAAAAATCTGAAATCACAAACAAAACAAAAGCTTATAAAAAATTAACTGGCAAAATTGAGTTTAAAAATGTATCATTCACCTACGAAGAATCTAAGATTCAAGCACTTAAGGATGTTGATTTTGTAATTGAACAAAATAAATCATTAGGATTAATCGGTATAACAGGGTCAGGGAAAACAACAGCATTAAAATTATTAACCAGAATGTATAATCTTAATTCAGGTCAAATATTAATCGATAACAAAATTATAACTGAATTTGATTTGGAGAGTCTTAGAAAACAAATTGGAGTTGTTCCTCAAGACTCATTTCTATTTTCTGATTCAATAATAAACAATATTAGATTTGGAGATGAAAAAGCAAATAAAAAAGAAGTTGAGGAAGTTTGCAAAATAGCAGGAATCCATGATGAAATAATAAAATTTAAAAAAGGATATGATACAATTCTTGGTGAAAGAGGAGTAAATTTAAGTGGTGGTCAGAAGCAAAGAATTTGTATTGCAAGAGCCTTAATAAAAAAACCTAAAATCTTGATTCTTGATGATTGTCTTTCCGCCTTGGATACAGAAACGGAGTTAAAAGTAATTAAATCCTTAAAAAACTATATTAAAAACACAACTACCATAATTTCAAGTCATCGATTATCTTCAGTTCAAAACTTAGATGAAATAGTTGTTTTGGGTGATGGAAAAATTATTCAAAAAGGAAATCATGAACAATTAATAAAGGAAAAAGGATACTATAAAGAATTGTTTCAGAAGCAATTAACCAAAAAAAGATGAAGATAATAAGTTGTTTTCTTAAAAAATTTTTATAATATTTAACTTTATTACTAAAATTTACGAAGATGGAGAGAGAAGAAATTTTTTCAAAAGTACTTAGAGCTGGAAGAAGAACATATTTTTTTGACGTAAGATCAACAAAAGCTGGTGACTATTATTTAACGTTAACCGAAAGTAAAAAATTCACCAACGAAGATGGATCTTTTCATTATAAAAAACACAAAATCTACTTGTATAAAGAAGATTTTAGTGAGTTTGCAAGCATTCTAAATGAGATGACTGATTATATCATTTCAGAAAAAGGCGAGGAAGTTATCAGCGAAAGACATCAAAAGGACTTCAAAAAAGAAGATAATCCGGAAACTAGCGAAGAATCTAATGATGAAAGCAAGAATGAAAATGACAAAGATGAATCATCAAATGAATTCACAGACGTTAGTTTTGATGATATTTAATCCCTTATTCAAAATGAGACTTTTTATTCTAACATTATTAATGTGTGGTGGTTTATATGCTCAAAACTCAAACACAGATCTTAAATATTACTTTTCAGAATTAGAATTTAATTCACCCAACCTGAGCATACCAACACCTAAAGAAATTATTGGACATCAAGTTGGGGAATGGCACATAACACATGACAAACTGGTTCAATACATGTATGAGTTAGCAGACTTGTCAGATAGAATTACAATTGAAAATAGAGGAAAAACATTCGAAGGAAGACCTTTAATATTGTTAACAATTACTTCCAAAGAAAATCATTCAAATATTGATGAAATTCTCGATAACCATCAAAAATTAACAGAGTATAAAGAAGATGTTTCAACTGAAAATCAACCAATAGTTGTTTACCAAGGCTTTTCAATTCACGGTAATGAGGCAAGCGGTTCAAATGCAAGTTTATTATTGGCTTATTATTTAGCTGCTTCAAATAGTGAGTTCGTTAATAAGCTTTTAGAAGAAACCGTTATACTACTCGACCCTTCTTTTAATCCTGATGGATTACAAAGATTTGCCTATTGGGCAAACACGAATAAAAATATCAATTTAACTTCTGACTCAAACGATAGGGAATACAATGAAGTTTGGCCAGGAGCAAGAACAAATCACTATTGGTTTGATCTAAATAGAGATTGGCTTCCAGCACAACTTCCCGAATCTCAAGCAAGAATCAAAAGCTTTAATAAATGGATGCCTAATATTCTTACCGATCATCACGAGATGGGTACAAACGCAACATTTTTCTTTCAACCAGGAATTCCATCTAGAACTCATCCTCTAACCCCTGATTTAAATCAAAAGCTAACAAAAGATATTGCTAAATTCCATGTTGAAAGTTTAGACAAAATAGGTTCTCTTTATTATTCTGAAGAAAGTTTTGATGACTTTTACTATGGAAAAGGCTCAACTTTTCCTGATATAAATGGTTCAATTGGAATCTTATTTGAACAAGCAAGTTCAAGAGGACATGTACAGGATTCTGACAACGGAAAATTAGATTTTCCATTTACAATTAAAAATCAATTCACAACGGGAATTTCTACTCTTAAAGCAGCTAATAATTTGAGGAAGGATATTCTTGAGTATCAAAAAATATTTTATATAAATGCTTCAAAAGAAGCTGAAAAACATAAAAATCAATCAATAGTTTTTGGCAACTATAAAGACAGTTATAGAACTAAGAAGTTGGCAGAGATATTAAATAGACATCAAATTAAGATGTATGAAGTTGAACAAGACTTTACTCATAATGGCAAGAAATATCGTTCAGGTTATTCTTACATAGTCCCAAAAAATCAAAAAAAACATAGGTTAATAAATGCAATGTTTGAAACAAGAACAATATTTAATGACAGTTTGTTTTATGATGTCTCTTCTTGGACACTACCTCTAGCTTTCAATTTAGATTATGACTTAAATTATGATAATAAAATATTTAGAAATCCAGTTGAAAAGATTGAATATAAAAACAATAAAAAAATTGAGCTAAGCAATTATGCTTACTTAATGGAATGGCATGAATATTTATCTCCAAAAGCTTTAAATAAACTATTAGAAAAAGAAATAATTGTCAAAGTAGCCACAAAAAAATTCAGTTTAGAAGGAAAAGATTATGATTATGGGACAATTTTAATACCTGTTTTAAACAATAATCCTAAAGAATTAAACAATACTCTTAATGAAATTGCAAATGAGAGTCAGTTAACGATAAATTCTGTAAAATCTGGATATGCTGAGGGGCCTGACCTTGGTAGTAATTATTTCAGAAGAATTCACAAAAAAAACATTGCTCTTCTGGTTGGAGATGGAATCACTGGATATGATGCTGGTGAAATATGGCACTTACTTGATACCAGATATGATATTAGTATAACAAAAATTGACATCAGAAATTTTAGAAAAATCGATCTCAACAAATACTCTACATTAATTTGCCCTAATAGCTCAATATCTGATGCTCAAGTCATTAAAAAGATTCAAAGCTGGGTTAATTCTGGCGGAACAATTATCAGTTACAAAAACTCTATTAACTGGCTAAAAAAAGCTGAACTTATAAAAGTTAAAGAGATAAAAAACTCAATTACTGCTAAGAATATAAGCTTTGAACAAAGAAGAGAATTTTCTGGAGCTCAAAGAATAGGGGGTGCTATTTTTAATACTAAATTAGATAGATCTCACCCTATTAATTATGGTCAAACCGAAATTAACATGCCTATTTTTAGAAACTCAACAATTTTCATAGAAAAAGAAATAGATAGTTACAAGAATCCCATTTTATACACAGACCAACCTCTTATAAGTGGTTACATTTCAGAAGAAAACCTTAAAAGTTTAAAATCAACCACTCCAGTTAAAATACAAGGATATGGAAAAGGTAAAGTTATTTATCTTACTGACAATACTAATTTCAGAGCGTTTTGGTATGGAACTAACAAAATTTTAATGAATGCTATTTTCTTCGGTAAAATAATGTAATTAAGAAATTTTCAAACCATTTTTAACCTCAAAATCAGGTCTGAGTAAAATAACTTTATCATCATTTACAACTCCTAATACTAAACATTCACTCATAACATTGGCGACTTGTTTTTTTGGAAAATTAACTACCGCTATCACCTGGGTACCAACTAGTTTTTCAGCATCGTATAGCTTTGTTATCTGGGCTGATGATTTTAAAACACCAATTATTCCAAAATCTATTTTAAGCTTATAGGAAGGTTTAATAGCTTTTTTTAAAAACTCTGCATCTATCACAGTTCCCACTCTAACATCTATACTTTTGAATGCGGTTAATAATGAACTCAAAATCTTTATTTTTTAGATCTATTTGCAATAAAACTTTTTACAAATACGATTAAAGCAAATAAAGTTGACAACATCATTAATGAAACCCTAGTAACGCCCATAGTACTTTCATTTTCTAATGTACTCATCAATGGCTTTATTAAACCACCTAGTATCAAAAAAGTTAATAAGACAACAATATGAGCAATAGCTTTGTTTTCTTTTTTTAATCCTGGGTTTAATATTAAAATTATAACTCCAAAAATCACAGGAATCAAAGCAGTTGGAGAATAATCTACATCAACATATCCCCAAAGACCAAAAGAAATTAGTGTAATTGCGTTAACAAAGCTTATTTTATGTGGTTTCATAGAATTTTTTTTGTAAAATTACAATTAAATATTTTTTAAAAAAAATGGCAAGAACACCCTCAAATATGGTCAGCCTTGGGACAAAGGCGCCAGACTTTTCTTTGCTCGATGTGATAAGCGAAGAATTTAAAAACTTAAATGAATTAAAAGGTGAAAATGGTTCAGTAATTATGTTTATCTGCAATCATTGCCCCTACGTAAAACACGTAAATAAAACAATTGTGGGATTGGCTAATAAGTTTAAAGATAAAGGTATAAACTTTATTGCTATTTCTAGTAATGATGTCATCAATTATCCTGAAGACAGTCCTGAACTAATGAAAATAAATGCTCAAGAATATAATTTCATTTTCCCATATCTATATGATGAATCTCAAGAAGTTGCAAAAAACTATGATGCTGCATGTACTCCTGATTTCTATCTATACAATAGTGAATTAAGACTTATTTACAGAGGACAGCTTGATAATTCTAGACCTGGTAATGGAATTGAGTGTAATGGGGATGACTTAGATCATGCTTTAAGCTGTTTACTAGCTAATACGGAAAACAACCGAATACAAAAACCCAGTATTGGTTGTAATATAAAGTGGAAATAATTATTCTGATGAAATAAGTTCTACTTCAAAAACTAAAGTTGCATTTGGAGGTATAACTCCTCCTGCTCCTGATTCACCATAAGCCAGATCACTGGGTATTATAAAACTTGCCTTATCCCCAACACCAAGCAATGAAATTCCTTCATCCCAACCCTTGATAACCTGTCCAATTCCAAGTGTAAATTCAATCGGTTGGTTTCTTTTATATGAAGAATCAAAGACAGTCCCGTCAAGTAACATTCCTTTGTAATGAACCTTAACCTTCTTTCCAGTTTCTGGCTTTTTAGACTGGTTATCTACCTCAAATTTATACAATAATCCAGTTTCAGTTTTTGAAAAACCCTTAGATAAATCGTTAAATAATTTAATTTCTTTTGCTTTTTGTTCTTTGATTCTATCCGCTTTTTGTTTATTAAAATTTTCAAAGGCTTTAATCGCATCAAATGAATTGGCTTTATCACCAACGGCATTGATTTTTACAGAAATTATTTTATCATCTTGTGAGATTGAATTAACCACCTCAATACCATCAACTACATTTCCAAAAACAGTGTGTTTGTTATCTAACCAAGGAGTTTCTATATGTGTGATGAAAAATTGACTACCATTTGTACCAGGACCTGCGTTTGCCATTGATAAGACTCCTGCTTTATCATGTTTTAAATCACTATGGAACTCATCATCAAACTTGTAACCTGGATCTCCGGTACCTGTACCTATTGGACACCCCCCTTGTATCATAAAATCATTAATAACCCTGTGAAATTTTAATCCATCATAATATGGGTCACCTAAAGGACTTATTGAATTTTTAATTTTACCAAGAGATAATCCAACAAAATTTCCGACTGTACCTGGTGTTTTTTCAAATTCTAATTGAATAACAATATCACCCTTAGAGGTGATAATTTGCGCAAATAAACCTTCTTTCATCATAATTTTTTTGCGAATATATTAATAAAAAGTGGTATATCAATTAGCAATATCACTCAGAAATTTAATTCTGAAAAGCTTTAGTTCGAATTCATCATAATCTCCTTCGAATTCTTCCAATGCCAAATCAATATTATCAGATTCTGACTCAATAAAATAGTCATACAACTCCTCTTGCTGATCTTCATCTAAATAATCATCAAAGCAATATGATAAATCAAGCTTTGTTCCAGAATAAACTATGGTTTCCATTTCTAAAACTAAACTTTCTAAATCCATAGACTTTGCCTCTGCTATATCATTTAATGATAATTTTCTATCTATACTCTGAATTATAAATAATTTTAAAGATGAATTTTTACCAGATGATTTTACAACGATATCATCAGGTCTTTCAATATTATTTTCTTTAATATAGTCAGAAATTAAATCAATAAATTCTTTACCATATTTTTTTGCCTTCCCCTCTCCAACACCAAAAATTGAAGACAATTCATCTAGTTTTACAGGGTATCTTAAAGTCATTTCTAAAAGAGATGGGTCTTGAAAAATAACATAAGGTGGTACTGAATGAGTATCAGCAATCTTCTTTCTTAAACCTTTTAGCAAATACATAAGTTTTTTGTCACCTGAACTAGAACTGTTTATGTTTTTTTCTTCTTTAACATCTTCTTTGGTTTCAGGAATAGAAATCAATATATCAGTTGGGTTAGAAATGAAATTCTCACCTTTTGTGGTAAGAGATAAAATACCAAAACTATCAATCTTTTTTAAGATAAACCCTTCTACCCTTAAATGCCATATTAAGCTGTTCCAGAAGTTTTTATCATTTTCTTTACCAATTCCAAAAAATTCACTTGATAAAATGTTATGAGAGTTCAGTAAAGCGTTATTAGCACCTATTAAAATATTAATAATATCTTTTTGCTTATAAATAAACTTAGTCTTAGAAATGATATTTAAAACAATGATAACAGCTTTTTTGACATTTAATTTCTGTTTAGGGTCTCGCATATTATCATCCATTAATCTTCCATCCCCTTTATCTGAATCAAAATATTCTCCAAAATAATTTAATAAATACTTTCTTCTACTAACAGAAGTTTGACAGTAGGCTACCACTTCTTCCAATAGTAATGAAGCAACATCCTTTTCCTTCTTAGATTTTGATTCAAGAAATTTTTCAAGCTTTTCAATATCCTTATATGAGTAATAAGCTAGACAATGTCCTTCACCTCCATCCCTACCAGCTCTACCTGTTTCCTGATAGTATCCCTCCAAACTTTTAGGAACATCATAATGAATAACATATCTAATATCAGGTTTGTCAATCCCCATCCCAAATGCAATAGTAGCAACTACCACATCAACATCTTCCATTAAAAAGTTATCTTGGTTTTTATTTCTAATCTTTGAATCAAGCCCTGCATGATAAGGGACTGATTTAATGCCATTCAAAACCAATAAATCAGATATCTCTTCGACCTTTTTTCTACTTAAACAATAAATTATTCCGGATTTACCTGAATTATTCTTAATAAATTTTACCAAATCTCTGTTAACATTTTCTGTTTTTTGTCTCACCTCGTAAAATAAATTTGGTCTATTAAATGAAGACTTGAAAATATCTGCATCGGATATTTCAATATTTTTTAAAATATCTGTTTCAACTTTTGGCGTAGCGGTAGCAGTCAATGCAATTACTGGTAATCTATTATCAATTTTGTTTAATACATTTCTGATATTTCTGTAATCAGGTCTAAAGTCATGTCCCCATTCGCTAATACAATGCGCTTCATCAATTGCTAAAAAAGAGATTTGAATAGATTTTAAAAACTCAATGTTTGATGGTTTAGCAAGAGATTCAGGAGCTAAATACAATAACTTTGTTTTGTTTCCTTTTACATCATCTTTAACAGTTCTTATTTCATCTGAGGTTAAAGAAGAGTTTAAAACATGAGCTATACTATTTTTTTCTGATACTCCCCTTATTGAATCAACCT
>MDTC01220560.1_pt1 | contig 20557 bp, 20 predicted proteins | sample 811181 | NCBI WGS metagenome assembly MDTC01 (sample SAMN05326644, study PRJNA326480) | marine metagenome | isolation source: seawater | place: Pacific Ocean: North | collected 2011 | reverse complement strand
TTGAATTTTTTCAATTACCAATTCAGTTAATGCCTGACGGTGACCGTTTTTAACACGATACCCTTTTCGCCTTTTTTTCTTAAAAACGATGACTTTGTCACCTTTAAGATGACTGACCACTTTTGCTTCAACTGAAGCTCCAGTGATAGCCGGGGCGCCAAGGGTCACTTTTTTACCATCATCTAACAAATAGACTTTATCAAAAGAAACTTTATCTCCTTCTCTATCTGCCAAACGATGTACAAAAAGCTTTTGGTCTTGCACAACTTTAAATTGCTGCCCTGCTATTTCTACAATTGCGTACATTCTAGTTTGTTTTTATGGACGGCAAATATAGCGAATTTTAAAACAAAACAAACTTTTTCCTCCTTATTCCTTGCCCAAAGAATACTTTCCAGGACCTGTAAAATAAAGCGCCAAAAATTCAATCAGGCAAACAAAAGCTTTTTCCTTTCTTGAAAATGAATCACCATCGTGTGCAACGGCGAAGTCAACCAACATGGTTAATATTGGAAAAATAGTTGCAAAGCGTGTTTTTCATCCTAGAATAATTAGAATCAGAGCTATGAATTCACCAATGGCAGCTAGAATTAATGGAAAGTTTGGTCCAATTCCAATTGGATCACCAAATTCAAAATTTCCTTAAGCCGTAGGTCATCATCCCTGAAGAAAAACCAATACGCATTAAAAGAAGTCCGAAATCAATCGAAGCTTTTTTCATTTTAGAAGGTCTTTAGATTCTGACATACTTAATTTGATAAATAAAATTCCAACGTTTTGTCCATCCCTTTTTCAAAAGAAGTAAAAGCCTTCCACCCTAACTCTTTTTCAATTTTAGATGCATCAATAGCATAGCGGTAGTCATGTCCTAACCTATCAGTAACAAACTCGATGAGTTTTAATGAGCTTCCTTTTGGGCGCTTAAGCTTTTGATCCAACTGCTGAATAAGATAGTTGACTAAATCCAAATTTTTCATTTCGTTATTTCCTCCAAGGGCATAAGTTTCTCCTACAGTTCCTTTATGAAGAATTAAATCAATTGCTTCTGCGTGATCTTCAACATAAATCCAATCACGAATATTATCTCCTCTGCCATAAAGCGGCAATGGTTTTTGATCTATAATATTTTTAATCATCAAAGGAATCAGTTTTTCATGATGTTGACCTGGGCCATAATTGTTTGAACAATTAGATTGAACTACTGGTAATCCATATGTGTGGAAAAATGCTCTGACTAAATGATCTGATGCTGCCTTTGATGCAGAATAAGGAGATCTAGGATCGTATACTGTTGTCTCTGTAAAAAAGCCCTCAGCACCTAAGCTACCATAAACTTCGTCTGTTGAGATGTGGTAAAACCTTTGATTTTTAGAATGATTACCCCAATATTGCCTTGCTGCTTCTAAAAGATTTAGTGTCCCCTGGATATTAGTCCTTGCAAAAATAAAGGGGTCTTCAATTGAATTATCCACATGAGATTCTGCTGCTAAATGGATAACAGCATCAAAATTGTATTTTTTAAAAAGTGCTTTAAGTCCATCGAAGTTATTTATATCTTCTTCAATAAATTTATAATTAGATTTATCCTTACAATCATTCAATAGAGATAAATTAGAAGCATATGTCAGAGCATCCAAATTAACTATTTGTGTCTGAATATAATTTTTGACCATTCTACGCACCAAGTGTGAACCAATAAATCCAGCACCTCCAGTAATTAAAATTGACTTGAACATACTAACTATCTTGAATTTTTTTCAAACAATCTTCCAGTGCCAAATGCCAATGTCGAATATTCAAAGATAAAGTCTTTTCAATACGTTGTGTAGACAAAGAGGAATTCATAGGGCGCATTGCTGCTTTAGAATAAGCTGAACTATTGATAGGCTGTAAAACACAATTTATACCGGTCAATTTGATTATGCTTTGGGCAAAGTCATACCAACTTGTATCAGGTCCTTGCGCAAAATGATAAGTCTTGTATTTATAAAAGTTTGGATTCCTAAGAGAGGTTAAAACTGCCCGGGCTAGATCTATACCATATGTTGGTTTACCAAATTGATCATTCACTACTACCAATTCTGTTGTAGACTTAGAAACATTTATAATCGTTTTTACAAAGTTCTTCCCAAAAGGACTGAACAACCAAGAAAGTCGAATACATACACTTTGACAATTAGACTTAGCTAGGACCAACTCACCTGCTAATTTACTTTTCCCATAAATATTTAAAGGATTAGTGGTGTCTCCCTCTATATAGGGTGTCTTTTTTGTCCCGTCAAATACAAAGTCCGTGGAAAAATGAATGAGTTTTAAGTTCTTAACTTCAGCAAAATCGATAAGGTTTTGAACTCCCCAAGCATTAATTTGATATGCTTCTTTGTCTTCAGTTTCGGCTTTATCTACCTCAGTATGCCCAGCACAATTGATAATTCCAGTAAACGGAGATTTTTCAAAATAATTTGATAGAGTTCCGAATTTATTTATATCCACTTCAGGATGTGTAGGGAAAAATAATCTATATTGAGGAAACTCAGAAGCAATATACTGAAAACATTGCCCCAATTGACCCCCTGCTCCTGTTACTAAATAACTAGGCATACAAATCTTCATTGTAGTCAAAGTAAACGGCGTTCGCTAAAACAGGATGCTTCTGATCTTTTTCGGATTGAACCCACTCCTCTTTAGCAAGTTGCCAATCAATAGCCAATGCAACATCATCTGGAGCAATACTCCCTTCACTTTCAGGATAGTAGTATTGATCAACCTTATATTTAAAGGTGGAGTTCTCGCTTAATGTAATATATCCGTGGGCAAATCCGCGAGGAATAAAAAGCTGTAATTGGTTCTCTCTGCTCAATTCTTGGCTAAAATGTTGACCAAAAGTAGGGGAGCCTTTTCTTAAATCTAAAACAACATCTAAAACCTTGCCTTCAAGAACTGTTACAAGCTTAGACTGACTAAAAGGTGGTAATTGATAATGCAACCCTCTTAAAACTCCTTTTTTGGAATGAGTTATGTTGTCTTGACAGAAATCAATTCTTCTTGATATCGCCTTTTCAAAATCTCTTTGGTTAAATGACTCTATAAAACTTCCTCTTACATCAGCGTGCAACTTCTGTTTTAAAAGAAAAACTTCATTAAAAAGAGTAGGAATTACAATCATAAAAAAGGTTAAACCTGCTTTTGTTCATAAAGAAATTGAGGTAAAAATAATCATTTTAAAATAGGCATAAAAAGATATTTCCTTCAAGAAGAGAGGTTAGATTTTTTTTAATAACATCAAAAATATATTTAAGAGGTATACCGATCTAGCAAGTAATCTCCATAAGAAGTCCCATTTAGCCTTCGGGCTTGATCCAAAAGCTGGCCTAAGTTTATATAACCTTTTTGATAGGCGACCTCTTCCAAACATCCAATCTTCACTCCTTGACGTTTTTCAATGGTCGCAATAAATTGACTTGCTTCTAACAGTGATTCATGGGTTCCTGTATCCAGCCAAGCAAATCCAGGACCTAGAGTTTCTACTTTCAATTTCTGTTTTTCTAAGAAATACTGGTTTACTTTAGTTATTTCTAACTCACCTCGTTTAGAAGGCTCAATGGTTTTAGCAACTTCAATAACTTCGTTGGGGTAGAAATATAGGCCAACTACCGCATGATTACTTTTAGGCTGTTGAGGTTTTTCCTCGATGGATTTTGGGTTCCCCAGATTATCAAATTGAATTACCCCATAGCGTTGGGGATCTTTTACATTATAACCAAAGATTGTTGCTTTTGAACCTGATTTAGTCTGCTCTACAACTGCCTCTAATTTATCATAAAAGTCATAACCATAAAAAATATTATCCCCTAAAATCAAACATATGGAATCTTGTCCAATGAAATCCTCTCCCAAAATAAAGGCATCGGCTAATCCTTTAGGAGTTTTTTGAATTTTATATTGCAACGTAACCCCCCACTGGCTTCCATTTCCCAATAAACGTTCATATTGACTAATATCCTCTGGTGTGCTAATGATCATGATGTCTCGAATTCCAGCCAACAATAATACAGATAGCGGATAATAGACCATAGGCTTGTCATAAACTGGTAAAAGTTGTTTGGACACTCCCAAGGTGACTGGAAAAAGTCTAGATCCAGTCCCGCCAGCAAGGAGTATGGCTTTCATATTTTAATCTTTAAATATTTCTTCAAGTTGTAAAAGTAATTTTTCTTTAGCAAAGTTCTTTTTAAAATATTCTGAAGCATTTTTTGAAAAGCTATTTAACTCGTCTTTAGATTTTTTTGAGAGTTTAATTATATTATTGGCTAAAAGTTCAGAATTTTCAGATGTTGAGGTATAACCTGAATTTGACTCTAATATTATCTTGTTACCAATACCATCTAAAGATCCAATAATTGGTTTTGCACAAGCTAAATATGACTGTAATTTGCCTGGTATGGTGTAAGAAAAAATCGCTGCCTTTTTAAGTGTAATCAAAAGCGCATCTGCGCAGGCGAAATAGTGGGGCATTTCTTCAGGGGGATAGGATCCTAAAAAATAAAATTTATCTGCAATTCCTTTTTGCTTAATTAGATTTTGAATTCTCTTTTTGTCTCTTCCATCGCCTAAAACAACAAGATTGATATTGTAGTTTTTTAATTTATTAAATGTATCAATGATGGTATCAAAACTTTGAGCTACTCCGATATTTCCAGCAAAAAGCAAATTAAATCCTGAGGGAAATTGTTCTAAGTAAATTTTTTTGGGCTCTACTACCTTATAAAAGTTTTCAGCATAATATGGGTAATAAATTAATTTATTATCATCTACGTTTTGATTTTTAATATAGGGAATAAACTCTGGGGACTGAACTAAAATTTTATCAGTAAACCTATAGATAAGTTTGGTCATTAAATTTATGAGTCCTAAAATAAATTGATTAGAAATTCCTCCTGCAACACGAACTGATTCTGGCCAGAGATCATGAACCCATAGGTAGGATTTGCATCTAAATTTTTTTCCTGCAACTATCCCTAATATTCCAACAGTGATTGGTGATGGAGCATAAATAAATATTTTATCAAAGTTGCCTTTAATTCTAAATATTTTAAATAAAGCAAAAAAGAGAAATGAAAAATAATTTAGAAATAGTCTTACCCCGCCCGCTTTTTTTCTTAAAAACAGATTGGCTCTATGAACCTCTATTTCCTGGATTTTTTCTTTTGAAGGAGCCCGCCAAGAATATCCATCAAAATATTCTCCTTTTGGATAATTGGGTTTTCCAGTCAAAACTTCAATATGATGACCTCTTTTTTTAAGTGAGAAAACAAGATCATTTATTCTTAAATTTTCAGGATAAAAATATTGAGATATTACAAGTATTTTCACTTTTATTGGAAATCTCTTGTTTTATTTCCTCGTTTATCGGTCCACCCCTTTTTCTTCCACAAAGCTGAATGTGGCTTTTCTACATTTACTTGTGAAGAGGGTCTAGATTCTTTTGTATAGTAGTATAAAATTATAGAGCGTCTCGCATGGCCAGGAGGGAAATTTATTGGATCTGGAAGTCCATGATAACTCATGTCATTAGTGTCAAAAGCCATTAATCTGTTATGCAGTGGAGCAATTTTTTTTATAAGCTTTTCTCCCTTATTATCGTAAAGTCCAAATTCTCCTCCCCAATCCTCTTTCCACCCTGGATTTAGATATAATATTACATTTACTCTTCTATGAAGGCCTGTTGCGTCATGATAATTTCCATCAACATGAACATCAAGTAAACCACCACTTACAGTCACATTTAACCCCCCACCAGTAAAATAAGGATCTGGTATTAGTTTTGGTATTTCTAGAGATTCAGAAAGTGCTTTTAAAAATGGGGCTGAGTTCATAATTCTAATGGCATTAACAATTTTTTCTGGGATATCAAACTCTGAGTTCCACTTGGATCTCATTTTAACCTCAATCTCAGGATCATTTGTCCTTTCCCAAAGATCACTCTCAAGATCTGGAAAATTTTCTAATAATTCATTTGCAAATTTATCCTCAAAAAAATTATCTATAAAGAAATGTGGAAAGGGTTTTAAACTATAATCTTGAGATTTTTTCACTAGTTTTAACTTAGTAGAAACATTATTTGCCCAATTATTTAGTTTGATGTTATGCATATGTTAAAAATTGTTATTGAAAATAAGATCTTTTTCTTCACGAGTATTTTTATTTTACTGATTTTCAGTAGTATAATTAGTTTTCCAAATGTAAGTTTAGATTTATATTTTAATCATAAATATATGAATGTGGCTGAATCAATTAACAATTTGTTTAAAATAGCTCCTAAAGAAGGAATTAATGATTTATCTACCTTTCCTATATGGGGTTACGGAATAATTCATTGGATTTTTAATTCCTCAAAATTAAACATTTTAATTTTTCAACAAGTCTTAAATTTTTTTTCGATCTATTTATTAGATAAAGTTATAAGAAAAAATCATCAAAAGAGTTTATTTATTTGGAGAATGCTTGCTCTTGTCGGATTTCCTTACTTTTTTTTCCATACACAACTTTGGCCAAAAAGTATTTCGTCGAGTTTATTAATCTTGGCATTTATCCACTTAATAAATTATTTTACTGACAGAAAAAAAATCCAACTTATCTTTTCAGGTTTATTATTTGGCCTACTTTGTAATTTTAGATCTGATTACATCTACTTTATTCTATTTATCCCTATTTTCTTAGTTTTTTGGGAGATTATTGAAAATAAAAAACCTACATTTTTTTCTTTTTCGACTTCAATTATACCATTATTGACATTACTACTTTTAATTCCCTGGGGGTTATTTAGCTATTTAAAAACTAATCATTTTCTCATTACCTCGACTAATTCGGGACATACACTATTTATCGGATTAGGTCAATTGCCTGATAACGAATGGGGAATTACTCCAAGGGATGATGACCCAAAAATGGATGAAATATTAAATGATAAATTTAAACGCAAAAATTTTTCAAGTACTGAGTATTATGAAAATCAATACTTAAAAAAAGTATTCTTTAAACTTATTAAAGATTCTCCAATTGAATGGCTAAAAAAATGTAGTAACAACATCAAATTAATTTTTTTAGATCCTTTTTATGTGGGAAATGTTGGTGATTTTCAAAAAAATGGTATTTCAAATATATTTGAAATTAGGGCACTTGAGAACGCAGTTTATGAATTAGACTTTAAAACTATATATCAAATTACAAAAAATACAAATTGGGGATTTTCATTAAAAGAGATGTCACAGCTTTTTGTAACTATTTTAACAAAAGCAATTGGAATAATTATTTTTTTATTAACTATTTTAAATGGAATATACATTTTATTCTATAAAACAAAGTGGTACTCCAAATCACCAACTTATTTTATTCTAACACTATTAATAATATATCAAATTACACTTTCAATTTTCGTGTTTCACATGCCCGTGTACAACACCTCTATTTATTTGATTTACTTAGCTATTATTGCTTTTATGATTAATGAAATATTTTTCAATTCTACAATAAATAAGAATAAGAGAATAAGTAAAAAAAACATTCCAAAGATTTAAGTTAGATACGGAATGCTCGTTATTACGCCAAGAATTAGGTGTTATTTTGAATTTATACTCTCTGTAAATAACTTTTAAAGGTATTTCAATTGTTATACTAAAATGATTTGAAACTAGTGGGAATAAATTCATCAAAACTTCTTTTCGATACATTTTAAACGAATTTGTTACGTCTGTATATTTTATATTAAATACTCTTGCTAATAATTTATTTCCAACTCTATTTAGAAAAAATTTAAATTTTGGATAATTCTTTACATTTTGTTCTATTCCCCAGCGGTCACCAAAAATACAATCATATAATCCAGAATTCATTAAATTATAATACTTAATAATATCTTGAGGGTCGTCGGATTGATCTGCCATAACAAAACAGATGAATTCTCCTTTAGCTCTTTTAATCCCCTCCTTAATGGAATTTCCAAATCCTTTTGCCGATTGATTAAGGTAGATATGAACGTTTGAGTTTGAACTTGAAAGGACTTTAATTTTTTCTAAAGTGCGATCATTTGAATTGTCATCAATTACAATAATTTCATATTCTATAACGTTGTTTAAAGCATTAATTATTTCAATTACTGAAATATCAATAATATTACCTTCTTTAAAACTTGGAATTATTATTGAAAGCATTTACAACTTTTTGTTTTTATATATAACATCATATATTTCTCCAAATCCATGCTTTACTTTATTTAATGCTTCAAAACCATAATTTAATAAAAGTTTTTTTATCTCATCTTTATTATTTAAATACAAATCATCCTCGTGTTCTTCTATTTGAATATATTTTACTTGATTTTTTAATGGAAATAACCCTTGAAGAACACTATATTCATGCCCTTCAACATCAACTTTAACTATGTCTATTTTTTCATTTTTATAATGAGTGTTCAAAAAATCTGTTAGTCGAATTACAGGGGTTTCATATTTATCTACAATCATATTTTTTTTAGATACCCCCAAAATCTTTTCCTTTTTCTTTAACCATTCTGAAGAACTATTTACTTTTTCAAAAGTTGAAGACTCACTTAATATATTTTCACTAAAATTTAGATTACCATTGATGCTTGAACAACCCAAATTATATATATCACAATTTTTATATTTTCTTTTTTTAATATGTTTAAATAATCTTTTGTTGGGCTCAAAGCCTATTATTTTTACCCCTTTATTTATTTTTTTAAAAAATTGAATTGATTGCCCTTTGTTCACTCCTACATCAACTACTGTTTTTAATTCTTCTTTTTCAAAAAGCTTGATATAAAAACTCTTTAATTTGCGGTAAAAAATTAAATTTTCATTTAATTTGATGAAAAAGCTTACCAGATTAACTCTAAATTTCATTTATTCAATTTTTATCAAATGAAAATGTCTGGATTTTTTTCATCCATTTTTTGAGATAATCCATTAATCCATTCGGTGTTTTCGATGATATTAAAAATATGTCTTGTTTTCCTTTTTATAATAAAAACATCTCCCTCTCTGACGCATACTTTTTTAAGATCATAGATATTTTTACCATCTTCATCGACTTCAGTCCACTCAATTTCAATTTTACCTTTGAGAACTATAAATAACTCATCTGTGTTTTTGTGGTAGTGATTTCCTCTGGATTGACCTACTTTAGTTGAAAAAAAATTTAATTCTTTCCAGCTCCCCTCACTTACAAGACCCTTCATAACCCCCCTAGAGTCCTCTTTTATAATATAGTTTTTTAGGAAAACTATCATGGCTTAAATCTTTTTAAAAAAAAATTAAGATCACTAACCCCTAAAAACTCAATTGAACTTATCAAAGATCTGTCTTCAGTAAGGATATTTTTTGATTCTTTTTTTTCAATCAAAACACTTTTATTATTCGAAAAACATTTTTTTAATTCTAATCCAAATTGGAATTTAGAAAGTCTTGTATTACCCGAGATATGAAAAATACCTTTTAATTGTTTTTGGATAATTAAAAATACCGTCTCGCATAATGTCATTATGGGTGTAGGAGAAAAATATTCTTTATATAGATCAATGGAATGATGGTTTTTAATTTCGTTACAAATCCAGTTGAAGAATTTTCCTCCTTCTCCAACGATTCCTCCAACTCTCAAAATACAATAATTTTTGCTGTTATTAATAATCTCTAATTCCGAATAATATTTAGATAAACCATATTTTGTTTTAGGGTCGGGAACATCTTTGGTTGTGTAATTTCCTTTAATACCCGAAAAAACATAATCAGAAGATAAAAAGATTAAATAGGGTTTTGAGGTCTTTTGATTTTTTTGATAGAATACAAGGTCTTTAATTGGTTCTAAATTTTCTTTTATATCAAAGGAAATATCATTTTCAGTCCTACTTAAGTTTTTTTCTCCTGCAGACCACACTATAACATCAGGTTTTAATTTTTCAAGGATACCAATAAAACTTTTTTTTTTAGTATAGTCTAAGAAAATGTAATCTTTTTTCATTTGGGAATAATAGGTCCCAATTAACTCATGATTTGATGTCGAGCTCAAATATTTAAATAAATTTTCTCCAACGAACCCAGAAGCTCCAATTATCAAAATTTTTTTCACTAATTAATTCTTAAATTTGTCCAAATCTTCTTTTACCATTTCACTGATTAATTCATCTAAATTATACCTTGGGCTCCAATTCAATAAATTTTTAGCCTTGGTTGCATCTCCAGTTAGCGTATCAACTTCAGTTGGCCTGAAATATCTTGAATCTATTTTGATGATTTCTTGGCCAATAAAAACTTTCGCTTCTCCATTATTTTCATTAACAATTCCACACTCATTTATCCCTTCACCGATAAAGTCAATTTTAATTCCTACCCTCTTAAATGCCTTTGCTAAAAATTCTCTAATTGAATATGAAGTCCCTGTTGCAAGAACAAAGTCTTCAGGCTTATGATATTGGAGCATTTTCCACATCCCTTCAACATAATCTTTAGCATGGCCCCAATCCCTGTATGTATCCAAATTACCCAAGTAGAGTGTTTTTTCTAAACCGTTAAAAATTTTTGCAATACCAATCGTTATTTTTCTAGTAACAAATGTTTCTCCTCTTAATGGAGATTCGTGATTAAATAAAATCCCGTTGCAGGCAAAAATTCCATATGCCTCTCTGTAATTTTTTGTGATATAATAGCTGTATATTTTAGCAATGGCATAAGGAGATCGGGGATTGAAAGATGTTAATTCATTTTGAGGGGTTTGCTTTACTTCTCCGTAAAGCTCACTAGTTGAAGCTTGATAAAACTTTGTGGTATTGTGAAGCTTCAGTATTCTAATTGCCTCTAGAATTCTTAAAGTTCCTATTGCATCAACATTTGCCGTGTATTCTGGAGACTCAAAGCTAACATGAACATGGCTCATAGCTCCTAAATTATATATCTCGTCTGGTTTTACCTCATTAATTATTCTAATAAGATTACTTGAGTCAGTTAAATCCCCATAATGTAGAACTAAGTTTTTATTTTTCTCCTGGTGATTTTTCAACAGGTGGTCTATCCTGTCGGTTATAAATCGAGAAGTTCTTCGCTTAATCCCATGTACCATATAACCCTTGTCTATTAAAAGCTCAGCTAAATATGCACCATCCTGGCCTGTTATCCCAGTAATTAATGCTTTTTTCATATTTCTCTTAATTTAATATTTTAAGTATTAATAAAAGTTTTCATTTCTTCAATCATTTCTATATAAGAAGGAACTTTTATAATTTCATTTAAGTTTTCTGACCACAAACTTTTATCAGAATTTTCTACCTCAATTTTTTCTATAATTAGATTTTTTTTGGGGAAAAACTTTAAAAACAGGCAAAGTAAATCATACTTACTGATTTTTATCCCATTAGTTAAGTGTTTTAAACCAGTTATTCTTGGATTACCAATGCAATACAGAATTGATTTAGATAAAGTAATTGTTGTAACACCACCCCAAAATACATTAGAATATCCATAAATTTTCAGATTTTGATTTAAATACCAATTAAAAAGTCCCTGACCCTCTGTTTTAAGCTCAGGTCCTATAATAGAAGTTCTAATTGTTAAATCTCTTTCGTTTATCAATTCTCCTAACATTTTTGATCTTCCATAAAGGTCCTTTGCATTTGGTAAATCTTTTTCGCTGTATAATCCTTTTTTACCATTAAAAACACAATCAGTACTTATTTGAATAACTCTTGCATTAATTTTATCTGCAATGTCTTTAAGTTTATTTGGTAAGTAAGAATTTATAAAAATTGTATTAGCTGGATTAATTTTACTGTTTTTTAATAAAATCCCAACACAATTTATTATTACATCTGGAGAAATTTCTACAATCTCTTTTTCTAAAACCTCAATATCCAAAACATCGCAAATAATTGTTTTGTTTGTAAGTTTTGTTCTGTATGCTATATCATACAACTCAATATTTGATTCTTTTTGAAGAACACTATAAAGTACATGCCCCAACATCCCCGTACTTCCCAATATAAGAATCTTTTTTTTTGGAATTAATGCTTCCATATTTCTCTTTTCACAACTGGGGTATAACTCTGTATAACTCTAATAATTCTGGAAGAAACTTCTGTTGCTTGATACTCAACAGGTATTTGAGATTTCTCTTTTTTTTGACTGTTAATTGCAATTTGGACAGATTGAATCATCGAATCTTCATCGATATTACCCAAAACAATACTACCATAATCAATTGCTTCTGGTCTTTCTGTAGAGGTTCTAACACTAACTGCTGGGAATCCCATGATTGCGCTTTCCTCTGATATTGTTCCACTATCAGATAAAGTTACGTAAGCTTTAGTTTGAAGCTTAACATAATCGGAGAAGCCCAAAGGTTTAATGAATTTTATTGAATTTATTTTGAGATTCGAAGAATCAATTTTTTTTCTAGTCCTTGGGTGAGTAGAAAAGATTACTGGTAAATTATAATAATCACTGACTTTGCATATACCATTGATTATGCTTTTAAAGTTATCTTTAATATCTAGGTTTTCTTCTCTATGTATACTAGCTAAAATATACTTCCCTTCATCAATTTTTAATCTATTTAATATATCACTTTTATCTATTGAACTAGTGTAAGTTTGTAAGACCTCATTAAGAGGTGATCCAGTTGTAAAGACAAAATCTTTTCTAAAACCTTCTGCAAGTATATATCTTCTACTATTTTCTGTATATGTTAAATTTATATCTGCTAAGTGGTCAGCAATTTTTCTATTAATTTCTTCAGGAACATTTTGATCAAAACAACGATTCCCTGCTTCCATATGAAAAATAGGTATTTTTAATCTTTTCGATGAAATAATACTTAAAGCGCTATTAGTATCCCCAAGAACTAATAAAGCGTCTGGTTTTAATTTAGACAATAATGAGTAGGACTTTGAGATTACATTTCCTAAAGTTTCCCCTAGGCTATTTCCTGCAACTTCAAGAAAATGGTCTGGCTTTCTGATTTTGAGATCTTTGAAAAAAATCTCATTTAATTCAAAATCATAATTCTGTCCAGTATGAATTAAGCTATGGTCAAAGAATTGGTCGCACTTATTGATAATTACAGATAATCTAATTAATTCTGGTCGAGTCCCTAATATTGTAGCTACTTTTAATTTTTTCATAGTCATTTAATTCCCTGAAAACCCTATAGATGCTAATAATTCAATTAATTTAGCTTCTGAAAGTCGATTTGTATTGAATGAATTGTATTCTTCTATAATAATTTTTTCTTTATTCCCTTCTGAAAAATATTTATTGTAATTCAAATCTCTATTGTCTGAAGATACTCTAAAATAATCTCCTAAATCTTGAGCTTCCATTTTTTCTTCTTTTGATAAAAGAGTCTCATGAATTTTTTCTGCATGGCGAATCCCAATATTTTTTACTTTTACGGGTGAACTATAAATTTTCTTCATTGTGTTTGCCAATTCCCCAATTGTAGTAGATGGAGATTTTTGAATAAATATATCACCTGGATTTCCATTTTTAAAGGCAAATAAAACAAGATCAACTGCATCATCCAATGTCATCATAAATCTTGTCATTTTAGGATCAGTAACCGTTATATCGTTACCAGCTTTTATTTGATCATAAAAATGGGGTATTACTGATCCCCTAGATGCCATAACATTTCCATATCGTGTCCCGCATATAATTGTAGAATTAGTTGTTCGTGACTTAGCAACAAATATTTTTTCCATCATGGCCTTTGAAACCCCCATAGCATTTATTGGATAAACTGCTTTGTCTGTACTTAAACAAATAACTTTTTTTACTTTGTTTGCAATGGCTGCATTTAGAACATTTTCAGTGCCTATTACATTGGTTTTGACTGCTTGAATAGGGTAAAACTCACATGAAGGGACCTGTTTTAGAGCGGCTGAATGGAAAATAAAATCTACGTCATTTGAAGCTTCTAAAATACTTGTATAGTCTCTGACATCTCCAATATAAAATTTTAATTTCGGACTCTTATATTCAACACGCATATCGTGTTGTTTTTTTTCATCTCGAGAAAAAATTCTAATTTCTTTGATCCCTGAGTTTAAAAATTTATCTAAAACAGCATTGCCAAATGAACCTGTTCCACCTGTAATTAAAAGAGTAGATCCCTTAAACATATGATTAATTTAAATTAGTTATAAAATTAAAGGTTTTTCTTGAGGTTTCCATCCATTTAAGTTTTTGTACCTCTTTCAAATTTTGCTTTACTTTTTTTAATGAATTTTTGTCTTCTAATAGACTAATAATTGCTTCACCAATAGAATCAGGAGAATTTGCATTGAAATAATAACCTCCTTCTTTCAAAAATTCAGGCATTGGCTGCTTATCACTACATGCAATCGGCAATCCTGAGGCCATAGATTCAATTAAAATATTAGGCATATTTTCACAAGTTGAAGCGTAAATAATGGCATCATGATTTGAATAATATATTGGTAATTTTTCATGTTTGACTTCAGATATATATTTTACAAACTCACCGTTAGGATCTTTTTCTTTAATTTTTGAATATAACTTTTTACCTGAAGGGGGGTGAATTATTGGGCCTATTAAGGTTAATGAAATTTGAATACCATTTTGTCTCAATTTCCAAAACGCATCAATAACATTCCACTGATTTTTATATACATGAACAGTTGATACGTAAATAAATTTTAAAGTGTTTTTTGAATTTTGTTTTATTTTTTTAGGTTTCTGATTAATAAATATTTCAGAAATACCATGGTGAATGATTTTATTGGGGGTGTTTTTTATTCTAAATTCACTTGTAACATAATTTTTAGCATACTTTGAGATAAAAATAATTCCTGAAGCTGATTTGAAACACTTTTTTTGTCTTTCATGATTGATCCACAATTTTAATTTTTCCTTAAAGTCTTTTATTTGATCCCAGAAATCTTTTTCATGCAAAAGCATGTTTTGTGAAATCCCGACATAAGGTCTAAAACTCCCCATATAATCTCCTGTAACAGAGAGTAAAATATCTATTTTATTTTTTTTCAAAAAAAAGTCTAAAAGAAATAATTGAAAAAAAAAACGAAATACCTTCCCTTTATTTAAAAAAAAATGTGATTGCTTGAAAACTAAACTAGGATCAGGTAATCTATCTAAAACACTTTTTGAGCTGAATATTATTATTTTATTGATGTCCCGAGTAAACTTTTTATCAAGGCTTTCAATTAAATGATACAAGTGGGTAAAACCTCCAGTATTAACAATGCTTGTTGCGTCAATTCCAATATTTAGATTTTTTCTCAATTTCTGGATTTAAAAAATTCTTTAATGAATTTAGATATTATTTCATTGTTCCTTCTGATAAAAGGTGTTTGAAAAGATATCAGGTTTCCCAAAACTTCGAATTGCTGAGATATAATTATATTTTTTAAATATTTTGTATAAATTATATAATGGTAAAGAATAATTAAGTGAATTAAATAATCGAGTGCTGAATTGCTGTCTTTTAATTTTTGGAATACTATCAGGTATGTTTTTATCATTTAATTTAATTTTTTCATGTAGATATGAAACAACATTAAAATCCTGAAATAAGTTGATTGCTTTTGCGCCCTTAAAATTCTTTTCAAATTTTAAATGAAAATCAAATCTTTCTCTTTGATTCGACCCTTGATGGAATATCTTTGGATCAAAAATCAAGATTGAGCCTTTCTGACCTCCAACACTATAATAAGAATTTTTGTTGGGTTGCATTGGAAAAAATGATTTTTCGTTAATTTGGGTAACTCTATTATTTACTATTGATTTTGAAAACCCATCCTCGTAATCTTTTTTTAAGATTCTAAATCCGGTTTGATCCTCCAAGTAAATACCAACTTGTAATCTGTCTATTTTTTCTCTTTGACTCCCATAATCAAAAAGATTTTTATGATTATGATCTCTATGCCAAACTCCTCTGTATTTGTAGTCCCCCATGCAAAAGAGTCTTGCCAAGGTACATGTATAATCATCTGAGTTAAAAAAATCTGATAGAATTGAACCTATTTTAGCTTTACTAAAAAATTCTCTTACATTTTCTAAACAAATTTGATTATTAAACGGGAGTTCAATTGATGCTAAATTAAAATCAAATAAATAATCATAATAAATCCTTCCATAATTATATTTTGAATTTATGGCATTTTCTCTCATTAATCTCAAGTCAGTTAATGTTCTATTTATTAAATCATCTTCGACTTGGAGGTTAATATTAACCCAGCCAAACTTATTGAATTGTATTAAATCAGAATTTGAAACTCTAAAATCATTGTAGTTTTTGTTTTTTTTCATTTTAAAAAATAACTTTTTGATTTTCCATAAATTATACTTTTTTTCAAATTACTAGCCATTTGTTTTGGATTTAACAAATACTCGCTTAAGAAGAATTTACCTCCATAATGGTCTTTTTTTAAGTAATTAAACTGAATATTATCATCTTTGATTTTTTGAAAAATATTTTCTTTATTCAATTCAAGCTTCTTAATTCTATTTTTTAAATCTAAGTAATTAGATTCCTTGCTTGTCTCTGTTATTCCAAAAATTGAATCGCTTGTCATAGTAGTCTGTTTAATAAAAAAAATTAAGCTTTGATCAATATAATCTATTTCGGATGTTTCACCTTTCGATAAACTTAGTTTATTAATCATTTTATCTCTTTTAATATTTTTACCTAAAATTCCGATTGGTATAAATGGTATATTTGAGGATCTTAAATTATTAAATTGATTAACATTTATTACCCTATTCCAAAAATTAAAATATCCTGTTACCCCAAATGAAATCATACTTCCTGAACTATCATTAAATTCTTTTATCAATCTAAAATCATATTTATAAACTGGATAATACTCAAAGTAAATTTTTTTTACACCGAAATCTTTATGGATTTTAGATAAAAAATTGGAGAAATACTCTTTTTTCAAAATATCTAAAGGAAAATAACAACACATTTGCAATATAAGTTCATTTGGTAAGAAAGTAAGTCTAGAAACGGCCTCTTCTATTTGTGAAATTATTGGTCTAAATCTTCTGTTTTTTTTGTCTGGATAATTGAAATATACTTTTAAAATTATTGAAATACTTGATTTTTTTGAACTTGCCTCTTTAATTACCTCTATAGAATTACTGTAGTCATTGCAGGTATGTATCTTAACTTTATCTTCTATTTGTATTTTCCTTAATAAAATTGACTTACTGTTGAGTTTATCCAAACCTCCAAAAGCAAAATATTTATTAAAACTAATTTTCATTCTCTTATACTTAATGAATTACTAACAAAATACTTTGAGAACTTATTTGCTCCATAATAATATTTTTAATTGACAAAAGAGATAAAATTTTCATTTTTAAAATTAGTTATTTAGTAAATAACAATCTCTTATTAAAGAGTTCGCAGTTTAATTATCTAAGTTGTGATTTTAATTTTCGCACCTTTAATAAAACCCTTGACGAATCCAGACATAAAAAATAAGTTTTTGTACTTTATCGCCAGAAAAGTATTATGTAAAAGGGAGTTAATTAAAAACAAAATAATATTTAAAAATAGACAATTATTGTTGGAGTGTTTTTTTAAGATTTTAAAACCTTCTATAATATCATTTTCAACTCTTTTAATTTCTGATTTTCTGTTTGACGCTGAGTGATAGTGATATAGATGTGAATTTTTAGTAAGATATAGGCTTTTAGGGAAAATTTTTCTTACTCTGATTGAAAACTCCACATCCTCCATCCCATGAAACTTATTTATAGTATCAAATTGTATTTTATTAAAAACTTTAGCTCTCCATGAAGAAAGACCTCCGCTTAAAATATCTAATTCAATTAAATTTTCAGATTTATTTCTATATGCCTTATTTCTATTATCTCTAAAAATTCCAACATGAGTAATCTCAAAAAACCAATATTTTAAAAAACTTTGTTTAGGATTATTTAGAATCAATCCGTTAAGACCACATATGTGATTATTGTTTTTAAATACTATTTCAATATTTTTTAAGTAATTGGGTGTTAATACAATATCATCATCAAAAAAGGAAATTATATCACATTTATTAAATCTTAAAGAAAAATTTTTAGCCTCTACCAGTCCATTAATTGACTCATCATGTATATAGAAAACATCAATTTTTTTTTCAATTAATATTTTTTCAATTCTAGTTTTGGGACAAAGTTTTGTTTTACTTTGATCAACTATTATAACTTGATTGGGTTTTCTTGATTGCTCAATCAAAGAATTAATAAATTTAAATAATTCTCTTGGTCTATCTTTAGTTGGTATGACAACTGAAATAGTCATGAATTGCTAAAAACTTTTATCAAATCTTTACTATTCTTTGGACTAAAGTATTTATTCATTGCTTTTTGCATTTTTGATTGAAACTCAAGAATATCATCACTTTTCATGTTTATAATGTCATTAATTTCATCATACTTCTTCAACTTAAATGATTTTATTTCTAAACTATGTAAAATATCTATATTGATATTAGTTGTGTCTACATAAATAACAAATAATCCATAGTTTATTGCTTTTAAAACAGCCGTTGATCCTCTGTATAAACAAAATTTAGTTCTGAGAAGATCTTCCTCAAAACTTTGATTTGATATTATAATTGTTTTGGAATAAATAAATTTAGATATGTATTTATAAAATTTATTTTTATTCGTGCTAGGATGAAGTCTAAAATAAAATTTACTGTTTAATAATACTTTAGAGAGATTTAATGTCATTTTAAAAAGTATTTTGCATTCTTCAAAATCTGCTTCAGGTAAAATCAAAATATCTTTATTTTTAATTTTATTAGAAATTGGTTCAGTATAGTAATCACTTCCAATGTTTATTAAATTTTTATGTGGAAGAAATTTGTTTTTTTTAAAAAACCTTAAAGGGCCTACTCCTTTGCAGATAATAAAATCTGGATCAAATCCATTATGTAAATTTCTTTTTATAGAATGTTGGTGTTTGAATATGAAAGAGTTCTGAAAACCAAAAGTTCTAACTTCATTGTCATATTCTTTAACAGAATTATAAATTATTCTTTCCCAAGCATGTCCTTCGTAAGTGGTTATAACATTTTTAGCATTTGTTTTTCTTATTATTTCTTTTACTATATAATGAAATCTAATATTATTTATAGATGACGGAGATATCGACTCTACAAATGAAACGAAATGAATTCTTTTGTTATATCGATTGCTATATCTCATTTTTAGTAATCCAAAAGCGTTAATGAGCATTTTAAATGCTAAATGAAATTCAAGATGAGTAGGCAAAAAACGAGGTAAAACTATTTTTTTTTTATTTTTTCTTCTCAATGATTTAATACCCAAATGATTTAAATAAAAAAAAACAGCTTCTTTATTATTTATCAAATTACCTGGAAAGTCTCTATAATAAAAATCTTTTATTTGTTCTAATGAATTTTCATTAATTAAATGAGAAAAATATACGTTTGAGGTGAATTCTATATTTCTCTTAAAAAAAATATAGTCTTGAAGAAAAAATATTGACTCAGAAAGCGACCTTATTATTTTTAGAATATTTCCAAGTAATCTTAAAATTAAAAAGAGATAAAATTTTAAAGATTTATATTCAAGGATTAAATATTTCCTTAAAAAAATTGGATGGGGTCTATTTAAATGAAGCCAATCATTAGATATTCTATATACATTATTTTTTTCTAATAATTTATCACATTCGATGCATAAGTTTTTATAATTAATTTTAGAAAATATCATTTCATTTGTAAAGTCTTATTTAATAAATAGTCCTGCTTTGGAGTTTTTTTGATAAAATTTTGGTATTCTATAAGATCTTCAAAAGTATTTATTGAAGGTTGATTTTCATTAATCTCGAAATTATTAATACTGAACCCTTGCTCTATTAATTTCATTTGTTCTATTGATTCTGTTTTCTGAATAATTGAATTTTTATTTTTATCAAACATCAATAGAAATTTTTTTTTAAATGCCATTAGTCCTAATAGCTTATGCACATATTTTTTTTGAACTGAAAAAGGTGAAGTACTCGGTGAAGTTCTGTAACAATAAATTATTTTATTTTCTATGACTGAACATTTAACAATATTATGATCAAAAAGTTCGTCTTTTGAATCTAATCTACACGTTGCATTCACACAATTAAAAGATTTTATGTCGTCTAGTGAATTTGATATTCTATCTATATCATCAGGTAAGATAAGTGGTTCATCGCCTTGAACTAAAATCACATTTTCACAATTGACATACTTAGCTGCTTCCGAAATTCTTGATGTACCATTTTCATGTTTACCTTCGGTAAAAATTATATTTGCATTATATTTTTGTAATTCATTTGCTATATCTTGATCGCCAGTTGCTATAAAAACTTTATCAATTGATTTGGAAAGCAGTGCTCTTCTTCTGACATGTTCTACCATAGGCAAACCATTTATTTTATAAATAATTTTTCCTGGAAATCTTTTTGAATTTAATCTAGCAGGAATTATTACTGC
>MDTC01079246.1_pt1 | contig 20567 bp, 20 predicted proteins | sample 811181 | NCBI WGS metagenome assembly MDTC01 (sample SAMN05326644, study PRJNA326480) | marine metagenome | isolation source: seawater | place: Pacific Ocean: North | collected 2011 | reverse complement strand
TTACCCAAGATTTGATTCTGGGTGGAGCTCCGCTTAAAACTAATCGTAGCTATTATTATTCGGTAACTGCGTATGGTTATAATGAGTATGGTATTCCAAAAACACTAGAAAGTGCGAGTGCTATCTTTAAAGTGCAGCCGCAGGTTCCCAATACTTGGGCCTCTGGTGAAAGTACTGTTGCCTATGGAGATCAGCTAGCTTCTACTCATCCAGCTGGGGGTTCAGATGGTAGTATTATCGTAAAGGTTGTTGATCCAACGAAGGTAACTGGTGATCAATACGAAGTTTTTATTAACAATGGTCATTTTTATCGAGATACAGATGGTGTTTGGAAGCCAGCTGCAACGGATTCTTCAATCACAGCCGCTAAGCAAACAGATTGTAGTAGTTCAACAATAACTGCGACAGCTTTAGCCTCTTCTTCTGTTGGAACAGCTGACCTCTGGTTTACATTTGATATGGCCTGTGGTTCTAACTGGATTGATGGTCTTATGCTTGATCTGCCAGATGATATTACCGTTAATAGCTGGCAGGCTATAGGTGAGTGTAGTTATGGGCCAGAGTCCCAAAACTGTGTGAATTTAGATGGAACTCTAGACGCAACTACAAATACAATTACCTGGGGTGATAGCGCAAGGTCTGAGTTTGGCGGTATAGAAGCGGGTCAAGTGTGGATCGTAAATACCACCTTACCAGCATCCTATCCAGTTAGCGTAAGCTATGAGATTTGGGATGATGGATATGATGGCACCATTGTTGATGCTTCTGGAAGTGCTTCTATTACAGAGCTTGGATATGAGTTTAAAACATTCCAGCACTGGAATGTTATGAACAAAACGACTGGCAACATTGTTGTAGAAGATCAGACAATGGTCAGTGGGTTTAGAAGTGAAAACGTAGTCAACGGTTCATTAGTTTCAGCATCAGCTGAAATGGGTGAAGATGCTAACCCTGTTTTTGATGGTTTGCAGGTTATGGTAAACGGGCCAAGTGAAGGAATTCACGGAATTTGGCAGGTCTCTAACGGTGCTGGCGCAATTGCTGGTGTTGATGAGGATGTAAATGAAAATATTCTATGGATTAATTTTTTAACTGCTCCTGATTATCCAACTGAACAGGTTGGTGTTGATGGAACAGGTGGGTGGTTTTTTGTTACCCACGGTGGTGGAACAGCAAACGATATGGAATCATTTTATGCTCGTGTTTTTAGGGGTGGAAACTTTGCTCAGGCAATTCCTAATGATTTTGAGATGAGATTCACTGAAGCCGGAGGAAAGGCATGGATGGCTTATACGTCTGGAGTTGTAGCTGATGTTCCTTTTGAATGTTGGAATCTTGGTACAACCCCTGATGACCCTAGTGATGATGTTAGAATGATTAACTGGATGTACGATATTAACTTTAATGATATATTTGACTATTCAGGTGATGATGCTAGTTCTTCAGCTGATAATGATCCTTCTTCTGATTGGATTTATTGGAGAAACCCAACCGATATGACACCTGGTGATGCTGGCTATCAAGCTTGTGCTACGTCTGATGATTATGGTTATGGTGCTGGAGCTGCGGGTGTTGAGGTTATAGCTAGAACTAGGCTCATGAATTGGAATGCGTATGTAAGTAAGCAAGATTCTATTGCGCTAACTGACCTTTCCAGTATTGATACTTTAGAATGGACAGCAGCGGATACTACGTTATTGCTTGAAAGAGGCTGGTTCCTCGATGCTGCCAACTCTATGGGTAAGTGGAGTGTTGATGGTGATTACGCGTATGGTATTATTTTAGGTGGTCCAGATGTTGGAACAACTTTCAGGTGGATAACTAACAAGCCGAATACTACTGCTGATGTTTTCGCTTTTACAACTGATGGATTAATTGGTGAAACTGTAGCCTATGAGACTGGGAACGTAAATGTTTGGCCAAATCCTTATTTTGGGTATAATCCAGAAGAAAGAAATCCATTAGAGCAGAAAGTGCAGTTTACTCATCTACCTGATGATGGAAGCGAAACTAAAATAAGTATTTTTGATTTGGCGGGTCAGCCGGTAAGAACATTAAGCCATGATGGAAGCTCTCAGTACTCTCATTGGGATTTGAAAAACAATTATGGCGTCCCTGTTGCGAGTGGTATGTATCTTGTTTATGTCAAAACTGCCTCAGGAAGTAAAATTCTGAAGCTTGGCGTTGTTCAGCCAGAACAAAGAATTGATGTTTATTAAAAAACTTTTTATAGGAGATATAAAAATGATGAATTCAAAGGTAAAAACAATAACCAGTATGATTCTTATTCTGGGTGTTTCCAGTTTACAAGCGGGTACTATAAGATCGCAGGGAACAGCAGGGGCTTCGCAGCTTCTTATACCTGTTGGGGCGCAAAACGTTGCCCAAGGTGGATCTAATACGGCCACCTCAACTGGTGTTGATGCTCTTTATGTTAATCCTGCTGGGACCTCTGGTATAGCATCTGGGGCGCAGGTTACAGTATCAAGCATGACCTATATTGCTGATATTGATGTAACTTATATGGGAATGGTTGCTACTTTGGGTGATAAAGGAACAGTGGGCCTTTCAATGAAGACTCTTGATTTTGGAGAAATTCCTGTTACTACGGCACAAGAGACAGAAGGAACTGGTGAGATGTATTCACCAAATTTTATGACTGCGACAGCTAATTATTCTAGGTCATTTGCTGAGAATGTTCGTTTTGGAGCGAGTCTTAAATTTATAAGTGAGCAGATCATTAATACTTCTGCGAATGGAGTTGCTGCTGATTTAGGTGTTCAATACAAGTTTAATGAATTACCACTTAGTATTGGGATAGCTTTAAAGAATCTAGGCGGCAGGATGGAATATGATGGCTCAGACCTAGAGCAAACTCATGTACCTGAAGGATCTGAATCAGGTTCAATTAATGAACAGTTTAGAGTTAAATCTCAATCATTTGAATTACCAGCTCAGCTTGATATAGGCTTGGCTTATTCTACACCTGTTCCAGGTTTAGATGTTATGGCATCTTTTACCAATAATAGTTTTAGCACTAACACGATGAGCTTTTCAGGAAAGTATTCAAGTAGTCGGTTTTGGGTTGCTGGTGGTATGTCCACCCAAAGCGGGGTTGGTGAGGATGATGATTTTAGTTCAGCTCAATGGGATGATATGACTAAAGGTATTTATGGTGCAACTTTTGGCGCTGGGGTTACTATTCCAGTTGGAGAGCTTATGCTTGATGTTGGATATTCTCTAAGAACTGTTTCAGACTATTTTGATGATAATAGCGTTATTGAAATGAAAGTTAATTTTTAGAATAATAAAAATATTGACATTAAATAAAAAGGCGATGTACATCGCCTTTTTATTTTTCTGAAAAAATTCTTTTTAGAGTTTCATACAATAAAGGATTTGAAACATCTTTCCCCAAATAAATTTCGTTTTCATCTTTTTGTAGAATCATTTCCCAGTGCAAATGGGACTCTTTTTTTGTTCCTAACGTGCTTTCTTTAGTTCCTGTATTTCCAGATTTTCCAATTAATTGTCCTGCTTTTATAAAAGCTCCGGGAGATACATTGTTTTCAATGCTAGATAGATGTGCATATATTGAAATCACTCTAAAACCGGGGATTAGGTCAAATCCATGATCTAGAAAAACTGCTTTACCAAGAAGAATACTATTAAAAATATCAGATGGTGTTGCTCCAACTTTTGTGGTTGCAGATAAAAGGTTCATTCTAAAATTCGCAGGGACTTCTATATAATTATGATCTGCTCTAATTACATAGGCATCTGCGACTGATCTTACTGGAGTACCCCAATTAGCAAAAAAATCAATTCCTCTGTGAGTTCCATTTCTATAGTTTCTGGGGGCATTGGGAAGCCTACTTGTTTTTTTGGGTATAGGAACATCTTCACATGGTAGTAATAGTGACAATGAATCGACCCATTGAATTTTGAAAATGAGAGTATCTGATTGTATTAATTCTTTTGGCTCTTTTTTAATACCAAGAAAATATTCTGGCGTATTTTTTTGTGGTACTATATTTTGAGTAAAAGCTAATACCGAAAAAAAACTAAATAATAAAAATTTCATTTTTCGTTTATTAAAATATTTAATGCTTCTATACAAACATCTATAGGATTTCCTTTTATAGAAGTCACATTTTTTGATTTAATAATTGAAATAGATTTTTTGCCACCTAAATCATAAGGTTTGTTGAAGAATACTGATACAGTAGGAGTCTCTATTAATTTAATAGTTTCTGCTATTGTCCAATCGCATATTGACCAAGTCGTGGGTATTATAAGATTTCCATCAGACCAGTTTCTGTTTCTTTGTAAATAGTTTATTGCTTGAAATTGTTTATGTGTCTGGAATATTTTAAGATTATGATTTGTGTTTCTAAAATGCCTTCTAAGGTTCTTATTTAATTTATCCAATGTAATATTAACACCATCAACTTTTGATGATTTTACTCCTAATAGATTAAGGTTGGGACCTTCTAAAACAAGAATATTCATTTTAATGGAATTAAGTTACCAATTATATATCCAATTATGATACCAATCATAAGTGCCAATGTAACAATTCGACCTTTTGCTAATTGCGATGTGTATCCTTTTTTTATAGCTATCCCAGAGATTATGGTTCCCATTGCATTTAACAAAAAAAAACCAGGAATTGTAATCACTTTTATTATTAAAGGGCCAACAATAGGAATTAAAGCAATTATAGACCCTAGTCCTACAAATAACTGTGTGAAAACGCCGAAGGTAAATGTTATAAATAAAATAAATTTTTTATCTATCCCAAAGTAGATAGCAGTCAGAATAATACCAAAAACAAAAAACCATAATAAAATTTTTAATTTATAAATTTTCCAAATTTTAATTTTGTTCATAAATAATTGCTTTTAATGGAATTCCCATCGTTTTAAATGTTGCTTTAATTATTTTTTTAGGATTTTTTCTTGATACCCATAATTGTTTTACCATACCTGGAGATAGTATTTCACCTAAAAAATAGTCTGATTTTTCATATAATTTATATTCAGTATCTATTGCAACATCTAAACGGTAGTGATCACAGATTTCTTTTTTATTATTATGTTCTATTGTAACTGAATCTGACCAGACAAATCGGGCTTTTCCCGTAGAGCCTTCATGTTCAAAATTAAACCACTTAGTATCTAAGTAGGAATGTTCCTTAGTTTGTACCATTGCTAAAAGAGAGAAAATATTTTTGGTATTATCTAATACGGGAATCATTTTTTTGTTGTATTCTATAGTCCCAATGCTATCAATAAAGTTACCAGATGTTTTTTGTTTAAAAGTTCCTTGACTAATGTTTTTTGACCATTTAATTAAATTAAATGTTGAAGAATCATATTCAGAATTATAAAAATTTTTTGCTGGCCAAAGTATGCTGGTAATTCCAATATTTTCAGTTGAAAAGGTTATATTGCCTTCCTCCATTTTTAAATTTTGGTGTACAATACAGACATCAACACCAAAAATTGATATCCGATATTCTTGTGCCTTTATAACTGTAAGGATTAAAACAAAAAAAAATAAAGTTCTCAAATTATTTCCATTTATAAAAATTCCCCAACCCAGCTATTCCAATAAACGGAATATAAATTGGTTGTAATACCGACCAAAAAAGAAAAGAAGAACCTGAAATTCTTATGGAAAATAAATTACTTCCTTTTATAATAATTGCTCCCTCTAGTATAAATTTAATAAACAATATAATTAAACAAATATTGGGTTCAATAAAACCAAATAAAAGTATAATTAGATTACATAAATATGCTGAAAACAAGAATAAAAAAAACTTTGTGTTTTTAACTATGTTGTTTTTGGCGTATGAGGACCAACGAATACGTTGGTTTATAAAATTAAATATAGTTTTTTCAGGAAGGGTAAAAACATATGAGTCGGGGTTAAAATTTATTTGACATTTTCCGATAGAAGAAATTGACTGCACAAGAAACATATCATCTGCAGATATGGATTTTTCTTTGTTTTTAAAACCGCCAATATCAAAAAAGGATTTTCTATTGTATGCTAGGTTTTGGCCTGATCCAGAAAAATATGTATCCCAACCTGCAAAACCAACGTTAGCAATAAATATACAAAAAAAATCGACCAGTTGATATTTATCAAAAAAAGATTTGGCGAGCACCCTAGAAAAACCGATAGTTATTCCGCCTTTTTTATCTAATGAGGATGCCATTGAAGAAACCCATGTTTTTAATACTCTACAGTCAGCATCTGTAGATAAAATAATTTCTCCACTAGATTCTCTTATCCCTTTTTCAAGCGCAAATTTTTTTGGAGCAATTTCGCTAGTATCTTCAATTTTTATGTATTTAATATTATTGTGCTTTTGCGCCATTTCTTTTACAATCTTTCCAGTATTATCAGTAGATCGATCATTAGCAATTATAATTTCTAAGTTCTCTTTTGGGTAGTCTTGGTTAACCAGGTCGTATAACAAATGAGGGAGGTTTTCTTGTTCATTTCTTGCAGAAATCACTACAGAAACATTTCTTTTTTTTTCGATTTTTTTGTATTTGAGAGTATGACGGGATAGTCCAAGCAAAATATATAATACATAAACGAAATAAATAGCCACACATATAAAAAACAGTGTGATCATAAAACTATATTTTTATTAAGTTAGCTGCGATAACAAAATATAGGAACACCCCTAAAATATCTATACTGGTTGTTACAAATGGTCCTGTTGCTATTGCTGGATCTATATCTAATTTTTTTAGGACTAATGGTATAGTTGATCCAACAGTAACAGCTATTATCATTGAAGAAAAAATACTCAAACCAACAACAAGTCCGAGGAGCGGATCAGCATCAATAAATTTAAATTTCGCAAATACACCAAGTAAAACTCCATACAAGAGACCAAGAATAACACCTACCTGGATTTCTTTAAATAAAACTTTTATCTCGCCACCTGTATCAATTCTTCCAGTGGCCATCCCTCTAACAATTATAGTTGACGATTGGGTTCCTATATTCCCACCCATACCAATTATTATTGGGATGAAGGCAGCTAAAGCCATTGTGCTGTTTAACATTGGTTCATAAATACCAATTACCATTGCAGCAATTATTCCACCTACCCAGCTTGCAAATAACCAAGGGAATCGAGCCTTAGAATTTTCCCAACTTGATTTAAGTAAAATTTCTCTATCTTTTCCTGCACCGGCCATTTGTAGAAAGTCTTCAGTAGCTTCTTCTCTTATAACGTCAACAACATCATCAACAGTAACGATTCCTAAAAGGATGTCATGATCATCTAAAACAGGAACAGCAAGATAGTTATATTGTGCTACTATCTTTGCTACTTCTTCTTGGTCTGTTTCTGGACGGACAGAGTGTACTCGCTTTACCATAATCTCACTCATTTTAGTTTGTGACTGTGATGTGGTTAAAGTTCTCAGAGAAGCAACGCCAGTTAATCGTTTTTCATCATCAGTTAAATATAAATAAAAAACCATTTCTGTTTCTTCTTGGTCTTGAAGGGTTTTTAGGGCTTTTCCACATGTTATATCTTGATTTAGAGTGAAAACATCTGTGGTCATCATTGAACCAGCAGAGTCTTCAGGATAAGCCATTAGCTCTTCAATTTCTGCCTTTTCCTCGCCTTTCAATAAGTCAATAATTGATTCTGAAATTTCCTCAGAAACGTTGCCTAAAATATAGCTTTGATCACTTGTTGGTGCTTGTTGAATTAAAGACTTGATACGTTCCAGGCTTTCTTTATTTAACAAGTTTTTCAAAAGAATATCATCAAGGCTAATAAGAAAATCTGTTGTATGCTGATTCACTTTCATAATTGAGAAGATATACTTTTGTTCTTCATCCTGAAAATATCGAAAAACAATTGCAAGATCTGCTGGATGTGTTTTATTAATTAATTTTATTAGGTTCGTATTTGCTCGCCTTCTTAGTAATCGCCTAAAGGTATCTCTTAATATTGTTATTTCATGTTCAAAGAGTTCTTTTCTCATTTTCTAATATAATCTCTCGAATTATTAATACCTCTAAACCCTAAAAAAAATAAATATAATGCTGCTAAAATTATTATAGGAGAAAGATGACCATTCCATAAATATATACTGTCTATATCAATATTTGTAAAGGATAACAAAATAGCAGCTCCGTTGTTAATTGAATGTAAAATTAAACTTGGAATAATTGAACCGGATTTCCAGGCTAAATAGCCTAAGAAAATTCCTAAAAAGTATATTTGAATAAACCAATAAGAATTCATATGAATAAAAGCAAAAAAAAGACTAGTTACTAAGACTGCTTTGGTAATGTCTTTCCAGTGTTTTTCCAGAAAATGTTGTAAAAATCCTCTAAACAACAACTCTTCCCCTAGAGGTGCTATAATTACAACAGCAGTAAACAGTAAAACAAACCCTAACGTTGTTTCCGGTTGTAAAGCTCCATTTAAGTCTAAGATATAATCGGGAGGAGGGATAAAAATTTGAATTATTCTATCAAGTTCATCTGATATTAAAGTTAAACCAATAGAGATTGAAATTGAGTATAGTATAATTTTATTTGGTACAGCTTTTATTCGAAGAGAATTAAATAGGGGTTCATTCTTGTTTATTAAAAAAACAAATAACGGTACTATCATAAAACTTTGACCAATAATAATGGATAAAAAAGTATGAAGTTTAGTTGCTTCTCCTGATATTGTTAGGGCTGTTGCCATAACGACTCCCCCCACCAAAAAAGCGGAGATTATTGAGATCAATACAACAGTAAAAACTGTACGAAGAGTGAAGGTGTTGTTTAGCATTTTAACTTAGTTTTCGATAGAGAGAGCAATAAAATTACTGATCCTATTTTGAGGAAAAAAACAGTGAATTAATAATAGTGGTTTTATTCACAAAAGAATTTATGGAGCCTTTGTTAATAAATACATTAGTATTGAACCAGATGTAGATACGTTTAAAGAATCACCGGCACCTATTTTTTTTATGGATACTTTTTTATCAATTTTTTCTTTCACGTTATCTGAGATGCCGTGAGCCTCATTTCCAAGAACTAATACCCAGTTTTTTTTAAAAGTGTTTAACTTTATTTCTTCGTCACCAGTTATATCTCCACCCAGAATAATAAATTTATTTTTATCAAAAAAATCAATATTTATACCTATCTGAATTGATAGATTAAAATGAGCACCCATACCTGAACGAACTACTTTTGGGTTATAAGGGTCTACAGAATTTTTAGATAGAGCAACTTGATTTATCCCAAACCAACACGCGGATCTTAAAAGAGTTCCAAGGTTTCCTGGGTCTGAAATACAATCTAAGTATAACCACTTGCTATCGGTTTTTGTATTTAATTCTGGGGTTGGCAAATTACATAGAACCGTGATTCCACTTGGAGATTTTGTAGGAGATATCCTGTCCATCTGTTTTTCACTAATTTCTGTACTGTCATATTTTTTTCTAAGGAAACCTACTAATTGCTCATTTTGATTGTTGAATTTACTAGTGTAAAAAGTTTTGATAATTATAGAATCTTGTTTTATAGCTTCACAAGCTATGTTTTTCCCTTCAATCAGAAATTTTTTTTCGATTTTCCTGTATTTAGTTAATCTTAAAGATTTTAATAATGCTATTTCAGATTTAGATATCACTTAAATAAATTATTTATTTTTAATCAAAAAAGCCTTCTAGAAAATATTATAAAATAACTGTATCTTGCCCCTTTGAATATATCAAAATATGATATTTCTTCTTAAGATAAATAAAAGTATAAAATGAGCAAAAAATTACCCGATCGGAATACAGATTTTTCTAATTGGTACACCCAGGTTATTAGTAGAGCCGGGTTAGCTGATTATGGTCCTGTCAAGGGGACTATGGTTATTCGCCCATATGGCTATGAAATGTGGGATAGAATCAAAAGCGTTTTTGATGAAATGATAAAATCAACAGGACATGTAAATGCATATTTCCCTTTATTTATTCCCAAATCCTTTTTAGCCCGTGAAGCGGAGCACGTAGAGGGTTTTGCAAAAGAGTGTGCTGTAGTTACTCATACTAGACTTAAGTCTGATCATAATGAAGGTGTTATAGTTGATCCTGAATCTAAATTAGAAGAAGAAATTATTGTTAGGCCAACATCTGAAACAGTAATATGGTCAATGTATAAAAAATGGATTCAATCGTATAGGGATCTGCCGATTTTAATCAATCAATGGGCGAATGTTGTTAGATGGGAGATGCGAACACGTTTGTTTTTACGGACATCAGAGTTTTTATGGCAGGAAGGGCATACGGCGCATGAAACAAAAGAAGAAGCACAAAAAGAGACAATAGATATATTGAATTTGTATAAAACCCTTGCCGAAAAGTATTTAGCAATTCCAGTTATAACGGGGTTGAAAACAGATTCTGAAAAATTTGCTGGCGCAGAGCAAACTTATTGTATTGAAGCAATGATGGGGGATAAAAGAGCATTGCAAGCTGGTACGTCGCACAATCTAGGTCAAAATTTTGCTAAAGCATTTAATGTCACTTTTCAAACCAAAGATAATAAAGAGGAACTTGTTTGGGCTACTAGCTGGGGTGTTAGTACTAGACTTGTTGGTGCCGTAATTTTGACACATGGGGATGAAAAGGGGCTTCGGTTACCTCCAATGATAGCACCTATTCAAATAGTTATTATTCCTATTTCAAAAAATGATGAAGAAAAAGTTCTTATAAAAAATTATATTAGTATCATAACTAAAGATTTAGATAAAATAAATATTCGTTATTATGTTGACTGGTCTGAAAATTCACCTGGATTTAAATTTAATGATTGGGAAATGAAAGGGGTTCCAATTAGGTTTGAAATTGGGCCGAGAGACTTAGAAAAGAATAATTTAATATTAGCGAGAAGAGATACTGGTTCTAAGGTGGCATTAGATATATCAACTCTATTAAATACAATCCCAGAAGTATTAGGAAAAATTCAAAAAGGCTTGTTTGATCAAGCTCTTGACTTTAGGAATGCAAACACCTTCACTGTTACGTCTTTTGAAGAATTTTCTGATATAATAAAAAAAGGAGGTTTTATTCGTTGTGGTTGGGATGGAACAAATGAAACCGAAAAACTTATAAAAGAGAAAACAAAAGCTACAATACGTTGTATTCCATTTGATGAAAACCCTGAGAGGCTACGATGTGTTTTTTCTGATAAGCCAGCAAAGCATGAGGTTATATACGCAAGGGCTTATTAATTTTTTTATTTTTTTAATCTTTTTACAATTAAACTAAACATGATAGTTAATACACCAGCGATTGTTCTCAAATCTATTTCATATGGAGATACAAGTATAATTTCACGGTGCTTTAGTAAAAACAAAGGAAAAATCAGTATAATAGTTAAAGGTGCAAAATCAAAAAAGGCGCCTAAAATTTCTTATTTTCAACCGCTAAGTTATGTAGAGTTAGTATATAATGAAAAACCTAGCAGAAATCTAAATATTCTTTCAAAAGTTAGCTTTATTGAATCTTGGCAAAATATTTTTAATGATATTCGTTTATTGTCTTTATCTGTAGCTATACTTGAAATTACAGAAAAAACAATATTAGAAGGAGATCCGCACCCTAAACTATTTAAAGTTTTAAAAAATGTTTTGAGCGCATATAATAAAAATCCTGATAGTCCTAATTTGTTGTTTTGGTTTTATGAGTGCGCACTTCTTAACCATTTAGGTTTCAGACCAACTCTTGAAAAACAAGATTTTCCTGGCGTTGATCTTCCAGATCCAAATGGAGGTTCAAAAAGTGGAGCAATATTAGAAAAATTAATGGAAGAAAAGATTGATCAACTGCCAAAAGAGATGATTTCTAAAAAAGATAATAAAATAATTAGTGATTATCTTTGGCTGTTATTGTGCTATCATTTTGATGGTTTACATAATATAAAATCAGTTCAAATTGCAAAACAAATTTTAAAACCAAAAGGTTTTTCAAGCGGTGTTTAAGTTTTGATTTTATGTTGCATAACAAATTCCTTTTTTAGGATTGATATTAAAAATCAGACTATCTTTATAAGAAAAACTTATTTATTTATATTCGAGGCTAAATGAATTATCAGTTTCAATCAAACAGAGGGAACTTTTCCTATAAATCAAGTTTTTTTTCTGAGGCTATTAAGGTTTTAATAACTGTCAATTTTTTAATCTATCTACTTCAGTCTATTTCAGGTCCAGTAGTATCAAGTGATCTTTGGAGGCTTTTTGGTCTAGTCCCAAAGCAAATCTGGTCGGATCTGATGTTATGGCAACCATTCACATATCTTTTTTTTCATGATTCAAATCCTTGGCATGTGTTAATGAATATGTTTGTATTATGGATGTTTGGTACAGAACTAGAACGGCTTTGGGGAAAAGAAGGTTTTATTAAATATTATTTTATTACTGGGGTTGGTTCGGGCATAATAACCGGTTGCCTTTCTTTTAATTCGCTTGTGCCTTTAATTGGTGCTAGTGGTGCTGTTTTTGGAATTATTCTTGCATATGGAATAACCTTTCCAAATAGGACTATTTATATTTGGGGGATTGTTCCAATTAAATCAATTGTATTTGTGATATTTATTGGTGTCCTCTCTTTATTTAGTACAATCAACAGCACTTCAAATGTAAGCCATGTAACTCATCTGGCTGGAATGTTTATAGGATATATATATTTGAAAAGGAAGTGGAGATTTAAAACAATTGTTTTTTCTTTAAGGAAAAAAATTATTGAATATCAAATACAAAGAGAAGAGACAAAAACAATTTTTAAAAATACAGTAGAAAATGATATTGATATTATTCTAGATAAAATAAATAAAAGTGGATTTGAGAGTTTGTCTACAGAAGAAGAAAAGCAGCTGTATGAAAAAAGTAAAATTATCTCCAGAAGTAAAAAAAAGGATTAGTATTTAAAGTAAAGTAATTTTGTTAACTTCGGCGCAAAATAATTTATTATAATATTTTTATATAAATACTAAAGAGGATATATGGATTTAGGTACAATAATTGGTCTTATTGCAGGAATAAGTATAATTATTTTTGGGATTTTAAGTGGAGGGGGTCAACTAGGGTGGTTTGGAAATGTTTCTTCAATAGTTATTGTTGTTGGCGGGACCGTTACAGCGACCATGGTTGCGTTGCCATTAAATGCAGTTGGAAAAGTTTTTAGCGTTCTTAAGAATGTTTTTATTGATGATAAAACTAATTATGTTGAAACGATCGAAGAAATTGTAAAATGGGCAGAAAAAGCGCGTAAAGACGGATTGCTTTCTCTAGAGGCCGAGCTTTCAAGAATGAACTCAGGTTTTTTTAGAAATGGGATAGAATTAGCAATAAATGAAAGAGAGTCAACGAGACTGCGTACGTTCTTAAATCTTGAAATGAGTAATATTCAAAGTAGACACATTGCAGGGCAAGAGTTGTTTTTGTATATGGGTGCATATGCCCCTGCTTTTGGTATGCTTGGTACTGTTTTAGGCCTAATTGTAATGATGAATAATTTTGCTGCGGGTGGAGGAGAGGAGGCGCAAGCTAATTATGATGTTGCAGAAAAGTTTGCAGAACTTTTGTCAGGAATGGGACTTGCACTTATTACAACATTTTATGGTGTATTTCTTTCAAATATGATATTTATACCGATAGGTGGAAAATTAAAAAGGAAGTCAGAAAATGAAATGATGTTGAAAAACATTGTTGTTGAGGGAATTATATCTATTCACGCAAGAGAACATCCAATACTAATTAAAGAAAAACTTATGACCTTTGTTCCTTATTATTTAAGGCCTAAGAAAGATTAGTTAACAGTGGAGATTCGGAAACAGCTTTCTCTGGATGAGCGAAGAGCAAAAGCAACGGCTTGGGCGCTTACTTTTGCCGATATGGTTACATTGTTGCTTACCTTTTTTGTTCTTTTATTGGTGATTTTAAATGATGCAGAAAAACACATAGATAGGGTTATAAACAAACTGCTTGATGAGACATATGAAGAATTGACTGAAAGTGTATCATCTTCATATGTTTCTATAGAGCGGGTGACAAAAGGAATTAAAATCACCATGAGAGGAAAGCTTTTTAAGTCTATGTCAAAGGATGTTGATCCGCGTGTGCATCCCTTGCTCATTCAAATTGGTGGTATTATTAGAACGTCTAAGATTCTAAATGTATTTGAGGATCCAGATTATGAAGACCTTCTTTTGCTTATTGATAATAGAAATAAGTTTTTAAATGTTGAGGTTAGATGTGAGGGCCATACAGATGATATTCCCCTACCGAAGAAAGCTTCTTATCCAAGCAACTGGGAACTTTCAGCCGCAAGGTCTTTAAACTTAGTAAGGCTTTTAAGCAAATATGCTGGTATGGAAGAAAAAAATTTTTCTGCTTTGGGATATGGTTCATTCAGACCTCTTATTGATATAAAAGAAATAAGAGCAATGAATAGAGTAGAAAAAAAAGAAGCTAGAGCAACAAATCGCAGAGTTGAAATTTATCTGGATGCGTTTCTTAAACAGAAAATAGGTGAGGAGGTTCTATAGATTATGAAGCAGGTTTTAATTGTGTTGATAATTGGGTTATGTTTTGGTCAAGATACAAAATTAACAACATCTTCAAGCTTAACATCTAAACCAAATGACAAATCATCATTAGGAAAATTAAATGCTGGAACGAAGGTAAGAAAACTAAAGTTAGACCCAAGTGGGAAGTATGTAAAAGTTGCTTTTGAAGCATATGTTGCTGTTACGGCGCTTGAGAATGCAACGGTTTCACTTCCAATAGGATCAACACAAATTGCTGATGGGGTAAAATATAAACTGATCAGCGCAAGACAAAAAGGGAAACAGGTCTTTGTTAAGGTTCAAGTAACAAACACCAATTCAAAGAAATTTAATTTTACAGGGCTATCATTAATAAAAATTTCAGGTTCGGGAGAAAACCTAGGGGAGATGAACCCCTTTGAAGGGAAAAACACAGTTGCATTTGATATAAAAAAAGGGAAAACAATAGTTTCTGATTTAGTTTTTGATTTTAAAAAGCCACCAAATAATGTAGAATTGATTTGTATGAGTAAAATGAAAAATAGTGAAAAAGTATATTTTCAGTTAGGATTTTAAATTTTATTTTTCTTTTTTTGGTATTACTTTGAAAACTTTTTCTCCTTTTTTTGCCATTCGGAACCTTTCCCGTGCAAGTTTTTCTATATAATCTAAATTGTTCTCAAGCATATTTTTTTCTTTTTTAAGCTCTTCTCTTTCTTTTCGTAGTTGTGATATATGATTTTGAATGAGTATTCTTTCGTTTTTTAATTTGTATAATTGGAACAACCCGTGATCACCAAAAATAAATATTATTAAAAGAATAAATGTTATAAAGATTAAAATAAATCGGACTAATTTTTTTTGACCCTCAACAATTTTTCTTCGAACTTTTCTAGGCTTAGCATTTCTGCGCATTCCAGCATATTGCATTATACTGTAATGCCCAAAACTTTTATTTCTGCTAATTTAGCTTTGTTACCAAGAAATTCCTCTATTCGCAATAGCTGATTGTATTTACAGATACGATCAGTTCTAGAAGCAGAACCTGTTTTTATTTGTCCCATACCCATAGCAACAGAAAAATCTGAAATTGTTGTGTCCTCTGTTTCTCCGGATCTATGGGAAATAATTGCCCCAAAATCATAATCATTTGCTAAATCAACAGCTTCAATGGTTTCGGTAACTGTCCCAATTTGATTAGGTTTTATTAAAATTGCATTCATGGACTTTTCATCTATAGCACGCCGAAGTCTTTTTATATTTGTGACTGTTAGATCGTCACCAACAATTTGTGTTTTATTTCCTAGCTTTTCAGTTAAGTAAGACCAGCCATCCCAGTCATCCTCACTAAGGCCGTCTTCAATTGAAATAATTGGATATTTCCCTACAAGATTTTCTAGATATGAAACCATATCTTTTGAAGATAGTGATTTGTTTTCTGATTTTAAGTTATATTTTCCATTTTTGTAAAGTTCGCTTGCAGCAACATCTAACGCTATATATACATCTCTACCTGCTTTAAAATTTGAATTTTCAATTGCCTCCAAAATAACATCAATTGCTTCTTCATTTGACTTTAAATTGGGTGCAAACCCACCTTCGTCACCAACAGAAGTATTCAAGTTTTTTGATTTTAAAACCGATTTTAGATTGTGGAATATTTCTACTCCCATTTGTAATGCTTGAGAAAATGTAGAAGCACCGATTGGATACACCATGAACTCTTGGATATCTACTGTATTATCAGCATGACTCCCTCCGTTTAAAATGTTCATCATTGGTATTGGTAATATAGATGCGTTTTCTCCTCCTAAGTATTTAAAAAGAGGAAGCCTAGAATTGTTTGCTCCAGCATGGGCTGCCGCTAATGAAACACCTAATAGAGCATTGGCGCCCAAATTTGATTTGTTCTTAGTTCCGTCTAGATCAATCATAATATTATCCAGCTCAGACTGTTTGGTTACATCAAACCCTTTAAGCGTATCTGAAATTATTGTATTTATATTATTTACGGCTAAACAAACGCCTTTACCAAAATAACGTTTTTTATCATGATCTCGCATTTCAAGTGCTTCATGAATGCCTGTTGATGCTCCAGATGGTACAGATGCTCTGCCAATAATACCATTTGTTAATTTTATATCAACTTCAATTGTTGGATTGCCTCTTGAATCAAAAATTTCGCGGGCATGGATTTTTTCAATAGCAGAATTCAATATTTACTCCTGTAAATTAAAATACCAAATTATATTTAGGCTGAAGGAAGATCCAATAAGAATTATAAAAAAAATTAAATAATTATATGGTGAAGATATGATAAAAATAATAAAATTTTCAGAATCAAAAAAAACTGAATGGGATTTGTTTATTGATTCAAGTAATAATGGCACTATTTTCCATCTTCGCAAATTTTTGAGCTATCATCCTAAAGGGCGTTTTTCTGATCATAGTTTATTAGCTTATAAAAAAGGGAAACTTATTGGAGTTATTCCTGCTGCAATTAAAAAAATCAAAGATAAAGTTTTTTTTGTTTCTCACCCTGGATTATCTGTCGGTTCATTTGTTGTTCAAGAAAACTTAACTATATCAGATTCATTATTATTAACCAAAACATTTGTTAACTATGTTTCTGAATGTGGATTTGATGGTATTCGGGTTACTATGTCACCGATTGTTTATCAAAAAAGACTATCAAATTATATTGATTTTTCATTTTTTAAATGCGGTTTCAGATATGTTAGCAGAGAACTTTCAAGTGTTCTTTTTTTGGGGGAAAACTTAGAATTTAATCTAAAAAAGTTTCGCCCCTCCCATTTAAGAGCAGCTAGGAGTTCATTAAAAAAAGATATTGATGTTAAAAAATCAAATGATTACAAAACTTTTTATAGGCTTTTGGAAAAAAATCTTTTGTTGAGGCACAATGTGTCCCCTACGCATAGCCTAGAAGAATTAAAAAAATTGGCTAAACTTTTTCCAGACAGAATTAATCTCTTTTCAGCGAAGATTAAAGGTAAAATGATAGCAGGGGTCATTAATTTTATTTTAAATAAAAACACAGTCTTAGCTTTTTATATTTGTCATGATAATAGTTATAAAGAATATAAACCGGTAAACTTGCTTTTTTATAATATTATAGATTGGGCAATCAAGGAAAAATATTCTACTTATGATTTTGGTTTGTTTACTGTTCATGAAATTCCCAATATGGGCTTGGGAAGATTTAAAGAAAACTTTGGGGCAAGTGGGGTTTTCCGTGATACTATTGAAATTGTTTTTTAAAAAAGATGTCAATTAAATCTTTAGGCCGCCAATCTTTAATATATGGTATTGGGCATATTTTATCTAGAATGGTTACCTTTCTGCTTTTACCATTGTATACCCATCTATTTACACCAGAAGAATATGGAACAATCGCTCTTGCCTATGCCTTTATTGGGATGGCCTTAATATTTTATAGATATGGAATGGATTCAGCATTATTAAAATATGCAATCGCTTTTAGGAATGAAAAACGAATCGTTTATTTATCTACCATTTATATTATGCAGTTAATGACAAGTTTAGTTTTTTCTGCCATTATATATTTATATAGTCCAATATTATCTAGATTTATTTTAGCGATAGAAGAACCCAAATTAATTATGCTTTTATCCGGAATATTAGCATGTGATGCTCTTTGGAACTTGTCAGTACTCCTTTTAAGAGCAGAAGAAAAACCGGTCCAGTTTGTTATCTTTAATTTAATTAATGTTTTAGCAACAATGGGTTTTAATATTTATTTTGTTGTACATTTAAAAAGAGGTATTGAAGGCGTTTTGCTGGCAAACCTAATGGCTTCTTTATTATTGTTATTTATTTCTTTTCCTGTGATTTTAAAAAGACTAAGTCTCCGAAAGTTTTCTCTAATTGTAGCTAAAAACATTTTAAAATTTGGACTTCCTTTTCTTCCTGCGGGAGTTTTTACTATGGTAATGGAACTTTCAAGCAGATATTTATTAGTAATTATTGATGGTTCATCTTCGGTTGGGCTTTATTCGGCCGGGCATAAGATTGGGATGCTTGGTTTAATTGTTGTTATGGGTTTTAATATGGGGTGGACACCGTACTTTTTAAAGAGAGGAAAAGAAAAACAGGCAAGGATAGATTTTTCAATATCAGCAACAATTTTTCTTGGGTTACTCGGTTTTGTTATATTGATTATTTCAGTATTAGTGCATGAATTAATGCAAATAAAGATAGGTGGTGCTAATTTAATTGGAGAACAGTTTTGGGGAGCTGCAAATGTGGTCTATTTTATTTTATTGGGATACTTCTTTTTTGGAATGTATGTCATCCAACTTCCTGGGGTTTACGTTAAAAACAAAACAAAATGGATACCATGGTTTAGGTTTGTTGGAGCATTATCTAATATTTTATTAAATATTATTTTAATACCTAACTATGGGGTAATCGGATCAGCTTGTGCAACAGCCATTGCCTATTTTCTTATGACTTTGGCTATGTTTATTTATTCTAATAAAATTTATCCTACCAACTATAATTTTATAGCATGTCTTTACCCAATTATATTTGTTGGAACAGCTCTTTATCTAGGAGAAGTTATTTTAATTCGTATTTTATTGATTTTATTATATCCTTTGATTTGGTATTTAATAATAATTAATAAAAACGAAAAATATATATTGAAAAATCTTTTAAAATGATAGCGGTCATCTCTTGTTTACATTTTCCCGATGATGAAAGAATTTACCATCGTCAAATTAAAACCTTATTGCAAGGTGGGTATGAAGTAAAATACTATACACGCTCAACTGTTACTAAGAATTTATCTGGGAAAGGCCTTGCACATATAAACTTTTCTGATACTCTATCTATATCAGAGTATACAAAACTAGTATTAAAGGAAATTTCAAACAGTAATCAAATTTTAATACTTCATATTCACGAACCAGAATTATTTAGATTTGCAATTAATGTTAAAAAAGTAATTGGCGCAAAAATCATTTATGATGTACATGAAGATTTTCCATCTATAATTAACACTTTTTCTAAATGGAATAAAGGGATCAAATATTTTAAAGAAAGATATTGGATTTTGAAAGAGAGGCTATTTTTGAAAGAGGTTGATGAAATAATTGTTGCAAGTTCCGCAATTGTTAATTCAAACTATAGACATCAAGGGTTTAACCCATTGTTATTGGAAAATTTTCCATCTAAAACTTTTATCAGCAACCTAGAAATAAAAAAAAAAATAAAAAATTCTATAATTTATCATGGCAATTTGGCACCTGAGAGAGGAATTATTGAACTTATTAAAGCTATGGAAATGGTAATTAGAGAAATTCCTGATGCCACTTTATCACTATACGGAAACTTTAGGACAAAAAATTTTAAAAATAATGTCTGTCAGATAATAAACAGATTAAATATGAACAAATGTATAACTTTGCATGCTCATATATTACATGTTGATATATGGAAGAAACTTGAGGAGCATATGATTGGCGTTATTCCATTTAATGATAATGCCCTTACTCGAATAGGAACGCCAACAAAAATTTTCGAGTTTATGGCAGCGGGATGTCAAATAGTATGTTCAGATTTACCACCTATGAAGCGATATGATATTAAGGGGTTAAAACTTTTTCAATCTGGCAATGTTAAGTCATTATCAAATGTTTTAATTAATTCAATGAAAAATATTTCAAATAAAGATTTAATATATAATCAAGAAAAAATTAAATCAGATTATAATTGGGATTGTATTAGTGGTAAGTTGATTAATCTATACAAAAGGTTGTTGTCATAAAAATATTATATATATCACCCGAAAATACAGTCGGGACACTGACTCTTTGGAAAAAAACTCATGAAAAAAATGGGCATTATTGTAGAACTGTTACTTTTTTTAAATCACCAAAAAAATATGAGGATGATATTTGTTTAAACCTTCCATTTAATTTTACGATACCATGGATGTC
>MDTC01257716.1_pt1 | contig 20572 bp, 15 predicted proteins | sample 811181 | NCBI WGS metagenome assembly MDTC01 (sample SAMN05326644, study PRJNA326480) | marine metagenome | isolation source: seawater | place: Pacific Ocean: North | collected 2011 | reverse complement strand
TTTGTATCTTGTGCTTAGCTTATACAATTGAATTGTCCCTATGACGGATTTAGTAATCGGTTGAAATTATCTATACCTCGTTGTCCCGTCAAATTCGAACATTGTTATCGGATTATAGAATCGTAATTGTTGAATAAAGTATTTGCGATATCCCCGCGATGCATTTGGATTAACTCTTAATTATTTATGATACAGTCCTATAAAAGCATGTATGACCTTTTCGGCGGCAACTCTAAAGCTAACTGTAAGTATGGGCGAACATCCGGTAGCTTCAGCTTTGAGAGGCCTTTTTGGCAATAGCCATGGATATTTTCTCAGGTATGAGGAATCAAAGTAGTGAGAAAAGATGTTTCTAATAACAGCTGTTGTACCTTTTCTATGAGGTTATTCAAGAACTTTTTTCCAATCTTTATCTCGCCGTGTGTGTTTGCAGACTTTAGTGGTTTCGGTACATCAGCATTACCTAATTTATTTCGTTCCTTGAGCGATTTGATGGTAAATGTTACTGATCCAATTTTCGGATTTTTGAGGATGCCGGATGCTTTGCCAGGCGTTGGTTTGGTGATATTTTTTGCCGGCGTTGGATGTTTGAGTCGAATACTTTTTGTCAAATATCGAGACTTAAATATGTTAATTCAGATGGGTAGATTGTTTCCTAATTCGGAGCGCGAGTTTGCTAATCGGTATCCAGATTTTGAAGATGAGATGTTAAAATTTCCGGTTATGAGCCGAGCATGGTTTGAATTTTGCGAGACATTGGTTCTGCCAAATGAGAACTCAAAGAGTAAAATTTTTAAAAATACCGTTCGTCCCCATGTATTCTTTAATGTTGATCGTCTGGAGATAGGTGTTCAAGCAGAGAAGTCTTGGCCTAAGTTATTTGTTGGACTTGGTTTGTTAGTGACGTTATTTAGCTTGAGCTTTGCTTTTGGTGAGGCATCATCCGCTCGGTTTAGAGATATAGGTGCTCAGGAGGCTTTAATTCCTCAGTTGATGGTGGCAGTCAGTGCGACGCTTTATCCCGTTATGTCCTCGGTGCTTGTTTATTTGATTCTTACTGTTGCCCTTCGACACAGTGAGAAGTCGATAACACTGCGCTTAAATCAACTTAATGACAAGATCGAGCGGGGCGTCAGATTTATTACACAGGAAGACCTCTCACAACAGTCATTGGTGTTGATGCAAAAGCAACTTGAGGCAATTCAGTCTCTCAACCATGCGTTAACCTCCGTTAAAGACTCGGAGTAATGTTTATTTACATTTAAAGCTTGTTAAAGGTTGGAATTGTAGCGACGCGTTTTTGAATTGCATCGTTAACCTTGTTATCCTCACTAATCAAGGAAAAATTCATTTACGACTACCGCCAGTCATTTATTTAGTGGTAGCTAAGTTGGATGGATGAATTTATGTTTTCGCGAAGTATTGGAGTGTTAAAGGTATTGGATTACTTTTTAGAAGTAGTTTGACCCTGAATAGATTAATGATTGAGAGAAGGTAACGGCAATGATTAGAAATTGTATGACCCAGTTTTTAAATAAGACCATAATATTACTTTTACTATCAGCAGGCTCACACAATGTTGCGGCAGACGGGCATGACACGAATGTTGATTCCAACACATCAAAACTTTTAGAGCTCGAGATGCAGGTGCAAACTTTGCAAGCAAGAGAAAACGTCAAACATAAGATGTTAGAGGATAAAATTGCTTTGGTTGAGGTGCGGATGGATGAGCTTGAAAAGGCAATAAAAGTTATTGAATCGGAGATAGCATTTTTACGTCGCGCGGTCAGGTGAACTAACGTAGCCCCTTAAATTCCAATGTAAAATCTTAAGTGCTTGTCTAAAAGGGGCATCTTGCCCCTTTTTAGACCATTCGCACAAATGTAGTTATCAGAAGAGGTCTGCGTTCATCACCTTATTCCACGCTCCGATGAAGGCTCTAGTGAACTTTTTCTCCGCGCCGCTTGATGCGTATACTTCCGTTATCGCCCTCAGTTGCGAGTTTGATCCAAACACAAGGTCTGCGCGAGTAGCTGATCTCATTTTTTCCCCCGAGACTCTGTCAATAGCCTCGAAAGAGTTACCGGTTCCATTTGGCTTCCAGCTCACTGACATATCTAGCAGCGTATTGAAGTAGTCATTGCTCAGTCGACTTGCGTCGCTGGTAAATAAGCCATGACCACTTGAGCTAATACCCAGTGAGCGCATTCCACCCAGAAGAGCCGTCATTTCTGGAGCCGTTAGCCCCAACAATTGCGACTTATCCAGCATCATCTCCTCAGGGGTGGACTTGAGATCCGGATTGTGGAAATTTCGGAAAGCATCTGAGAGAGGCTCAAGGACTGCAAAAGATTCGATATCGGTCTGTTCTTGTGATGCGTCACCTCTTCCTGCTGTGAACGGCACGTTTACGCCTGTTGCTTTCTCAATCCCGAGGTTGCCGGCCAGTACGATAACATCAGCGACAGAGGCCCCGGTATTTTTAGAAATATTTTCATAAATTTTTAGCACTCGCTGGAGTTGCTGCGGCTTATTTACTTCCCAATTTTTTTGCGGAGCTAAACGGATACGCGCTCCGTTGGCGCCTCCACGCATATCAGATCCTCGAAATGTTGATGCACTAGCCCAAGCAGTCTCTACCATCTCTTGGATAGACAGCTCGCTGGCTAAGATTTGGGATTTGACAGAATCTATATCATAGTTGGTGCTTCCCGAGGGAACTGGATCTTGCCAGATTAATTCTTCCTTAGGCACTTCAGGCCCCATATATCGGCTTTTCGGTCCCATATCTCTGTGAAGAAGCTTGAACCATGCTCTAGCAAATGCGTCTGCAAATTCCTCTGGATTTTCATGAAATCGCTTAGAAATTAGCCGGTAACTGGGATCTTCTCGCATCGCAATGTCAGCTGTCGTCATCATGGTAGGTACCTTGACGGAGCTATCCTCCGCATCAGGCGCCATATCTTCGGGTTTTTGATCGATGGCGTGCCAGATATATGCTCCTGCTGGGCTTTTGACAAGCTCCCAGTCGTATCCGAAAAGGAGATCAAAATAGCCGTTATCCCAGACGGTCGGATTTGCTGTCCAAGCCCCCTCAATACCACTAGTGATGGTATCTCGCCCCACGCCTGATCCATGGCTGCTCTGCCATCCAAATCCCATCTTCTCGATCGGTGCACCTTCAGGCTCGATACTCACATGATCCTCAGGTGCGGCGCCATGCGCCTTGCCAAATGTATGTCCACCAGCAACAAGTGCAACGGTTTCCTCATCATTCATCGCCATCCTTGCGAAGGTTTCTCTTATATCATGAGCGCTGCCGACAGGATCTGGGTTGCCGTCAGGCCCCTGCGGATTCACATAAATCAATCCCATTTGTACAGCAGCTAACGGGCTGTCGAGTTCGCGCTCGCCCTTATAGCGCTTGTTATCGAGCCAATTACTTTCGACACCCCAATGAATATCCTCTTCAGGACCCCATATATCAGGTCGGCCTCCGCTGAAACCGAAAGTCTTTCCACCCATTGACTCTATCGCCACATTTCCAGCCAGAATGAGTAAATCTGCCCAACTTATTTGCTCCCCATATTTCTGTTTGACAGGCCAAAGTAATCGACGTGCCTTGTCAAGATTCCCATTATCCGGCCAACTATTGAGTGGAGCGAATCGTTGCGCCCCAGTACCACCACCTCCTCGACCATCAGTGTTTCGGTAGGTGCCCGCGGCATGCCAAGTCATCCGGATAAAGAACGGACCGTAGTGGCCATAATCTGCAGGCCACCAGTCCTGCGAGTCAGTCATTAAGGCATTCAAATCTTTTTTCAATGCTTGGTAGTCGAGTTTTTTAAATTCTTCTCGATAATCAAAGTCTGGATCCATGGGGTTTGACTTCTGATCATGCTGATGAAGTATGTTTAGATTTAACTGATCAGGCCACCAGTCTCGATTTGAGGTTCCAGTCGCGCTGTTTGTGGTCATGGCACCGTGCATTACTGGGCACTTAGGTTCGGTTTCGATCGGCATTATTTGTCTCCTCTCGGGCTAACATTTTTTTCGTCGATTTTTGTGAAGATTTTACCATCATAACAAATATGTTACAGTCAATTGATCGTAAGTAAAACTATAAAAAAAAGATTAAGGTGTTCAGATTTACTGAACAATCAAGTTTCTATGATTACTATAAAACAAATTAATTACGTCTTGGCCGTCTCTAAAACATTACATTTTAAAAAAGCGGCAGAAATGTGTCACGTGTCGCCTTCGGCGCTAAGCATGGCAATATCAGAGCTTGAAAACCAGTTAGGCATACAGTTGTTCGAACGAGATAATAAGAGAGTAATAATAACGTCTCAAGGGTGCGACGTAATCGCAAAGGCTCGAGATATCAAGAAAAAATTAGACGAAATTTCAGGCCTTGGTCTAGAGAGAGCACCACCCTTAAGTGGACCAATATCTTTGGGTATTATTCCCACGGTAAGTCCATACTTGTTGCCAATAGCATTGCCATGCTTACAAAAAGATTACCCGATGCTTAGTCTCACAATTACTGAAGGACAATCTACCGAGCTGATCCGCCAGGTAGAGCAAGGAATGCTGGATATGGCTGTCCTTGCACTGCCGTTTGATGTTAGTAAGCTGGTGACTTATAAATTTTGGTCAGAAGATTTTTATTACGTTACACATGCAGATAATCTAGAGCCCGGCGAGACCTTTATAGATGTTAATAATCTAGACCCGACAGAATTATTGCTTTTGGAAGATGGTCACTGTCTAAAAGATCATGCCCTTGCGGCCTGTAAGTTATCTGATAAGACTCATTTTGATGTAAGGGTATCCAGTCTCACAACTATAATTCAGCTGGTAATTGGCAAGATGGGTTCGACGTTGGTGCCGCACATGGCGCTGGAACCGCTGACTGGATCATTTTCCTCCCTCGCTAGGCTTCCGCTGAATCAATTAAGCCCGCATAGGGAGCTGGTGATCGGTGCCCGTCCTACTTATCGAGGCACTGAAAATATTCTCCATCTCACAAGGCTACTTTCAAAAAGTTTGGCGGTGCACCACTATATTGGCGAAAGTCGAAAAAGTAGTTTCACTAAAGATTTTGATTTAAGTAATTCACTTGAGTTTTCAGCTGGCAAATAGGCTAATGGAGTAAGCTCACAGAACAAAGAGACTCGTCGCTGAAATACTTATCCGGACTAAAAAACGCTGATAGCCACTTCGGTGCATAGGAACGCAAAGACTCATTGCTACGCTGTATGTTTTTACCGTCCAACCTTGTTAATAATTTTTTTTTAACGCGGGCTAAAATATTTAGAATGCAATCTGAATGATTCGTAAGATCACTCGACAAGGCTCGCTCTGAGAGGTTTATGTCATAACACAGAGCCGCCATCGACTACAATGCACTCACCTGTCACGAAGTTTGCAGCATCCGATACGAGGTATAGCACAGCACCCGCAATTTCATCAGGTTCCGCATGACGCCCTAAAGGTGTCCCCGCTACCGCTTTTTGATAGATTTTTTCATCGGAAAAAAGAGCTCCCGCGAACTTGGTCTTTGTTAGCCCTGGTAAAACCGCGTTTACCCTAATGTTATGTTCCCCACATTCTTTAGCAAATGCCTTGGTCATGTTTACTACCGCGGCCTTAGTAATCGCATAGATCCCCATAGATTTCCCTGGTCTCAACGCGGCGATGGAGGATGTATTCACTATTGAGCCGCCGCCATTTTTTCGCATGAGTTTTCCTGCTTCGGAAGACATGAAAAAGTAACCGCGAATATTTACATCAACAGTCTTGTTGAACGAACCAAGGTCAGTATCAAGTATGTTTCCAAAATAGGGATTTGTAGCGGCATTATTAACCAAAATATCCAGTTTACTATGCTTAACTTTTATATATTCAAAGGTGTTCTTAATATCTTGCATGTTACCAACATGACAAGCTAACGCCTCCGCGCTTCCACCATTATTCTTTATTGAATCCACAATTTTTGAGCAGCCGTCAAGCTTACGACTTGTCACGATTACGTGAGCACCTTGCTCTGCTAGCAGGAGAGCTATGGATTCTCCGATGCCTCTGCTTGCTCCTGTAACGAGTGATATTTTATTTTTTAAATCGAACAGTCTGGTTGTCATAAGAATTCTTCCCTTTGGTTTTATTTTTTCAAAATCCCGCTTCTTTGCCCAGTATTTTCTGATAATCTTGTTCGCTAAGAATTTCATAATGTTTAGAATTTGGCATTCTGACGTAGATTGGTTGGTCTACCTTATCTAGGTGATATGCTTCGTTACGCAGTTGACCTTTTACAAACTTGAAGGTCTGGTTCGTCTTTTGTTCGGATTGTATTCTCAGGAACACAGGTCGAGCATAACTGGCTAAATTTTTGTCGACGTATTCGGTAAACTTAGAAAGGTTGATAGTATTGTCCGCTTGCATTGTGATTGCTGCCATGCCAGCTCTTCCCTCAGTGCCCGGTACCTTGACGCCATACACATTACTCATCTCTATTTGCGGATAAGCATTAAGTATCTCGCTAACCTCGTTTGTCGAAACATTTTCGGATCGCCACCGAAAAGTATCCCCCACTCTATCAATGAATTGATAATGCGGCATTCCCATAGCGAATCCGACATCCACACGACGAACAAGGTCCCCGGTATTAAACCATCGGTCTCCCGGCTTCTTTACATTCATAAGCACTTTGGCAGACGACGCTTCTTTATTTTTATAACCGTCGTATAGGAATTTGTCATCTATCCTGCCAAGCAGAAGACCAGTTTGTCCATCCGATACCTCCTCTGGCCTCCCTCGATCATCTAAAATTATTTGGTCTAAGTCGACATCATATTTGACTATCATAGTTACTACGATCCCAGTACCGATTGTATAATCTTTATTTAAAAAATTGAGAAACGACACGTTGCTTTCGCTCGCGCCATATATTTCCGTTATGCGTTTTACGCCGAATCTCTTGCGAAAGTCGTCCCACACATCTGGTCGTAATCCATTTCCCAGCATACTTCGGATAGGATTGTTTTCCTCATCCTTGCATATAGGTTGGACGGCGAGATATCGGCAAAGCTCGCCGACATATATAAAAAGAGTGGTGTTATATTTCTGAACTTCAGGCCAAAAATGTCGGGCTGAAAAACGTCGCCGTAAAAACATTGAAGCGCCGGTATAAAAGCATGTGCATACGCCAAGTAGCAGACCCGTAATGTGGTACAGCGGTAGGCAAATGTACATCCTATCGCTGGGGGTGGCACGGAAACCTAATTTGGAATATGGTGGGTGCGCCGACATTATTCTCCGCTGGAAGATAATCGCGGGTTTTGGCAGCCCAGTTGTGCCAGATGTAAAGATATATAGAGCGATTTCCCCACCTTTTATATCTCCGGTTTCTTCAAGATTTTCGGTTGGCTGCCACTGTAAGGTAGAATTGAGGTCCTCAGCCCATGTAGGTTTGCTTTTCTTTATCGAATTGTCAGAAACCCAGAGAAAATCTCCGTCTTGCAAGGGAAGATCATCTTTGATATCTGTGATAGCTTCCTGTAATTCTTCTCCAAATATACACTTTACAGAATCAGTGGTGGTGATACAGTGGATCAAAGGTTTTTTTAACAAGCTAGTATTTATCAAACTTGCAGCGGCACCTATTTTTGAGAGCGCAATGATCACACAGAGGAATTCTGTACGATTCTCCATAAACACCGCTACACAATCACCTCGCTTCACTCCTCTATTTTTTAAGCTATGAGCATATTGGTTAGATAAGTGATTAAATTCCCGCCACGTAAGTATCGTATTTTCAAATATGATGGCTGTGCGATCGCCATGTTTTGCTACCGTTCTTTGCAACATCATTCCGAGCGATGTTTTTTCTTGGTTGCTCGGCGGTTTAAAGAAAAGTAACGTCGGTAATATGTGTAAGAAATTGGATAAGACAGACAAGATTTCAAGAATTTTAAGCATCACATTTCAATACGGCGAAGGGGTAAAACATACCATTTGACGAAAATTACAAATTTTTTTATTAAAATAAAGTATACAACAGTCTAAAAGAACGTGAGCGTTAACACACATGGCCAATTATTTTGCTAACATTTTGTCATAGTGATATCGTTTTTTCTATAACCCTTAGGAGATGATCACAATGAATCGGTTGAAATTAAAGCAAGCTATGTTGGCTAAAAATTGTTTATCTGGTGGCAATAGTTAAATAATGACTACGAAGACTCCTCTAAAGTTACTTGGAGCAATACCATCTCCATACACGAGAAAGATGCTGGCTCTACTAAGGTATAGACACATCCCCTATAGAATGTTGTGGGGTGATCCAAGAAAGATACTCGAAGAAATAGGGCTCGATGAACCGAAAGTGCTTTTATTGCCCATGTTGTTGCTAGAAAGCCCTCATGGACACTTAGAGGTTGTTTGCGACTCGACTCCAATAATACGTAGACTTGAGACTGAGCATTTCTCCCGTTCTGTGATTCCAAGGAGTAGATGGCTTGCATTTGTCGATTACTTGCTGGAGGATTTTGCCGATGAGTGGGTTACAAAGTGTATGTTCCACTTCCGATGGCACTTTCAGGAGGATGCTGATAACGCAGGAACACTTCTGCCTTTGTATAATGATGTCCGTCAGTCTTCTCAAGAATGGGCTAATGCAAAGGCTTTTACAATGGATAGACAAGTTGGCAGACTCGGTATTGTTGGGTCGAACGAAATTACAGCTCACTTAATAGAAAGTAGTTATGTACGGTTGCTTGAATTACTCGAGGCTCACTTTACAGAACAGCCGTTCTTGCTGGGAGAGAGACCAGGAGCCGCTGATTTTGGAATGTATGGACAACTGACGCAACTCATTGGCTTAGATCCAACATCACGAACTCTTTCTCATAAGAAGAGTCCCCGTGCTGTGGTTTATTCTGGTTTGATGGAGGATCAATCGGGTTTAGAGCCCGACGAGGATGACTGGAACTCGCTAGCGAGCATGCCTTCGACTCTTAAACCTATTTTGCAGGAGGTAGGGCGAGTCTACGCTCCCGCACTACTAGCAAATTACGCCGCGAAAGAGGCTGGAGAGTCGGCATGGGAGGCCGAAGTCGATGGAATGCAATGGAGGCAGAACACTTTTCCATATCAGGCAAAGTGTTTATCGCGAATTAGAACGGAATACAGATCGATGGGTGACTCTGATCGGAGCATCGTAAATGAGCTTTTTTCTGATACAGGGTGCGAGACCTTATGGTCGAGTCTTCAGGCCCAACAAGCCTGAAAAATTTGTGGTCCGCTTAATTGTATATGTATTGAGGTGCTCTACTTTCATACGCTTTATTTTCTGGAGCAATTTCCCCTCCGGATAAAAACTTACGGAAGGTTTGTGCTACCCATAAGGTCTCTATCAATCTCTCTGGCCACTTCTCTGCCCTCGTTTATCGCCCTCACAACTAGGTCTTGACCTCGTCGACAGTCGGCTGCGGCATATAACTTATTTATGTTGGTTCTGTAATTGACTTTATTTGCCGAGAAGTTACCGCGTGCATCCGTTTCAGCTCCCAAATTTTCATTAATATAGTGTTCTGGCTGGAGGAATCCCATTGCGAGCAATATGAGGTCAGCTTCCCAAAAATTTTCGGAACCAGGTATCTCTTTGAGCTGCGGATCTACGGAAACGGTAAGTATTCCCTTAACGGATCCATCATCATTCCTTAATATTTCTTTACTACTAACAGAGTACTTTCTTGGATCTGAACCAAAATGTTCCGCCGCTTCGGCATGACCATAATCGATTCGATGTATCTTCGGCCAAAGTGGCCAAGGATTGTCGGAGCTCCTGTCTGCGGGATTTTGCGGAAATAGCTCGAAGTTTGCCAATGACTTACAACCATGACGAATAGATGTGCCAATACAATCCGTTCCCGTATCGCCACCACCAATGACTATAACGTGTTTGTCCTTGGCCGAAATAAAGTGACCGTCGTCAAGTTCCGAATCGAGGTAACTTTTTGTATTGTAGGTCAGGAATTCCATTGCAAAGTGCACACCAGACCCCTCTCTTCCCGGAATATTCAAGTCACGTGGTTTTGTTGCACCCGTAGCTAACACAACTGCATCATTGTCCTCTAGCAGTTGCTCAATTGGAACGTCTCTGCCAACATCGGTGTTGCACTTAAAGAATACACCTTCATCACGTAACAATTGAACTCGACGCTCAACAATATCTTTGTCAAGCTTCATATTTGGGATACCGTACATTAGCAGACCGCCAACACGATCGTCTCGTTCATAGACAACGACTGTGTGTCCTGCCTGATTGAGTTGAGCCGCCGCTGCAAGACCTGCAGGGCCGGAGCCAACTATAGCTACTGATTTTCCTGTACGATGCTCTGGTAGTTTTGCAATTACCCATCCTTCATCAAAACCTCGGTCGATAATGGCATTTTCGAGGTTTTTTATTGTGACCGGAGGGCTGGTGATTCCTAGAACACATGCTCCCTCGCAAGGTGCTGGGCACACTCTCCCAGTGAATTCCGGGAAATTATTGGTTTTATGTAATCTATCAAGCGCCTCTTTCCAGCGCCCTTTATATACTAAGTCATTCCACTCTGGAATTAAGTTATATACTGGGCACCCATTATTTGATTGACAAAAAGGCACACCACAATTCATACAACGCGCACCCTGTGTCTTGAGATGACCTTCATCATGAGGAGTATATATTTCTTTAAAATCGGTAATTCTAGCAGCCGGTGACCTATAGGGTTCGACTACTCTATCGAATTCTTTGAAACCTGTGACTTTACCCATGCTAATTTCCTAACTTGTTTCTGACTAACTAACCGGCCGCTTGCTTTTGAGCTATTTTTGCACCAATTTCTGAAAGAACTCGTTTATAGTCGGATGGCATTACCTTGGAAAAAAAATGGCGCTCACTGTCCCAGTCCGCCAATATTTTCCTCGCAACATCTGATCCTGTGTAGAGCAAATGATTTCTGATCATACTTTTTAGTTCTTTGATATCGTCTTGATCCTCTAGTTGTTCGAGCTCAAGTGTTCCGGTATTACATAATTTTGGAAAGTCTCCGTCTCTATCCCAAACGTATGCAATCCCTCCACTCATTCCAGCACCAAAATTCCTTCCGGTCCGTCCAAGAATCGCTACCCTTCCACCCGTCATATATTCGCAACCATGGTCCCCCACACCCTCTACAACTGCCTTTGCTCCACTATTTCGAACACAAAACCGCTCTGCGGCAATACCTCTAAAATAGGCTTCGCCTGACGTCGCGCCGTAAAGAGCCACGTTTCCTAGAATAATATTTTTTTCAGCGATAAATGTGCTTCCTCTTGGGGGTCGAATAATAATCTTACCGCCCGATAAACCTTTACCTACATAATCATTTGCGTCTCCGTCAACTTGAAGGGTCACCCCTCGCACCAGCCAAGCTCCCAATGATTGTCCAGCGGAGCCGACTAATTTTACCTTTATAGTATCGTCTTTGAGCATCCTTCCATTTGTTACTTTGGCAACTTTATGCGAAAGCATCGTGCCCACGACGCGGTTGGTATTTACTATCGGCAGTTCTAACTCGACTATCTGACCAAGTTCAAGGGCGGGCTTGGCTAACTTGATAAGTTGGTGGTCCAACGCCTTGTCGAGCCCATGATCTTGCTCGAATACACAGCGCACTTCTGTGTTATCATAGACAATCTTGGCAGGTGCAAGCATCTTAGATAGATCAACTCCCTTTGATTTCCAGTGATCCTGAGCCACGTGGGTGTCAAGAAGATCTACACGCCCCACCATTGAGTCTACAGTTTTGAGACCCAGATCCGCCATAATTAGACGCATTTCCTCTGCAACCATAAACAGGTAATTAACGACATGCTCTGGCTGTCCTGAAAATTTCTTACGCAAATCAGCGTCTTGGGTTGCGATGCCAACCGGGCACGTGTTCAGGTGGCACTTCCTCATCATAATGCAACCAAGGGTAACTAGCGGCGCTGTAGATAAACCTATCTCTTCTGCACCTAGTAAAATTGCTATAGCGGCATCGCGACCTGTTTTAATTTGTCCATCAGTTTGTAAAACTACACGTGAACGGAGATTATTCATCACTAGTGTCTGATGAGTTTCGGCTATACCCAATTCCCAAGGAAGTCCTGCATGCTTGATCGACGTCAACGGCGATGCACCTGTGCCTCCATCATGACCCGCTATTACAAGATGGTCAGTCTTGGCTTTCGTAACTCCGGCAGCGATCGTGCCAACGCCAATTTCAGAACCCAACTTGACACTAATTCTTGCGTCCGGATTGCAGTTCTTTAGGTCATGAATGAGCTGAGCTATGTCCTCAATTGAATAGACATCATGGTGTGGCGGTGGGCTGATGAGTCCGACGCCGGGCGTCGAATATCGTATTTTGGCAATGGTCTCATCCACTTTCCCTCCGGGCAACTCTCCCCCCTCTCCAGGTTTGGCGCCTTGAACGATTTTGATTTGGATTTCATCAGAGTTGGCAAGGTACCACATTGTCACACCGAAACGCCCTGACGCCACCTGTTTGATGGCTGATCTCTTCGAGTCACCATTAGCCATTGGTGTAAAACGACGCTCATCTTCTCCACCCTCACCGGTGTTTGATTTGCCGCCAAGCCTGTTCATGGCGATTGCGAGCGCTTCGTGACTCTCCGAAGAAATAGAACCAAGACTCATCGCTCCGGTACAGAACCTTTTTACTATTTCCGAAGCGGGCTCGACCGCCTTTAGAGGAATAGCGTCACCAGAAACTTTTTTGAACCTCAATAATCCTCTAAAGGTTGCACTCCGAGTTGAATACTCGTTGGCATGTTTAGCGAAATCCCAATAAGCTTGTTGATCATTAGTACGCGCTGCCACCTGAAGGTTAGAAATGCTTTGTGGATCCCACATATGCGTCTCCCCTCCGCGTCTCCAATGAAAGTCTCCGGGATTGGGAAGCACCTCAACCAAGTTGACGTCTCGCTGCGGGAAACCCAGTTCGTGCCGCTGAGACATTTCCTCGAAAAGTATATTAAAATCTACCCCCTGAACCCTGCTTGCCGTTCCAACAAAGCAGAGAGAAATAATGTCGTCTGCTAGGCCGACCGCCTCAAATATTTGTGCCCCTTTGTAGGATTGTAAGGTCGATATGCCCATCTTCGCCATCACCTTGAGCATTCCTTTTGCGACACCTTTTTTATAGGCGTCTACTATCGATGTCATAGAGGGATAACGACTTTTTTCAAGTAGGCCATCTTCTCTAGCTTGCAATAATGATTCAAAGGCAATATATGGATTAATTGCGTCCGCACCATATCCCGTTAGAAGACAATGGTGATGAACCTCTCGTGCCTCACCTGACTCCACAATAATTCCTATGCGTGCTCTTTCATGGCTGTTCACAAGGTGATGATGAACTGCTCCACATGCGATGAGCGAACTCACCGCCATTCTATCGGCACTGAGCTCTCTGTCAGATAGTATTATTAAAGAATACCCCTCAGCGATCGCTTCAGATGCGGAAACACAAGTAGAGTGTATACATTCCATCATTCCCTGAGGACCCGACTTCTTCTCAAACGTGATATCTATGACCTTGGATTTCCATCCTCTGTAGTCAATATTTTTGAGTGTATTCAATTCTTCGTTTGACAGTATCGGTGTCTTTAGCTTCAATCGATTGACATGTTTCTCTGAACATCCTAGGACATTTTGCTCCGGTCCTACAAAACACGCGAGTGACATTACCACTTCCTCTCGGATTGAATCGATGGGCGGGTTGGTGATTTGAGCGAACAGCTGCTTGAAGTAGTCATATGACATCCTCGACTTTTCAGATAGGCATGCTAGCGCCGAATCGTTACCCATCGAGCCGAGTGGATCTCGAGCCTCATTAACCAAGGGAATTAACATGAATTCCATAGTCTCAACCGTATAACCGAAGGCCTGCATTCGTTGCAGTAGATCATCTGAGTAAGACGGTACGAAAGAACTTTTTTTCACAATCTCTTCGAGATTTATAACTTGCTTTGAAAGCCAATCTGAGTAAGGGTGCTGTTGAGCAAAGTCTTGCTTTAATTCGTCATCCGGCACCATACGCCCTTTTTCAAAGTCGATTAAAAACATTTTTCCCGGCTGCAAACGACCTTTGAATTTGATATTTGATGGCTCAACTGCTAGCACTCCAACCTCAGACGCCATGATCACCCTATCGTCGTGAGTAATATAATAACGACTCGGTCGTAAGCCATTTCGATCCAGTACCGCTCCAATATAATCGCCGTCACAGAATGCAATTGACGCAGGACCATCCCAAGGTTCCATAAGGGCTGAATGGAACTCATAGAACGCCTTCTTTTTAGAGTCCATATTTGAATCCGATTGCCAAGCCTCAGGAACGGTTATCACGACAGACTCCTGTAGGCTGCGGCCTGACATCATTAAAAACTCCAAGACATTGTCAAGCGAGCCTGAGTCTGAGCAATCGGGCTCAATAATTGGGAATAATTTTTTGACGTCCTTGCCAAATAGATCAGAATGAACATTGCCCTCTCTAGCAGCCATCTGGTTTTTGTTACCACGTAACGTGTTGATTTCTCCATTGTGGCTTATATACCTGTTAGGCTGAGCTCTATCCCATGACGGGAAGGTATTTGTGCTAAAACGAGAATGCACCATAGCCAAGTGTGTAGAATATCTTGAGTCATTTAAATCCGGATAAAAGGGAAAGACTTGTGATGGTGTGAGCATGCCCTTGTATACAATTGTCTTAGAAGACAGAGTGCAAGCATAAACAAGGTCACGCTGGTTTAGCTTAGCATTTTGTCTAAGTTCAGCCGTGAAGCTTTTTCGTATGATGTACAGCGCCCTTTCAAATTCTTTGGAGCTCGATTCATTCGATCCAACAAATAGCTGCTCGATCTCGGGCATGGCATCTAGCGCAGCTGGACCGATATTTGCCGTTATAGGCTCGGTTGGAACCTTTCTCCAAGCAATAACCTCTTGACCATATTGTCCGACCACCTTTTCTATCCACTCTTTGCAGAAAGTTCTTTCACCACAGTCAGTTGGTAAAAAAATATTTCCCACGGCATATTTGCCTTTAACTGGGAGTTCAAATCCAAGTTCTGTACATATGGATTTAAAAAATTCATCAGGTATTGCCGTCAAGATTCCTGCGCCATCGCCTGTATTTTCTTCAAAGCCGCACCCCCCTCGATGATCCATCCGAGAATTGAGGTGGTAGGCGTCTTGCATCAACTGGTGACTAGCCTCTCCGCGGATATTTGCCACGAAGCCTACGCCACAAGATTCCCTCTCTTGATCGTATGAATACAAGCCGGAGTTTTTTGGATAACCTACACGACCATCCAAACGTTTGTGAGTGGGTGTTTCGCTTTTTTTTTCTAGCATGTAGGTTTTGCTACCATAAAATGTTGCCACCTGCTTCGTGCGCTTTGCCGCTTGGACTGCTGGTTGTAAAAATGCTCTCCATATTTGGAACTGAAAATCTTTCATGGCCGGTATGAATGCGTAAGGGCCGGCTGATACCTTATTAACACGACAGTATTACGTTATTTGCTGCAAAACCGACTTACTGTTTTAAGCTCTTTTGCGGGAAAACCGTTAGAAAAAGGACTTTAGATGCCAAACAATACCATTGGCTAGAGTAAAGTCAAGCCGAGATATATCAGTCCTACATGTAAAATCTGAAGCAATAAGATGGGTTTTGGGGAGGTTCATCAAAATTTCAGTAAGCATCATACTTATTCTCGTTAAGAAGAAGTTTTATGGTGTAGCCACAAAGTATCTTTAAATTTTTTGATAAAAAGTCTGTTTCTTCACATAAAATTATAAAGTAATAGGATGTGATGGGAACAACTGAAGTGATGTATGTTGTCACAGTTACACGACGATGTGGTTACGTATATAATTTGAGAGTATATGGCATAAACAATACCAATATGCGATGTAATGGAGTAATTGTTAATCTGGAGGATTGCGTCATGGGTGTGAATATTACGATAACAGATGTTGGTCCACGTGATGGTCTTCAAAACTTATCGAGAATACTCTCCGTGGCAGAGAGGGCGAGCCTTATTAAATCGCTCATCAAAGCTGGAATCTCTTCTATTGAAATAGGGAGCTTTGTGTCACCTCGCGCGGTTCCTACCATGGCAGATACTGATTCATTATTTAATTTGTTAGAGATTAACGATGATGTTGATTATTTTGCATTAGTGCCGAATTTCAAGGGCTATCAATTGGCGCATAGTGTTGGGATAAAAAATGTTGTTTTAGTTGTTTATGCCAGCAATTCTATGTCAAATAGCAATGTTGGCATGACCATGCAAGAGGCAGAAAAGTCTGCGATCAAGATTATAAAGCAGGCGAAAAGTGACCGTATCAAAATAACTGCGACTATATCTGTCGCATTTGGGTGTCCATTTGAGGGGAATATTGATCCCGCCATTTCGGAAAAGTTGGTAGATAAGTTATCAGACGCTGGTGCAGACAGATTGGTTTTAGCAGATACAATTGGCGCTGCGAATCCACGGCAAGTATCGGCCCTGATGAATCGTCTTGCTGAAAAGAATGATCCTCAATTTTTGGGTTGTCACTTTCATGATACGCGCGCGATGGGCTTAGCTAATGTATATGCAGCGTCAGAGTCGGGTATTCGATATTTTGATACTTCAATTGCGGGGCTCGGAGGATGCCCGTTCGCACCGGGATCCTCTGGAAACGTAGCTACAGAGGATGTGGTAATGATGCTTGAGCAGATGGGATACCGCACTGGAATTAATCTAAGTAAACTTTTATCTACATCTAAATTTGCAGCGAAACTTACGGCTTCGGAGTCTTCAGGACGAACCTCTTCGTGGTTGAATAGTCAATATCGTGGTTAATTTTGGCTGTGGCTCTCTGAATTAAAAGAGATTGATGTATGGGTATTCATTGGTATCCGGGGCATATGTACAAAGCTACAAAAGCGATGATCGAGTTGTTGCCCCAAGTTGACATTATAATCGAACTGATCGATGCTCGGATTCCATACAGCAGCTCGAATCCAGTAATTGCAAAGATCGCAAAAGAGAAGGCGTGTATAAGGATACTCAACAAGGCCGATCTTGCAGACCCAAAGATTACCGCGGTCTGGCGGAAAAATATTAATGATACTAAATGCGTTAAGACTCTTTCTTGCGATCTTGGGACAAAGGAGCAAATCTCGCAAATTATGAATCTTTGTTCTTCACTCTCAGCTAATAAAATTGGCCAACCTACATTGGTATTAGTTGTCGGCATACCCAACGTGGGCAAATCTACCTTAATAAATGCATTGGCGGGAAGGCGTGTGGCTTCGACCGGTGATGAACCAGCTGTAACTAAAGGACAACAGAGAGTTAACTTGCGAAATGGAATTATATTGATTGATACGCCAGGAATCCTGTGGGGAAAGGTAGAAAATGAATCTAGTAGCTTTAGACTTGCAGCTACGGGAGCAATAAAAAATACCGCAGTGACTTATGAGGAGGTGGGAATTTTTGCGGCTAGATATCTTTTGGATAATTATCCTAAATATCTAAAGAGGCGGTTCATTTTTAGTGAAATGCCATTAACTGAGTCGGATCTTTTAGATCATATTGGGATAAAACGTGGCTGCTTAGGTGTGGGAGGCAGGATAGATCGAGAACGCGCAGCAACGATTTTTATCAATGAACTACGCTCCGGTGCTATAGGAAAAATAAGCCTCGAGACTCCGGAATTGATTGACAAAGAATCATTACATTTGAAGCCCTCTCTGACTAAAATCACAGGTGCTTTAGGGTGAAGTAGCAGCAGTGTTCATTTGTCTAGAAAAACGTGAGTATGCTTATAGAGTGGTACTGATTACTCCCACGAAAACTTGAAAATTCTGTCCAATATACCCCCCTTTGGACTTGCATCTTTTTCCAAATATGTTTAGCTTAGTTATTTTAACGATCCTTTTTGACCATGCAATCTTTGATCACTTGCTTTTTATTTGTCGTCTACCCTATTTTAATGGTGTTCGTGGTGCTCCCGCATAAACTCGGTTATCTTTTTCATAAATATTTATACACCTATTTGATTGCACTTGGAGTGATGTTGCTCTCAGCGAGTGGTTACGCAGGCTATTTTCAAGTATGGAGCAATGATGATGACATTGTGCAGTTTCAAATGTTTTGCATTGCCGCTGCGCTTTACTCTCCGTTACACTTTGTTATCACGCAGCCCTTTGAACCTCAGTTTCACGAACTTCACAGTTGGATTTTGAACAAAACGTTGGGTGGACCCCCCAGCGCCTGACAGGGTATAAATATTTTACGGAGCATTCAGATTTAATTGCATGTTCGTCTGCACAGTTGTGCGCAAGAGCTAACATTGCTGAGATTACTCTAAATTTTTAATCTTTTGGTCGTTGTCCTACAATAATCAATCCAATTTAGGAGGTCGATGTAAACTTCAGCTCGATTTATTTCGTTAAAAATTTCATGTCGTCCCCCTGAATAAAGTTTCATATGCACCTCACGCAGCCCAGCACTGGAAAGTTTTTCAAATAATGTGTGTACGTGTTTCCCTGAACGACCCACAGGATCTCGATCACCCGCTACAAGGTATATGGGAAGGTCAGCTTTCAATTTTTTAAGAGCTGTAGAGTTGAACAACTTTGAGGCTGCCGAAAAAAAGTCAAGCCAAGATTGGGCGGATATAGGCTGCCCACAAAGGGGATCTTTGACGTATTTATCTACAATTAGCGGATCCCTAGAAAGCCAATCGGCTTCGGTTCGTGTGGTTCCAAAGCCTCGATTAAAACTTTTAAATGAAAGATGTTGTAGTACTTTGCTTGGTGATCTTCGGCCTAATCTTAATTTCTCGAATGTTGCAATCATTTTGCCGAAACTATAAGTGATGGTGGGTGAACATGTTATTCCACTGAGGACTAGCGCGTTCGGCGCAATTTTATTAGCCTCTTGAAATTCTTGGCTAATGTTTAGCGCAAGCAATGCTCCCATACTGTGTCCAATGATAAATGGACGCAGTCTAGTCTCTTGTTTAAGTTTGCTGAGCAATCGTTTTTGGTCATTTAATAATAAATCCCAGCTTTTATGATCGCCTACATGGTTCAAACTATTTGAGTTTAAGCCTGTTTGTCCATGTCCCCGATGATCATCTGCAGACACAAAATAACCATTTGACTGCAGATAGCTTCCCAAATTCTCGTAGCGCGCGGCGTGCTCGCTCATCCCGTGTATGATATGTATCCATCCAAGAATTTTTTTCGGTCGCCACGTATAGTAACTGATGTCACAAGTATTTTCATCAGCCGAACCAAACGTGACATTATGTTTTTCCATTTCAAATTACCTAGATCTATTTTTAATGCTTACGGTGTTACTACTTTGAATGAAACGCAAAATCTTTTATTGTGTACATTTTACGAATCATTTAAACACATCATTGTGCCGAAGCCGTGAAAAACAGAAAACTCAATTATATTGATACGCCATATGAAGGAATTTCATCGGAGCAGTATCAAATTGAAAAACGTCGTCTTCAAATTGAATTGCTACGAATCCAACAACGCCTCATAAAGGATGGCGCTCGGATGGCCGTTATTTTCGAGGGCCGAGATGCGGCCGGTAAAGGATCTACGATCAAACGGTTTGTGGAAAACCTTATTCCTTCTCACGCGCATGTGGTCGCTCTTGGAATCCCGAGTGAAAGTGAATCAAAGTATTGGTTTAGGCGTTATGAGCGCTATTTTCCAATATCTGGAAATATGACGTTCTTTGATCGTTCTTGGTATTCGAGAGCGTTAATAGAGCCAACAATGGGGTATTGCTCAGAAAAACGATATAAAATATTTATGAAAAAGGTATTGCATTGGGAGCACATGCATATCAACAACGGATTATTACTGACAAAGTTTTACTTGTCTATAAATCGAGAAACTCAGCTGTTCAGGTTTGGAGATAGGTTAAGTGATCCACTCACTTATTGGAAATTTTCTGAGAATGACCTGTATGCTCGCAAAAAATGGACAATCTTTACTAAGTACAAGGAACAGATGTTTAACCATACCTCTTCAGAGATTTCTCCATGGGTAGTGATTTCAGCCAATAAAAAGCGTGAAGCGAGACTCACTGCCATGTTATATTTAGTTCGCGTTGCCGGGCGCTCCGCATTTGTACCGTTGACAGGAGAGGACGTAAAAGAGGAACACAGTGTAAGCATAGACGGTGTCAAATTCAGTAATCTTAGCCTTCAACAGATGGTAGTGTTAAAAACTCTCAGAGACTCAGATTAAACTACCCCTTAATGTTACTTTGGTGGAAGCAGCTCCATTGTTTTTATCCCATGCACTTCAGACTACAGGACTAACCAAGGTATGATGGCTTCAAAAACGCTGACAAATACGCTTAGCCTTCCCGTGATTGAATCGGCAGGCGGGTTAGTTTGTAATAAACACCATCATATTCTACTAATTTTTAAGCGGGGCAAGTGGGATATGGC
>MDTC01102295.1_pt1 | contig 20576 bp, 29 predicted proteins | sample 811181 | NCBI WGS metagenome assembly MDTC01 (sample SAMN05326644, study PRJNA326480) | marine metagenome | isolation source: seawater | place: Pacific Ocean: North | collected 2011 | reverse complement strand
TACAGAACTTTTAGACCTGAAAAAGACGGTTTATTTTGTGCAAGAATTTTTGGTCCAGTAAAAGATTACGAGTGCTTATGTGGAAAGTACAAAAGAATGAAATTTAGAGGAATAATATGTGAAAAATGTGGTGTAGAAATTACAAAATCCAATGTCAGAAGAGAAAGAATGGGACATATTGATCTAGCTTGTCCTGTAGCACATATTTGGTTTTTAAAATCTTTGCCAAGCCGAATAGCCTTGGCTATAGATATGAAATTAAAAGAAGTCGAAAAAGTTCTTTATTTTGAAAGTTTTATAGTTATAGAACCTGGAACCACAACTTTAAAAAAAGGGCAGCTACTAACTGAAGAAGCTCTTAGCAAAGCACAAGAAGAATTTGGTGAAGAATCTTTTTCAGCAGGTATAGGAGCCGAAGCAGTTAGAGAAATACTGCTAAGTTTAGATTTGTTAAAAGAACAAAAAAAACTAAGAGATTCTTTAAAAGAAATAAAATCAAAAGTTACTGAAGAAAGAACAATAAAAAGATTAAAACTAGTAGAGTCTTTTATAAGTTCTGAAAATAAACCAGAGTGGATGATTTTAACTAAAGTTCCTGTTATACCTCCAGAATTAAGACCGTTAGTTCCTTTGGACGGAGGAAGATTTGCTACATCAGATCTTAATGATCTTTACAGAAGAGTTATAAATAGAAATAATAGACTTAAAAGATTATTAGATCTAAAAGCCCCAGATATTATAATAAGAAACGAAAAAAGAATGTTGCAAGAGTCAGTAGATGCGCTTTTTGACAACGGTAGAAGAGGTAGAGTAATTACTGGAACAGGCAAAAGGCCACTCAAATCTCTTGCTGAAATGCTAAAAGGAAAACAAGGTAGATTTAGACAAAATTTATTAGGAAAAAGAGTTGATTATTCAGGTAGATCGGTAATTGTAGTAGGGCCTGAACTTAAACTTCATCAATGTGGATTACCAAAAAAAATGGCCTTAGAATTATTCAAGCCATTTTTATATGCAAGATTAGATAAATTAGGATTAGCAACAACAATTAAACAGGCAAAAAGATTAGTTGAAAAAGAAAAAAGTGAAGTCTGGGACGCTTTAGAATATATTATTAGAGAACATCCTGTCATTCTTAATAGAGCGCCAACTTTACACAGATTAGGTGTTCAAGCATTTGAAGCAAAACTTATTGAAGGAAACGCTATTGAACTACACCCTCTAGTTTGTGCAGCATTTAACGCTGACTTTGACGGTGATCAAATGGCTGTTCACATTCCCTTAAGTTTAGAAGCTCAATTAGAAGCAAGAGTTTTAATGATGTCAACCAATAACATATTAAGCCCATCAAATGGCAAACCTATAATTGTACCTAGCCAAGATATAGTTTTGGGTATTTATTACTTATCTCAATCTAATGAAAAAGATGAAAAGCCAAAAGGAATATTTTTAAATATTCAAGAAATAGAACATGCTTTAGAAAATAAATCAATCAGCCTCCATTCAAAAATTGTTTCCATTTTTAAAACAATTGACGAGAAAGGCAACGAAGTAAAACAAAAATATATAAGTACAGCTGGTAGATTTTTGTTAGCAAATGTATTACCAAAAAATAGTAAAATTAAATTTACTTTAATAGATAAATTATTAACTAAAAAAAATGTTTCTGAAGTTATAGACACTATCTTTAGATATTGTGGACAAAAAGAAACAGTGATATTTTGTGACAGAATAAAAACTTTAGGATTCAAACATGCCTTCAAAGCCGGAATATCTTTTGGTAAGGATGATTTAATTATTCCAAAAACAAAAGAAAAATTAATTAACGAAACTAAAAAACAAATAGAAGAATATGAAAAACAATATTCAGATGGTTTAATTACTAGAGGAGAAAAATACAATAAAGTTGTAGACATTTGGTCTAAGTGCACTGACACAGTTGCCAATGAAATGATGAGAGAAATTTCGTCAGCAGAAAAAATATACCCAGATGGAAGAATTGAAACAAATTCTGTGTACATGATGGCGGATTCTGGCGCTAGAGGATCACAAGCACAAATGAAGCAGCTTGCCGGAATGAGAGGTTTGATAGCTAAACCATCAGGTGAAATTATTGAGACTCCTATAGTTGCCAATTTTAAAGAAGGTTTGACAGTATTGGAGTATTTTAATTCTACTCATGGCGCTAGAAAAGGACTTGCTGATACAGCATTAAAAACTGCTAATTCGGGATATTTAACAAGAAGACTATGTGACGTAGCTCAAGATCTTCAGGTAACAATTAATGACTGTAATTCAAAAACTTCTATTACTTTAACCGAAATTATAGAAGGCGGTAATATTTTAGTAAGTTTATCTGAAAGAGTTTTAGGAAGAGTCCCTGCTCACGACATTAAACATCCTATATCTGGAGAAACTATTGTAAAAAAGAAAAATTTAATTAATGAATCTGATTGTGATTTAATAGATGCAGCCGGTGTTAAATCAATAAATGTATATTCAGTAATAACCTGCGAAGCCGAAAGAGGTGTTTGCCAAACGTGTTATGGAAGAGATTTATCCAGAGGAAAATTAGTTAATATTGGAGAAGCTATTGGAATGATAGCGGCTCAATCAATTGGTGAACCAGGTACTCAGTTAACTATGAGAACATTCCATGTTGGAGGAACTGCACAAATTAAAGAAGAGTCTCAAATTATTTCTCAATCTAAGGGTAAATTGAATATTATAAATAAAAATTTAATTCAAGATTCTAAAAATAATATAATTGTGATGGGAAGAAATACTCAGCTTTCCATAGAAGACAATAATGGGATGCAATTAGCTATATACAAAGTTAATTATGGATCAAAACTTTTCTTTAAAGATGGAGATTTAATTGAAAAAGGTAAAAAAATAGCAGAATGGGACCCTTATACTTTGCCAGTTATTGCTGAAAAAAGCGGAACTGTAAGCTATATGGATTTGATAGAAGGAACTTCTTTGACTGAAACATTAGATGATGCAACTGGAATTGCATCTAAATCAGTTACTGACTGGAAATCTTTGTCAAAAAATTCAGAATTAAAACCAAGACTTACTTTAAGAGATGGAAAAGGTGAATTAATTAAAAAAGCGGATGGAAATGTTGCTAGATATTATTTGGTTCCTGATACTATACTTTCAGTTAAAGATGGCCAAAAAATTTCAGCAGGAGATGTTTTGGCTCGTTTACCAAAAGAAACATCTAAAACTAAGGATATCACAGGAGGATTACCTAGAGTTGCTGAACTGTTTGAAGCTAGAAGACCAAAAGATAGCGCTATAATTGCTGAAAACGATGGAGTCATTGAATTTGGAAAAGAAGTGAGAGGAAAACAAAAAATTTCTATTGTTTCTAGCAAAGGTGAAACTTCAAATTATTTAATACCTAAAGGCAAGCATGTTAATTTTAACCAAGGAGAAAAAATAAAAAAAGGAGAATATTTATTAGACGGAAGACCTGCTCCTCACGATATTTTAAGAATACTTGGTGTGGAAAGATTAACTGAATATTTTGTTAGCGAAGTACAAGAAGTCTACAGATTACAAGGAGTAGTCATAAATGACAAACATATAGAAACTATTGTTAAACAAATGTTGAAAAAAATTGAAATTAAAGAACCTGGTGATTCAGATTTATTACTAGGTGAGGTAATAGACTTGTTAGATATGAAAAAAATTAACAATGAATTGAAAAAAAATAATAAAAAACCGGTTGCTTTTGAAAGAGTTTTACTAGGTATTACAAAAGCATCTTTGCAAACTAATTCATTTGTTTCTGCAGCTTCATTTCAAGAAACAACTAGAGTCTTAACAGACGCTTCAATTAAAGGAAAAATTGACCATCTACAAGGTCTTAAAGAAAACGTTATTGTGGGAAGACTAGTTCCTGCCGGCACAGGACTTACCAAAATGGGATGGGATAGCGAAGCTAGAAAACAGGATAAAGTAAGATTGGAAGAGATTAAAAAACAACAATTAGAAAATCAACCAGCATCCGAATAAACCGCTTATTACATAGCATTAACAGACCTATTAGTTATTGACTTTTATACTTCTAGTGTTAGTTTAGCGCAATTTTGATAGTTGGAAGTAGGGCAGTATTTAACCTTAAACACTAACTTAGAATACCTTGAAATCAAGGCTTGCCTAAATTTTTAACTTCAAAAATTACATTATGCCAACGATTAATCAGTTAATAAGAAAGTCTAGAACCAAACCAGTTTTAAGAAACAAGGTTCCAGCTTTAGAAAAACAACCTCTCAAGAGAGGCGTGTGTGTAAAAGTTTATACAACAACTCCAAAAAAACCAAACTCAGCTTTAAGAAAAGTTGCGCGAGTAAGACTGTCAAATGGTTTTGAAGTGACTGCTTATATTCCAGGAGAAGGCCATAACTTACAAGAACATTCTGTAGTATTGATTAGAGGAGGTCGTGTGAAAGATTTACCTGGAGTTCGTTATCATATTCTTCGTGGAAATTTAGATACTCAAGGTGTAGCAAACAGAAAGAAAAGAAGATCGTTATACGGAACCAAAAAACCAAAATAAAAATTATTATGTCACGAAAAAGAAAAGCTCCATTAAGAAAAATTTATCCAGATCCCAAGTATGGCTCAATAACAGTATCAAAATTTATTAACTCTATAATGTATGACGGTAAAAGATCTACTGCTGAAAGAATTTTATATACAGCATTAGAAAAAATTAAAGAAAAAAGCAAAGAAGATCCCTTAAAAACTTTTAACTCAGCAATTAGTAATGTTAAACCAAATTTAGAAGTTAGATCAAGAAGAGTGGGAGGGGCGACCTACCAAGTTCCAGTTGAAGTAAAATCAAGCAGATCACAAGCTTTAGCTTTAAGATGGATTATGGAAGCTACAAGAAAAAGAAAAAATAAAACAATGTCAGAAAAATTATATTTTGAATTATTAGATGCTTCACAAAACAAAGGATCAGCAATTAAAAAAAGAGAGGACACACATAAAATGGCAGAATCAAACAAAGCTTTTGCTCATTTTAGATGGTAATTTATTATGTCTAAAAAATATCCATTAGATAAATATAGAAACATTGGAATCATGGCACACATAGATGCCGGAAAAACCACTACAACAGAAAGAATTTTGTACTACACAGGAAAGAGTCATAAAATTGGTGAAGTTCATGATGGAGCAGCAACTATGGATTGGATGGAACAAGAACAGGAAAGAGGTATTACCATTACTTCTGCCGCAACCACGTGTTTTTGGAAAGATCATAGAGTTAACATCATAGACACACCGGGTCACGTTGATTTTACAATTGAAGTCGAAAGATCTTTAAAAGTTTTAGATGGTGCTGTTTGTGTATTTGATGGTGTAGCAGGTGTTGAGCCACAATCAGAAACTGTTTGGAGACAGGCTGACAAATACAAAGTTCCAAGAATTTGTTTTGTAAATAAACTAGACAGAACAGGAGCTGATTTTTTTAGATGTGTAGAGATGATTAAAGATAGACTTGGTTGTAAACCTTTAGTTATTCAAATACCTGTTGGAATAGAATCTGAATTAAAAGGTGTTGTTGACCTTGTTAAAATGAAAGCTATTTTATGGAAAGATGAAAAATTAGGAGCAGAATTCGAATTAGTTGATATACCAGAAAATTTAAAAGATTCTGCTAACAAATACAGAAAAGAACTTGTTGAAACAGCAGTAGAGCAAGATGAAAAACTAATGGAAGAATATCTCGGTGGAAAAGAAATTTCTGAGATAGATCTTATTAAGTGTATAAGAAAAGGAACATTAAGTTTTGATTTTGTGCCAATTATTACAGGCTCGGCATTTAAAAATAAAGGCGTCCAACCATTACTAGATTCAGTAGTGAATTTTTTACCTAGCCCAACCGATTTAGGTTCTATTGAAGGAACTAAATTAGGATCTGAAGATAAAGTTGAAATGAAATTTAATGAAAACGAACCTTTTTCAGCTTTAGCGTTTAAAGTAGCAAACGATCCATTTGTTGGTTCATTAACATTTATTAGAATTTATTCTGGAACTATTAAAGCGGGAACTTCTATTTATAACTCATCAAAAGAAAAAACAGAACGTGTTGGAAGAATGTTGTTAATGCACGCAAATAGCAGAGAAGATATAAAAGAAGCAAATGCAGGAGATATAGTTGCTCTAGCGGGTTTAAAATACACAATAACTGGACACACGTTATGTGAAGAAGAAAAACCTATTTTATTAGAACCAATGGAGTTTCCAGATCCTGTTATTGAAATTGCAGTTGAGCCAAAAACTAAAGCTGACCAAGAAAAAATGGGAGAAGCGCTAGGTAGACTAGCCAAAGAAGATCCATCTTTTAGAGTTTCATCAGATGAAGAATCTGGACAAACTATCATTAAAGGAATGGGAGAATTACACTTAGATATAATTATAGACAGAATGAAAAGAGAATTTAAAGTCGAAGCAAATATTGGTGCTCCTCAAGTGGCTTATAGAGAAACAATACTTGCACCATCTGAAGTAACTTATATACACAAAAAACAAAGTGGTGGCGCAGGGCAATTTGCAAAAGTTACACTTAACGTTGAGCCTTTAGAAGCAGGAAAAGGAAGGGAAGTTGAAAATAAAATTAAAGGTGGAGCAATTCCTAAAGAATTTATTCCAGGCGTAGAAAAAGGTGTTGAAAGTGTAGCCGACAGTGGAATTTTGGCTGGATTTCCACTGATTGATTATAAAGTTACAATTTTAGATGGATTACACCACGATGTAGATTCAAGCGTTCTAGCTTTTGAAATAGCTTCTAGAATGTGTTTTAGAGAAGCATGTCAAAAAGCTACTTTAAAACTTTTGGAACCCATGATGAAAGTTGAAGTGGTTACGCCTGAAGATTTTATGGGTGATGTAATAGGAGATTTAAACAGTAGAAGAGGCCAAGTTGGAGCGACTGAACCAAGAGGTAATGCAACTGCAATTTCAGCTACGGTTCCCTTAGCAAATATGTTTGGATATATTAACAATTTAAGATCTTCTACCCAAGGAAGAGCTCAATACACAATGCAATTCAGTCATTATGAAAAAGTTCCTCAAAATGTTCAAGATGAGGTAACAAAAAAATTAGCTTAATTTATGGATAAACAAAATATTAGAATACATTTAAGAGCCTACGATAATAAAATTTTAGATTTATCGACAGAAGAAATTGTTAATACAGCTAAACGTACTGGAGCTCAAGTTAAAGGCCCGATACCTTTGCCTACAAGAATTGAAAAATATACTGTTCTTCGATCTCCACATATAGACAAAAAAAGCAGAGAACAATTTGAATCTAGAACTCATAAAAGACTTATAGATATAATTGAACCAACGCCACAAACTGTTGAAGCTTTGATGAAGTTAGATCTTGCTTCTGGAGTGGATATAGAAATTAAAATTTAAAATATGACACTTGGATTAATAGGAACTAAATTAGGTATGACACGTGAATTCACTAAAGGAGGTCAGTCTATACCTGTTACCGTTATAAAAATCGAAAAAGGTAGGGTTATAGATATTATTACCAAAGAAAAAAGAGGTTATTCAGCAGTAAAAGTTGGTTTTTCTAAGATAAAAAATTCTAAATTAACTAAACAAATGAAAGGCTATTTCGTTAAAAAAAATACTGAACCTAAAAAAATTCTTAAAGAATTTAGAATAGAAAAAACAGAAGATTTTAAAGAAGGTAATGAATTTGGACTTGAAATATTAAAAGATAAAAAATTTGTTGATGTTAAATCGAAGACTATAGGTAAAGGTTTTGCCGGTGGAATGAAAAGATGGAATTTTTCTGGTTTAAGAGCTTCACACGGTGTTTCTGTTTCTCATAGAGCGCATGGTTCAACAGGTCAAAATCAAGATCCAGGAAAAGTATTCAAAGGAAAAAAAATGGCTGGCCATATGGGAGATAAGTACAGAACAATGTTGAATTTAGAAATTGTAAAATCTGATATCGAAAATGATTTAATATATTTAAGAGGATCGATACCAGGATCTAAAAATACTAAGGTTTTACTAAGAGAGTCAGTAAAAAATATTAGAAGAAAAACTTTATTAGAAAAAATAGAATTTAAAACAAAGCAGTTAGAATCTAAAAAAGGAAAAAAGAAATAAAATGAAATTAAAACTATTAAACATTGATGGAAGCAAGCCAACGACAATAGATGTTTCAGACAAACTTATAAATCTTAAAGTTAACCATAAGCTTATTAAGTCAGTAGTTGATTGGCAATTAAATCACTCAAAACCAAGAACTGCAAAAACCAAGCAAAGAAACGAAGTAGTTGGTTCAACGAAAAAAATAATTCCTCAAAAAGGAACTGGTGGTGCTCGACACGCCAGTAGAAAGGCTCCGTTATTTGTTGGTGGTGGTGTTGCACATGGTCCCAAAGGAGCTGTTTATAAAATTAAAAAAATTAACAAAAAAGTTAGAAAATTAGCCTTGGCTCAAACATTGTCCAAAAAAAATATAGATAAAAATTTACATATTTTATCTGATGTAAAAAAAGAAATTAAAAAAACAAAAGAATTTAATAAATTTTTAAACGACAACAAATTATCGAATGTATTAATAGTTTCAGATAAAGAGTCGCACAAAAATATAAATAGATCTGCTAGAAATATTAAAAATATAAAAATAATTAATGAAAATGGAACAAATATTTATGATTTATTAAAATATAGAAATGTTATTTTAACATCTACTTCAATCAAGAGTTTAGAAAACAGGTTTTTAAATGAAAAAAATTAATTTTATAGATTCAATCAACCAACCGATTATAACTGAAAAAGCAACTATTTTATCTGAGCAAAATAAAACTGTTTTTAAAGTTCATGGAAGCGCTAATAAAAAAATTATTAAAAAAAATATTGAAAAAATTTTTAAAGTTAATGTTGTTAAAATAAATATTATAAACAAAAAAAGAAAAAAGAAAATTAAACAAGGAAAAATTTCTATTAAAAAAGGATATAAGAAAGCTATTGTTACTCTTAAAAAAGGACAAAGCATTGATTTAGCTACAGGAATTTAATTATGGCATTAAAAACATTTAAACCTTATACAAAATCCACTAGAGGAACCGTTATAGTAAACAAAAGTTTACTTTGGAAAGGTTCATCTTTTAAATCATTAACCAAAGGAAAGAAATCATCTGGTGGAAGAAATCATTATGGTAGAATTACATCAAGATCTAAAGGTGGGGGTCATAAAAATAAATTCAGAATAATTGATTTTATGAGAAAAAAGAAAAATGTTTCCGCTACCGTAGAAAGAATAGAGTACGATCCTAATAGAACTGCTTACATTGCTTTAATCAAATATGAGGACAACGAAAGAAATTATATAATTTGTCCTCAAAATCTTAAAGTCGGAGACAAAATTAAATCTGGTAAAAATATTGAAATCAAAATTGGAAACTGTCTTCAATTAAAAGATATACCTCCTGGCACATCGGTTCATAACGTAGAATTATTACCAGGAAATGGAGGAAAATTAGCTAGATCAGCAGGTTCTTCAGTTACATTGTCAGGTTATGACGATGACTATGCGATCATTAGACTTTCTTCAGGTGAAACTAGAAAAGTTAGAAGTGAATGTTCTGCTACAATAGGAACTGTTTCAAATCCTGATCAAAAAAATATTAAAGTAGGTAAAGCTGGCAGAAATAGATGGAGAGGAAGAAGACCTTCCGTTAGAGGTGTTGCTATGAATCCTGTAGATCATCCACATGGAGGAGGAGAAGGTAAAACTTCTGGTGGAAGAAGTCCTGTTTCACCATGGGGTCAATCTGCAAAAGGTTTAAAAACAAGACGTCCTCAAAGAAGTGACAGATTAATAATAAATAGAAGGAAAAAGAGAAAATAATTATGGCTAGATCTATTTGGAAAGGACCATTTGTGCATCCGAGTTTATTAAAAAAAATTGATAAACTGAAAGATTCTACAAAGAAAAAACCAATTAAAACATGGTCAAGAAATTCAACTATTATTCCAGATTTTGTTGGGCATAGTTTTTTAATACATAATGGAAAAACTTTTATACCCATTACTATTTCTGAAGAAATGGTCGGTCATAGACTAGGTGAATTTGCGCCAACAAGAGTATTTAAAGGTCATACACCTGCCGATAAAAAAGCTGCAGCCGAAGCTGCCACTGGAAGCACTGCTGCTAAAACAACATCTACACCTGCGGCAACTGCGTCACCGTCAAAACCATCAACGAGTCCAACAACAAGTGGAGCATCAAGTGCAAAAAAATAATATTTCTATAAAAGCAGTTAATAAAAATGTTAGATCAAGTCCTAGAAAAATAGCATTGGTTTTAGATTATATAAGAGGCAAAAAAGCTGATATCGCCTTGAAAGATTTAGACTTTGCAAGAAAAAAAGTTGCATTGGATGTAAGCAAAACTGTTAAATCTGCTATAGCAAATGCTGAAAATAATTTTCAATACGATATTGACAATTTGTTTATCAAAGAAGCGTATGTTGGGAAATCTTTAGTAATGAAAAGATTTAGACCTAGAGCAAAAGGAAGAGCTAGCGGAATTAAAAAACCGTTTAGCAGAATAACTATTATATTAGAAGAAAAAAAAGAGGTAAAAAATGGGCCAAAAAGTTAATCCTATAGGTTTGAGACTTGGCGTTAATAGAGGCTGGGATTCAATATGGTTTGCTAAAAAGAAAGAATTTGGAAAATTTTTAATAGAAGACTTTAAAATCAGAAAATATATTAAAAAAAATATTGTTAATTCAGGTGTGTCTGAAATAATTATTGAAAGATCTTCTAAAAAATGTACCGTTTCAATTCATACATCGAGGCCAGGTTTTGTAATTGGAAAAAAAGGAGCTGATATTGAAAAGATTAAAAAAAATATTTCTAAAATTACTTCAAACGAAGTTGCTGTAAATATTAAAGAAATTAAAAAACCAGAATTGAATTCTAATTTAGTAGCTGAAAATATAGCTCAACAATTAGTTAAAAGAATAGCTTATAGAAGAGCAATGAAAAGAGCAATGCAGTCAGCAATGCGATTAAACGCTAAAGGAATTAAAGTTATGGTAAGCGGAAGATTAGCAGGAAACGAAATAGCAAGAACAGAATGGTTAAGAGAAGGAAGTATACCTTTGCATACTTTAAGAGCAAATTTAGACTATGGTGAAGCAGAAGCGTTAACGACGTATGGAATTATTGGAGTAAAAGTTTGGATTTATAAAGGTGAATTATTCGAAAAAGATATTGAAAAAGAAAAAATAGAAAGAGTAAAAAATGCTACAACCAACAAGAACTAAATTTAGAAAAGCTTTTAAAGGCAGAATTCACGGTTCTTCAACACGTGCAGCCATTTTAAACTATGGTCAATACGGATTAAAAGCTCTTCAACCAGATAGAGTGATAGGAAAACAAATAGAAGCCGCAAGAGTTGCTCTTACGAGATACATGAAAAGAACAGGAAAAGTTTGGACAAGAATATTTCCTAATATACCAGTTTCAAAAAAACCAACAGAAGTAAGAATGGGAAAAGGCAAAGGATCACCAGAATATTATGCATGTAGAGTAAAGCCAGGTAGAATTTTATTTGAAGTAGACGGAGTCTCAGAAGAAGTGGCAAGAGAAGCATTGTATAAAGCTAGCGCTAAATTACCAATCAAAACTAAATTTATAAAAAGATGAAAAATAAAAAAGAAAACAAAAAATTAACTAAAGATCAAGCGGAGAAAAAGATACAAACTTTAAAGAAAGATTTATTTAATATGAGATTTAAAAAAGTTAATGGCCAAATTAATAATCCAGCTCAATATAACTTAACAAAAAAAGATATTGCTAGATTGTATACAACAATTAAAAACACAAAATGACAAAAAAAGTATTAAAAGGAAAAGTTACAAGCGCTAAAAATAACAAAACAATAGTGGTGCAAGTTACCAGAAAATTTAAACATCCTTTTTACTCAAAAGTAATTTCAAGATCAAAAAAATACCATGCTCATGATGAAAAAAACAAATTTAAAGAAGGAGATAGCGTCACAATTATTGAATGCAAACCTATTTCTAAAAAAAAATCCTGGGAGGTTGTTGATAGATGATACAAATTCAAACAGAACTAATGGTTGCCGATAACACAGGAGCAAAAAGAGTTGAATGTATAAAGGTTTTAGGTGGTTCAAAAAGAAGGTATGCCGGTGTTGGCGACTTAATAGTTATCAGTGTCAAAGATGCCATACCTAAAGGAAAAGTAAAAAAAGGTGCGGTGCATAAAGCTGTAGTTGTTAGAACAAAAAAAGAAATTTTTAGAGATGATGGTTCTAAAGTTCAATTTGATAACAACGCAGTTGTTCTGACTGATGAAAAAGGCGAACCAATAGGAACAAGAATATTTGGGCCCGTTACAAGAGAGTTGCGTTTTAAAGGACATACAAAAATAATTTCACTTGCACCGGAGGTAATTTAAATAATGTTGTTATTAAAAAAAGGAACACAGGTAAAAGTTATTTCTGGAAAAGACAAAGGTAAAACTGGTGAAATATTAGAAATAAATAGAAAATCAAATTTAGTAAAAGTTAAATCTATAAATTTAATAAAAAGACATTTAAAACCTACTAAGGAAAACAAGGGAGGAATTATTTCTAAAGAGGCTTTTTTGCACCAATCTAATGTTAAAAATATTGATGTTAAAAAAAAACAGAAAAATCAAAAAACTAATGAGAAAAAATGACACCTAGATTAAAAGATATTTTTGAAAAGGAAATGAGCTCTAGATTAATGAAGAAGCTAGAATATAAAAACAAGCATCAAGTTCCAAAAATGCTAAAGATTGTTTTAAACATGGGTTTAGGATCAGATGCTTCAGATGGAAAAAAAATTAAAACATGTGTGGATGATATGACATTAATTACAGGTCAAAAAGCAGTGATAACAAAATTTAAAAAATCAATCTCAAATTTTAAAACCAGAAAAGGCTCAAGTGCGGGAGTCAAAGTTACTTTAAGATCTAATAAAATGTATGAATTTTTGGACAGATTGATAAATATTGCGTTGCCAAGAATTAAAGATTTCAAGGGTTTGAGTCCGAAAGGTGTAGACAACTCTGCAAATTATAGTTTTGGAATAAAAGAACATATAATTTTTCCAGAAGTTAATTTTGACAAAGTAGACAAAATTAGAGGCTTAGACATAACAATAGTTACAAACAGCAATTCTAGAAATGCAACACTAGCACTATTAAAAGAATTTAATTTTCCAATAACCGATAAAAAAAACTAAAAGGAGAGATATGGCAAAAACAAGCGCAATACAAAGAAATTTAAAAAGAATTAAACTTAATAAAAGATATGAAAAAAAAAGAATGGAATTAAGAAAAATTATTAAAAACAAAAAATTAGAGTTGTCAGAAAGATTTGCTGCACAATTGAAATTAAATAAATTACCCAAAAATTCTTCGAAAATAAGAATAAGAAATCGATGTGAAATAACTGGTAGGCCACATGGCGTATACAGAAAATTAAAAATATCAAGAATTGCTTTGAGAGAAATGGCATCGTCTGGCAAAATTCCTGGTATGATTAAATCAAGCTGGTAGGAGAAAAATATGACTTTGATGGATCCAATAGGAGATATGTTTACAAGAATAAGAAATGGTCAAATGCGATTGTTAAACAGTATAGACGTACCTGTTTCAAATTTTAGATTAAAAATTTTAGAAGTTTTAAAACAAGAAGGGTACATTTTAAATTATTTTATTGAAAAAAAAGAAAAAAACAAAAAAAATTTAAAAGTAGATTTAAAATATTATGAAGGAGCTCCTGTCATAAAAGAAATTAAGAGAATATCTAAACCTGGAAGAAGAGTTTATTCTAGAGCAACAAGTATTCCAAAAATTCAAAATGGTCTTGGTTTAGCTATAGTTTCTACGCCCAAAGGAGTTATGTCAGATATTGAAGCAAGAAAAAATAACTTAGGTGGAGAAATAATTTGTAGGGTATTTTAATGTCTAAAATTGGAAAAAAATTAATAACGGTACCAAAAGAGTCTTCAATAAAAATTGAAGGTGAAAAACTTACTATTACTGGACCAAAAGGCTCAAAAGAATTAAACATAAATGATAAAATTTTTTCTTCATCTGTAAATGAAAAAAACCAATTTCAAATTTCTCCAAAAGATAAGAAAGTAAACAAAAAAACATCAATTTTATGGGGCACCTATAGAAGTTTAATAAATAATGCGATTTATGGTGTTTCCTCAGGACATGAAAAAATTTTAGATGTTACCGGAGTTGGTTTTAGAGCAAATTTAAAAGGTGAGATCTTAAATTTACAATTAGGTTTTAGTCATGATATTAATTTTAAAATACCCAAAGGTATAAAAATAATTGTTGAAAAACAGACTGTTATTAAAATATTTGGAGCAGATAAAGAATTAGTTTCAAAAATTGCTTCGGATATTAAGGCATTAAAACCTGTGGAACCATATAAAGGAAAAGGAATAAAAGAAAAAAATCAATTTGTTTTAAGAAAAGAAGGAAAGAAAAAATAAATTATGAGAAAATTAAACAAAAAAACGAAAAGAAAGCTAAGAAATAGAAAAAAAATAAAAAAAGTTAGCAGAAACAGATACAGAGTATCAATATACAAATCTCTAAAAAATATTTCTGCACAAATTATTGATGATAAAGCAAAAAAAACTCTAGTTTCAGCATCATCAATTGAAAAAGAAATTAAAAAGAATAAAAAAAACAAGATTGAGACTTCAAATTTATTAGGAGAAATTTTGGCAAAAAGAGCTATTGGCAAGAAAATTAACAAAGTTTATTTTGATCGTGGCTCAAACAAATATCATGGTCGAATAAAGGTTTTTGCTGATTCATTAAGAAAAAACGGATTGGAATTTTAAAATGAAAGAAATTAAATTCAAAGAAAAAGAAAAAAGCGAATACAAAGAAAAATTGGTTGCCATTAACAGAATAACAAAAGTAGTTAAAGGTGGTAGAAGATTTGGTTTTGCAGCTTTAGTAGTTGTGGGTAATCAAAAAGGTTCGATTGGTATTGGTCAAGGTAAATCCAAACAAGTTCCAGATGCTATAAGAAAAGCAACCGAAGTTGCAAAAAGAAACCAAGTTAAAATTCCTTTAAAAGAAGGAAGAACTTTACATCATGATGTAAAAGGTAAAAATGGCTCCGGAAAAGTTTTTATGAGAGCCGCTCCTGCTGGAACAGGTATAATTGCAGGTGGACCGGTTAGATCTGCTTGTGAAGTTTTGGGAATTCAAGACATAGTAGCAAAATCTTTAGGCTCTGCTAACCCACATAATGTTTTAAAAGCATGCATTAAAGGTTTAATCTCTCAAACTTCACCAAAATTAATATCTGCTATAAGAGGAAAAAAAATATCTGAAATAATTCAAAAAAGAGAAAGCGGACAATGAAATTAAATAATTTAATAAAAACTAATAAAAAAAAAATTAGACCAGGCAGAGGCATAGGATCAGGCAAAGGTAAAACTTCAGGAAGAGGCCACAAAGGTCAGAAATCTAGATCAGGAGTGGCGGTAAAAAGCTTTGAAGGTGGTCAAATGCCTTTATATAGAAGGTTACCTAAAAGAGGTTTTAAATCAATTTATAAAAATAATACAGCTATTATTAATCTTTCTTCTTTACAAAAACATTATGATAATAAAAAATTAGATTTTAAAATTACAATTGATTTAAAAGTTTTAAAAGAAAAGAAAATTATTAATAAAAAATTTGAGAAACTTAAAATCCTTGGTTCTGGTGATATTAAGAATAAAATAAGTATATCTGCAAATTTTATTTCAAAAGAAGCTAAATCAAAAATTGAGAAGATAGGCGGAACCCTTAATATTTTGAAAAAATAATATTAATTATGTCTCAAGAAAATTTAAACCAAAGCGCTTTTAGTCAAGCTTCTGATCTTAAAAAAAGGATTATTTTTACAGTTATTTTATTAATAGTTTATCGTCTTGGAACTTATGTTCCCTTGTCTGGTATAGATCCTGATGCTTTAAAAGAAATAATGTCCACAAGTCAAAAAGGTCTATTGGGAATGTTTAATATGTTTTCTGGTGGAGCTGTTACAAGGATGGCAATATTTGCTTTAGGTATAATGCCATACATATCTTCATCTATAATCGTTCAATTATTGACAGGAGTGTCTGATTATTTCAAAAATTTAAAAGAACAAGGAGAAATTGGTAGAAAAAAAATAACTCAAATTACACGTTATGGCACGGTATTGATTGCATGTTTGCAAGGTTATGGTGTTTCAGTGGGTTTAGAAAATGCTGGTTCTATTGTTGTTGAGCCAGGATTGTATTTTAGAATAGTTACAACTATTTCTTTGGTAGCTGGAACTACATTTTTAATGTGGTTAGGAGAACAAATTACATTGCGAGGAATAGGAAACGGTATTTCATTGATAATTTTTTCAGGGATAGTTGCTGAAATTCCTAGAGCTTTAGCATCAACTTTTGAACTAGGTAGAACAGGCGCGTTATCAGCAGCGATGATTGTTGGAATATTTGTTTTAGTAATACTTACAGTCCTTTTTATTGTTTTTGTTGAAAGAGCAATGAGAAAAATTTTAATCAATTATCCAAAAAGACAAGTGGGAAACAAAATTTACGGAGGAGAGTCTTCTCATTTGCCTTTGAAGATAAATACAGCAGGTGTAATTCCTGCAATATTTGCATCAGCATTGTTGTTATTGCCAGTAACGATATCAAATTTTGGTTTTTCAGATTCTGAATTGTTTTTAAACATTTCCTCTATGTTTACTCAAGGACAACCTCTTTATATGCTTTTATATGCTTTTGGAATAATATTTTTCTCTTTTTTTTATACATCAATAGTTTTTAATCCAAAAGAAACAGCAGAGAATCTTAGAAAATATGGTGGTTATATTCCAGGAATAAGACCCGGAGAAAGATCAGCAGAATATATTGAAAGTATTTTAATTAGATTAACAACGATTGGATCTCTTTACCTTACATTTGTTTGTTTATTGCCCGAGTTTTTAATTTCTAAATATCCTATACCATTTTATTTAGGAGGGACATCAATTTTGATAGTTGTAGTGGTTGCCATGGATACTGTGACCCAAGTCCAAACTAGATTAATGAGTTCTCAATATGAATCTTTAATTAAAAAAACAAAATTTGGAAAATAGATATTAGATAATGAACATTATTATCTTTGGTCCTCCTGGAGCTGGCAAAGGAACACAGTCAAATTATATAGTTTCTAAATATAAATTGTTTCAACTTTCTACTGGAGATATTTTAAGAAAAGAAATGGAAAAAAAATCCCAATTAGGAATGAGAATCTCTCAATTAATGGATTCTGGGAACTTAGTTTCCGATGAAATAGTTAGTAAATTGGTTGAAACTATTATTTCTAATAAAGAATACAAGAATCGAATTGTATTTGATGGTTATCCAAGAAATTTAAAACAAGCAAAAGATCTTGAAAGCCTCTTAACCAGTCATAAACAAAAAATAAATTTAGTTCTTAATTTAAAAGTTAATTTAGAAACAATAAAAAAAAGAATTATTGGCAGATATATCTGTTACAAATGTGGAAAAATTTATAATAAATTTTTTAATCCAGCGCCAAAAAATGACAATTGTTGTTCAGAGAAATTTTTACAAAAAAGAAAAGACGATAATGTTGATGTTCTTATTAAACGTTTTGAAACATACAAAAAAGACACTGAACCAGTTTTAAATTTTTATAATGAATTGAAACTTCTTAAAGAAGTAAATGGTGAGAATTCAATAGATCAAATTTGTAAAGAAATTAGCGATATTATGGCTCTTATATAGGGTTGACTTTAAAGAATAAGGACATATAAATACGATTTTAAAACATTAGCTCATTATATTATGGCACGAATAGCCGGAATTAACATTCCACAAAATAAAGTTGTCAGTATAGCATTGACATATATTCATGGTATAGGATTACATTCTTCAAAGAAGATATGTAAAAAATTAGAAATATCAGACAAAACTAGAGTTAATCAGTTAACAGAAGATCAAGTTTTAAAAATTAGAGAATTTATAGATCAAAATCATAAAGTTGAAGGTGATTTAAGAAGAGAGGTTTCGGTAAGCATTAAAAGACTTGTAGATTTGTCAACTTATAGAGGAAGCAGACATAAAAAAAAACTTCCTGTGCGCGGTCAAAGAACTCACTGTAATGCTAGAACAAGAAAAGGCAAAGCCATTGCTATTGCAGGTAAAAAACTAACACCATTAAAAAAATAGATTAAGTTTTATAAATGAATAAAAAAACTAAAAAAGAAGAAAAAAACAAAATTGAAGACAAAGCAACGATTACCAAAGTAAAAGAATCACAATTTAAAAAGAAAAAGAAAATTAAAAGAAATATTACTTCTGGAATTGCTTATGTTTCTTCAACTTTCAACAATACTATTATTTCTATTGCTGATGAAAGTGGAAATGTTATTTCCTGGTCATCTGCCGGTTCTAAAGGTTTTAAAGGTTCAAGAAAATCAACTCCTTATGCCGCACAAGTTGCTGCCGATGATGCTGGAGGAAAAGCTTATGAACAAGGTTTAAGAATTTTATCTGTGCAAGTAAAAGGTCCAGGTTCTGGTAGAGAAACTGCGTTAAGAGCATTTCAATCAAAAGGATTTAAAATAACTTCTATTATTGACACAACGCCTATGCCACATAATGGAGCAAGACCACCAAAAAAAAGGAGAGTATAATTTAATGGAAACAGCAAATAATATAATTGACAAAAACTGGAAGGCTTTAATAAAACCGAAAAAACTTGAAATAACAAGCAATCAAGATAAATCTATAGCAACTGTTGTTGCAGAACCATTAGAAAAAGGTTTTGGTCAAACAATAGGTAATTCTTTGAGAAGAATATTGTTATCTTCAATTCAAGGAGCAGCTGTTACAGCAATTCAAATTGATGGTGTTTTGCATGAATTTTCTTCAATCAAAGGAGTTAGAGAAGATGTTACGGATATTGTTTTAAATGTAAAAAATTTAGCAATTAAATCAAATGCAAATGGAGCAAAAAAAATAATTTTAGATGTTAAAGGTCCAAAAGAAGTAAAAGCAAAAGATATTACTTTAGTTTCTGATATTGAAATTTTAAATCCCGAACAAACTATATGTAATTTAGATGAGAAAACAAATTTTCATATGGAATTAATTGTTAACACTGGAAAAGGATACATGCCTTCAGTTAAAAACAAATCTGAAGATAATCCACTTGGACTAATAAGTATAGATTCATTGTTTAGTCCGGTCAAAAAAGTTTCTTTTTCAATAGAAAATACTAGAGCTGGAAGTGCTTTGGATTATGATAAACTTCTTATGACCGTTGAAACTAACGGAACAGTAGATGCAGAAGATGCAATTGCATATTCTGCACGAATATTTCAAGACCAACTTTCAATGTTTGTAAATTTTGAAGATCCAAAGGAAGTTATTCAAGAAGTAAAATCATCAGAACCAGAATTCAATAGAAATTTATTGAAAAGAGTAGAAGAATTAGAATTATCTGTGAGATCTATGAACTGTTTGAAAAATGATAATATTATTTATATTGGAGATTTGGTTCAAAAAACAGAACCTGAAATGTTAAGAACACCAAATTTTGGTAGAAAATCATTAAATGAAATTAAAGAAGTATTAAACACAATGTCTTTGTATTTGGGAATGGAAATACCTAATTGGCCACCAGATAATATTGCCGAATTGTCAAGAAAACTAGAAGAGAACACTTATTAAAAATGAGACATAAGCTTGGTTATAGAAAACTTAATAAAACTTCTGAACACAGAAAGGCATTGTTTAAAAATATGCTAAACTCACTAATCAAATATGAACAAATAATCACAACTTTACCCAAGGCAAAAGAATTAAAACCTCAGATAGATAAAGTTATTACCATTGGAAAGAAAAATGTTTTAGGTAATAAGAAAAAACTATTTTCAAAACTTCAAGACAAAAAATCAGTATCTAAAGTATTTGATGTGCTTTCTACAAGATACAACAAACGTAACGGAGGTTATTCTAGAGTTTTAAAAGCTGGTTTCAGAACTGGTGATGATGCACCAATGGCAGTAATTGAGTTGGTGGATAGAAATCTAGAGTCAAAAAATATTGATAAACCTAAAAAAAAAATGGAATCAAAAGAATCAAAAAAAGAATCCCCTTCTAAAGTTGCTAAAAAATAATTTTAATTCAAATTCTACATGCTTGAAAAGTTTATAGTAGAAAAAGATTTTCATAATTCACGTTTTGATAAATGGTTTAAAAATAAAGTTCTAGACATTCCACAATCACTCATAGAAAAAATAGTTAGAAAAAACAAAGTTAAAGTTAATAAAAAAAAAACAAAAACATCCTATAGAGTTCAAACAAACGATGCTGTGGAAGTTTATAATATTTCCAATATAAAAAAGAGCATAAAATCTTATAAAATAAAGTACAAAGCTTCCGATAAAGAAAAAAAAAATTATGACAATTTTATATTAGAAG
>MDTC01031419.1_pt1 | contig 20585 bp, 16 predicted proteins | sample 811181 | NCBI WGS metagenome assembly MDTC01 (sample SAMN05326644, study PRJNA326480) | marine metagenome | isolation source: seawater | place: Pacific Ocean: North | collected 2011 | reverse complement strand
TATAAAATAAAATAATGATATAAAATAAAATAATGATATAAAATAAAATAATGATAGAAAATAAAATAATGATAGAAAATAAAATAATGATAGAAAATAAAATAATGATAGAATATTAATTTTAATAACTATCTTCATCGACAATAATCCAATCATTCGATGTAATATTATGTAAAAATCGGATATATATCTTATCATCTTCTTTATAAATCATAAAATCATGACTATTCTCAACATAAAAAATGAGTCCTCCTAAGACATTTTGAATGAAATTAGTTATATTCTTACTTTTATTATTGTTCTTGATTGTTATATCTTTGGTTCTATTATTTAATACAAATATTAATTCATCATAATCAATCATTAAATCACGAGTACCCTTAAGAATATTTCGAATTGTTTCATTAACTATTTTTTCACCTTTTTCTTTAGAAATATTCCACTTGTAATTTTTTCGAACCATTTTTACTTATTTTTAATATTTTTGATAAAATGAATTATTTTATCTAAAAAAATAGTTCATTTTTTTTATCTAATCATATTATTATTCTGGCCATTTTTATCACATATACATGTGTTCTGGGGGGCGCCCATTATCGTCTTTTTTTGCTACTAATGTCTTTACGATTTCTTCTGTAATCTTAATTGGAAGTTTAAAATCCTTAATATCAAAAGTTAATGTTACTTTTTCACCATTCGGATTAGTACAAAGATTATAAATATTAACCTTAGAAACAATTGTTTCTAAACATCTTTTAAGATTCCTTACACCTTCTTCCTTCATAGTATAATTGTCAATCATATAACGAATTGCCTCTTCTGTAAATTCTATATCGTCTTTCTTGAATAAATATGTTTCAAGTATTTCTGGAATGATATATTCTTTACAAATTAATAATTTATCATCAGTCTTAAATCCCTTTGTATTAATTACATACATTCTATCTTTAAGAATTCGATCGACTCTACTCTCATCATTGAATGAAAATATAAATAATGCTTTGGAAAGGTTAATATGGATACCAGGGAAATAATTATCCTGGAATAAACTATTCTGTGATGGATCTGTAAGATGTGTTAATAAATGAGTTATTTCTTCTCCCTTGTGTGTCTCACTTACTTTATCTAACTCATCAAAATAGATAATAGGATTCATACACTTTGATTCGATCAAGATATCAATAATACGACCCCAGTGAGAACCCTCATATGTATAAGAATGACCATCAAAGAAGGATGAATCAGATGCCCCTCCAAGTGCTATAAAAGCAAATGGACGATTAATCGCTTTCGCAATTCCTTCCTTAACTAATGTAGTTTTTCCATTACCCATTGGTCCTTGTAACGCCAAAACATTACCCTGTGAATTTGGATTACGGATCCATTTACCTAAAACCTGTAATATATGTTCTTTTGCATCTTTATGACCATAGATTGCCTTATTTAATATATTTTGAGTTTCAACTAAATATTTATAAATGTCTTCTTCTGAACTTTCCCCATTAATTGAGAGTTCGGAAAATTTCCCAAAGGGTATCTTAATAAGACCATTGATCCACTTATCCATTTTACAATACTCTCCAGTTGAAACATCCATTTCACTTAATTTATTAATGTTTTCAATTGCAACTGATTTAGTCTTAATATCCATTTCAGAATTGAGTATCTTGAATTTCATAGGAATATTTGAATTATTAATTTCTTTAATTTCTTCTAAAACCTCGATATGTTTTTCTTTTTCAGAGGTTGTAAGATTCCTAAAATAATCAATCTCTTCGTTTTCATCAAATTCACTTTCAACTAATTCAATAAATTGTGTATCATGATCGTCATACTCTTCTTCAGATGTATCCTCTTCAGATAAATCTTCTTCATCATCACTGAATAATGCATATTGTTCTTCATCGTCTTCTTCATCTTCTTCATCTTCTTCCTCTTCTTCTTCCTCATCTAATTCAAGGTCCTCTTCATCAGAGCAATTTTCATCATGCAATTCTATATCTTCCTCTTCTAATTCAATATCCTCTTCTTCACATTCATTTACCTCCATATTAATATCACTAGAACTCTTAATTCTTCTAAGTACTTCCGGAGAACTCAATATATCAATCATATTTGAACTACTCTTTTTCCTCTTCCTTTTATTTGGTTTTTGAGATTGAACTATCATATTCATTAAAACACAGGATGATAACAATTCAAGTAAATTATCATTACTCCCAAATTTCTTTTTCTTTTTTTTACTTTTCATAGGACTACTTGTATGTGGAGGTAGAAGAGATGTTGAATTACCACGTAATCTAGATAATTCTTTTTGAAACATATCATTATCAAAATCAGCATTACATGTATTATCAATTAGATCGATTAAATCACCGTTTTCATTTATTTCTTCAAATTCAATTACCGCACTACCTATAGTTTCTTGTTCAATTTTCTTTTTTTTTGAACGTGTAATCATAGAATGTTCATTTTCAGAATCAGTCATAGTTATATTTATTTTAATTATAATAATTTATAAATTATTTTTTCAAATTTAAACCGAGGAATATTTATTTTAAAATTAATTATCATAATAATTATAAGTAATTATTCGATTATATTTTAATTTAATTTTAATTTAATAAATATCAATTTTTAAATTTGAAAAGATTTAAAAAAAAGATAATAGATAATATATATGAATCAAGAATATATTGAACCAGAAACAAATAATGTTGTTGGAGTTCAATTTAGTATTTTAGGTCCTGAAGAAATAAGAAAAAGGTCAGTTGTTGAAATTACCAAACATGAAACATATGATAAAGATGTTCCTGTGGTTAAAGGATTATTTGATCCAAGGATGGGAACTACTGATATGGGTAAGACATGTTCCACATGTGGGCAAAATAATATAAAATGCCCTGGACATTTTGGACATATAGAATTAGCAAGACCAGTTTATCATTATCAATTCATTAATATTGTACTTAAGATTCTTAAATGTACTTGTATTCAATGTTCCAAATTACTTATCAATAAGGAATCTCCTCAAATAAAAAATATTATGAAGAAATCAAATAAACATCGTTGGAATGAAATATATAATCTTTGTCAAAAAATAAGTCGGTGTGGACAAGAAACAGATGATGGTTGTGGTGCAAAACAACCAGATAAATTAAAATTAGATGCGATGGATGGTATCTCTGCTATCTGGAACAAACTTGATGGAGATGATAAATCAAATCGAATCCAACATTTAGATATTGAAAAAGTTAAAGAAATACTTGAAAGGATGACTGATGAAGATATTAATGTACTTGGATTTTCAGAATTATGGTGTCGTCCAGAATGGTTAATTTGTACTGTATTTTCAATCCCCCCTCCCTCAGTACGACCTTCGGTTAAACAAGATGATTCTCAAAGAATGGATGATGATATTACTCATAAACTTTGTGATATTATTAAATGTAATAATACTCTTAAACATAAAATAGAAACAAATAGTCGAATTGAAGTAATTGATGATTGGACAAAGGTACTTCAATACCATCTAGCAACATTAGTTGATAATGAATTACCCGGGATAGCACAAGCAGTACACCGTTCTGGTCGTGCTCTTAAAGCAATTCGACAAAGATTAAAAGGTAAAGATGGTCGTATTCGAAATAATTTAATGGGTAAAAGAGTGGATTACTCAGCAAGAAGTGTAATTACACCAGATCCAAATATTGAATTAGATGAATTAGGTGTTCCAAAATCAATTGCTAAAAATTTAACTTATCCTGAGATTGTTAATCAATACAATCGAAATAAAGTAGAAAAATTACTCGATAATGGTATTGATAATTACCCAGGAATTAAATTGATTGTAAAAAAGAATGGTACTAAAATAACTTTAACAAAAAGTAATATTAATGACATTGAATTACTCGATGGAGACATAATTCATAGACATCTAATGAATGGAGATCATGTACTCTTTAACAGACAACCCTCACTTCATAAAATGAGTATGATGGGTCATCGAGTTCGAGTTATGGATGGCAATACATTCCGTCTAAATGTAAGTGTCACTCCACCATACAATGCTGATTTTGATGGAGATGAAATGAATATGCATGCACCACAATCAATTGCAACTGTTTCTGAATTAATGAATATTGCTTCAGTAAAATATCAAATCATTTCACCAAGGGAAAATAAACCAATTATTACTATCGTTCAAGATACACTATTAGGTATTAATAAATTAACCAAAGGAGAAACAATTCAATATAAGAGTATTGATACTGATGGATATTACTTTTCAAATAATACGAATATTTATAAGAAAAAGAAATCAAGTGAACAATACACCACAGATAACGTTGAAACTTCATATTTTACAAAAAATCAGGTTATGAATTTATTATGTAATTTAAGTACTTTTAAATCTGGTGGAACTTTTCCAAAAGAAACAACAATCATTAAAGATGTACCCTTTTGGTCTGGAAAAGATATATTATCTTATATTATTCCTAATAATATCAACATTACTATGAAAAATAATTCATACGACACATTACAAGATGATGAACTTAATAAAGTAATCATCTCAAATGGTCAAATAACATCTGGTGGTCTTGATAAAAGCATTTTTACAAAAACATCAAAAGGTTTAATCCATACTATTTACAATGATCTTGGACCTGAAAGAACCAAAGACTTTATCGATGACCTTCAGAAAATAACAACCTATTTCCTATTAATTGAAGGGTTTAGTGTTGGTATTGGAGATATGATTGCAGATGATAATACAAATGAAAAAATCAAAGGTGTAATTGCTGATAATAAAAATAAGATCGATCAAATTACACAAGAATTTCACTTAAATATTTATGAAAATTATTCTGGAAAATCAAATAAAGAATATTTTGAAGGAAAAGTTAACAATATCCTTAATAATACACTTACCCAAACCGGTAATATTGGTCTTGAAAATCTCGATCAAAAGAATAGGGTCACAAATATGGTCAATTGTGGATCAAAAGGAAAATCAACAAATGTTGCACAAATTGTCGCCTGTCTTGGACAACAAAATGTTGAAAGTAAACGTATTCCATATGGATATATAGACCGTACATTACCTCATTATAATAAATATGATGATTCATCAGAAGCAAGGGGATTTGTTGAAAATTCATTTATCTCAGGTCAAACACCACAAGAATACTTCTTCCATGCTATGGGGGGTCGTGAAGGTCTTATTGATACAGCAGTTAAAACATCCGAAACAGGTTATATTCAAAGAAAATTAATGAAATCAATGGAGGATTTAAGGGTTGACTTCGATTATTCAGTAAGGAATAACTCTGGATGTATTATTCAATATATCTATGGAGAAGATGGTATGGATTCATGTAGTGTTGAAAGTCAATCCCTAATAATTATGAATATGACAACTGATGAAATATGTGATATGTTCTTATTTACTAAGAAAACTGTATGGACTAAGATACTTACAAAAGAAGCAATTCGAAAAATAAACAAGAAAACCATTTATAAAAATATTGAAACGACCCTACATGAAATTCTCGAGCATAAAGAATACATATATTCAAATATTATGAAAAACAATGTTTCAAATAATATAGTTTACCCAATACACATTCAGAGAATTATAAGTAATACATGTAAGTCACAAGTAGTATTATCAAATGTAGATCCTCTCTATATAATAGATAACAACTATATCCTTAAAGAAAAATTAAAAATAAATGATAATTTTGAAAATAATAAATTAATTCATATCCTTATCGACATCCATCTACACCCTAAGATTCTTATTACAAAATATAAAATCCAAAAAGAAGAATATCATCAAATCGTTCAAAAGATTGAATATTTATTCGAAAAGTCAAGAATAAGTCCAGGGGAAATGGTTGGAGCCATAGCAGCACAAAGTATAGGTGAACCTGCTACACAAATGACCCTCAATACATTTCATTATGCGGGCGTTAGTGCGAAATCAAATGTCACACGTGGTATCCCTCGCCTTAGAGAATTATTAGGTGTAACAAAAAATCTTAAAGCACCATCCACAATTATTCGCCTTAAAGATGAATATGGTTCTGTTAGAAATAAATCACAATATGCGAAAAATAAACTTGAATATACCGTCCTTAAAGATATTGTCATTCAAAATCAAATCTACTACGATCCATCAAATAGTCTTTTTGAAACAGAAATTGAGGAAGATATAGGAATGATGCAAATATACAAAGATTTCCTTACCATGGAAAAAGGAGAGGATTATGATTATGAAGATAAATGTCCATGGATCATACGTTTTACATTCAATAAAGAATTAATGATGGAAAATGGTATCGTTATGGAGGATGTACATATTGCACTAATGAATTATGATGTTGATAAAGTTGATTTTATCTTTTCAGATGATAATGCAAAAGAATTAATTGGAAGGATTTCAATTAAAGCAGATATTAAAGGTCGTGAAGATGAACTATTAAATGGATTATCAGATCAAACAGATGTAATTGCAATCTTTAAAAATATTTTAGAAGATATGCTTACAAATGTAGTTATTAAGGGTGTCAAAGGAATCACTAATATAGTTATGAGTGAAAAAGAGTTCTACAAGAAACAAGAAAAAGAATTAATTCAAGATAAAACATGGATTCTTGAAACAGATGGAGTCAATATTCTTGAAGTCTTTAATTCCAGATACGTTGATTATATTAATACATATAGTAATGATATCATTGAGGTATATAACGTTCTTGGAATAGAAGCAGCAAGAATGCTTCTAATTGAACAAATTACAGAAGTCATTGAATATGAAGGGAGTTATATTAATGACCGTCACATTGAACTTCTATGCGACATTATGACTAATAAAGGTATTTTAACCGCAATTAATCGACAAGGTATTAACCGAGGAGATATTGGTCCCCTTGCAAAATGTTCATTTGAAGATACAACAGATCAATTAATTAAAGCAGGTATATTTGGTGAAAAAGATAAATTAAATGGCGTATCCAGTAATATTATGATGGGTCAAAAAATTAATGCTGGTACAGGAATGTGTGAAATATATCTTGATGAAGAAAAACTAATTGAAGAAATGAGTTCAATTAATTTAACAAAAGATGATTATCTAGAAGTATCTGATAAAAATATAGAATCATTACTGAAAGATGACAAAGAAGAAGATGAAGAGGACGATTACTGTGAAGAAGATAACTTCTCTTTCTCAATTGATACATAAAACTGAATTAACAACTATTTAAATAAGGTAATTGATGTAAATAAATATTATTATCTTTCTTTATCGTTTCACATACATTTATAACTTCATTTTTTCCTAAATTATACAGATCCCCGGATCCTCCTTTCACTCGATTCATAGATATATCATGTTTATCATCACTGATATCCTCTTTTAACTTATCAATAAATTTCTGAGTATCATTTACATCAATGTTTAATTCATCCTTAATTGAATTAAATAATTCTGAATCGATTTCACTCTCACCCCTAATGTTCATCATTTCCTTATTCTTCTTCATCGCATCAATTAATCTCTTTCGATATTCTTCTTCTTTCGATAACCGTATATTTAATAGAGTCTCATTTTCACTAATACTATCCTTATCCAAATTATATATCTTTTTAAGAATATCTTCTACCTCAGAAGTGTTATCCTTTTTTCGACGGACAACCTCCAATGATATATACTTTGATAATAATAATTGACGAGTCTCACAATATATCATTAATATCGCCATATCTAATTTGTCCATTGTATCAATTGTATCATATAATAATGGTTTATATTCGTCATGCAAATATAATAACGATTCATCCTTAGTACGTTGATCACAATCAATTAAACTTGGATAACTAATATTATTTGTGATCCTGTCAAAAAAAGACAATGGTTTATTTGAACAACATAAAATCCTCGATTTAAGTGCACTCTTCAACTTACTTCTATATTCCTCATTCTCTAATAATCCGTTCAATTTTTCAAATAAATGACTTTCATTAATTGTTATCCCCAATTTTTTTATCTCTGTATTCACTTGATTCTCATAATCCATATCTAATTTAGTCTTACCAATACATACGTCAAACCAATCTAAATTATAATATACAATACCACTATTATATAGTTTTACCTGTTCTAATGCATCACGTTTTTCCTCATACTCCTCAAAACCAATTGGTTTTTTTAAAACTTCCTCCTCCTCTGAACTAGGTGCCTCTTCATCTTCTTCTGAACTAGGTGCCTCTTCATCTTCTTCTGAACTAGGTACTTCTTCTTCTTCTGAACTTGATTCAGGAACTCTATTCTCTACTATTGAATCTTCAAGATCATTTTTAACTTTCTCTAAACTTGGTTTAGGTTGAATGACAATATTTGATGGTACTTGTTCTTGTCCCTCTCCTCCAGTTAGTACTAAATCAGATACCTTATTACATTCAAGTAAATATAAAAATAATAATTTAACATAATGATTAAGTTGTCTTTTCTCAATTAAGTCGTCACAATTAATATTTCTATAATTAAAGACTATATTATCTAATTCCTCGATTTGATAAGATTTATAATTAAATATCTGTTGCATCGTTGGAGATTTTTTATATTTAGGATTTTCATCAATAATCTTCTGTAATCGAGGATAATCTATCATCTGTAAATAATGACTTACATTATTATTCATTATTTTTGATGTGGGTAAAAAATCTAATTTGTCATGAATTAACATAATCTCCATTTTATTACTTATTTTATCAATATTACCTCCAATCTGATAAGAACTCTTGCGACGTAATACTGATGGTGATCCTTTATTATTTCCACCCCTTCTTTTCTTCTGGGTTCTCACTTTTGGCATATTATAATATATATATATTATATTAATTTTATTATTAATCAATGATATAAAAAATATTTAATTTAATCTCTTTTCAAATAAATACTTATTCTTTTTAGAAATACCCAAATTAATAGCATACTTTCCACGGTTTTTATAACTCATAACCTTATCTTTCCAAGAAGATCCTCATCTCTTACTTGATCTACGTGAACGACGGACATTATTTACACGTCTCTTACTTGATCTACGTGAACGACGGACATTATTTACACGTCTCTTAGTTGATTTACGTGAACGACGGACATTATTTACACGTCTCTTAGTTGATTTACGTTGAGACTTACGTCCTTTACGTTGAGACTTACGCCCTTTACGTTGAGACTTACGTCCTTTACGTTGAGACTTACGCGCTCTTCTAGCACTTCTTCTAGCACCACCTTCTAAATTCCCTTCAACTACATCGGGGTATCCGCTACCCCATTCTGGAACACCTGCTCCATCGATTGCATTACCAGTATAATGGTATGAGGTCATAGGTTCACATTGTGCCATGTTTATATTATACTTTAGATATTATTTATCAATTGGATGGATAAATTCAATATCATTCTTTTCATTATAAAAGATAAATATTAATTTATTCTTCATTTCTTCACAATATCCATAACCAAGATTATTTGAAGAAAAAATTAGATCGCTATCATTTAAATTTTCATAATTATTTAAATCGTGATAAACTTTACCTCCAGTCCCACATACAATTAATGTAACATCCTTATTATGAAGATTCATATTAATTACTTGTTTATTATGATCATGTCCACACATATATACATCAAATGTTGCTTTCTTTAATAATTCATCTAAGAATCCCTCTAACTTCTCGTCTGCATTACCATGACCAGCAATACTTCTCCATGTATGGTGCCCATATACTACTTTCCATTTTGCTTTTGATTCATTAATCTTTTGTATCAAATATTGTAATTGATTATTAATATCATCTGTATAATTAGGTTCATCGAAATTTGTATCAATAACAAAGAATTCAATATTACCTTTTTTAAATGTATAATAACTCGAAGGCATATACCACTTCTTTCCCATTTTCTGAGATTCAATTCCATAATTAATTTGATGAATAGGATGACCCCCTAATATAATGTCTCCATAATCATGATTTCCTAAACACATATAAAATTTAATATCATCGGATATATTTCGATATGGTTCCTCAAACTTATCTTCAAATTGTACGTCATCATTACTTGAACAACCACATTCATAAATATTATCTCCTAATCCACAAACAAATGTACCTTTATGGTTTGTTTCTTTGATATGTTCATACATTGCATTAGATACATTTTTTTGAGATTTGGATCCACTACCCATATCTCCTAATATGTAGAATTTATTCATAATATAATATATATAATATTTATAAATGGATCGAAAAATTGTTTATTTAATACATATTCTTTTTGTTGCTCCCCTACTAATGTATAGTGGATACATCGGAAATAATTTATCTAAAAAATATAATGCAGGTCAAGAAAAGTTATTTGTTCTATTATTTACAATAGGACTAACTGTTATTTTATATCATTTGTATCAATATATAATGATGTTTGTATTATAAATCATTCTAATTTGTTTTATTATTATTATTATTTATATAATATAATTATATAAATGGTTCTCCTTTCATCAAATTATGATTATGATATTATTATAGTTGGTGGTGGCATTAGTGGATTATTTTTAGCATATAAATTAGTAGATACTGGATTAAATATATTAGTATTAGAATCATCAAATCGATTCGGTGGTAGAATTCAAACATTTAAACAAGATTCAATTCAATTTGAATGTGGTGCTGCAAGATTCCATAAATCCCATGCGAAATTATTATCTCTAATTCACGAATTGAACCTTGAAGAAGAGATTATTGAATTACCAAAAAATATAAAGTATATCTTAAGGAATAAGTTAGAAAAATATGATTATAATACAAAAAATGAATTAAATATACATGAATTATTTAAAAAAGTCTTTCAATCAAAAAATAATTTATCAAAAGATATTTTAATTAAAATATCATTCTTTCAATATCTAATCTTACTCTTTGATCAAGAAACGGCGCTATTTATTAAAGATGCATTTGGTTATGATTCAGAATTCATACATCTCAATGCATATGTGGCATTAAATATTTTTGGAGAGGATCTATTTAAAAACAATGATTATTTTGTTCTTAAGAATGGTTTATCTCAAATAATTGAAAGACTTGAAGAATTATTAAATAAAGCAACGAATGTAATTATTAAAACGAATTGTCCTCTTAAAGATGTATTTGATAATCATATCCTTACAACAAATGAAGAAAAATTTAATTTTAATCACTTAATTATGACAATCCCTCAAATGAATTTATTATCGATACCATATTTTAAGGATAATCTACTCTTAAGATCTGTAAAACCTGTTAAATTATTACGCATCTATGCAAAATATCCAAAGGATAACTTATGGTTTCAAAATATTGAACGGACAACTACTGATAATTATATCCGTCATATTATTCCAATTGATAAAGAAAATGGTCTAATAATGATATCTTATACTGATGATAAATGTGCGAAAATGTGGAATGATAATTATTCAATAAGTGAAAAGTTTCTGATTAAAACATTACATAAAGAAATAAATTCGATATATAAAATCTCACCACCTGATCCAGAATTTATATCTGTCCATTATTGGGAAAATGGTATTCATATGTGGAAGACTGGACAGGATATTGATGAATTATATCCGTCAATACTTAAATTAAATCATGAAAAAGAAATCTATATTGCAGGAGAATCATTTTCAAAAAGACAAGGATGGATTGAAGGTTCTCTTGAAACATGTTATGATATAATTAAGATACTCCCATTAAATGGATTCGATGTTATTAGTGATGATAGTCAATCAACAAATATATCTAAAATTACAGATCAAACGAAATACTATTTAATTGATGAAGTACTACAAGAAAAAAATTGGATTATCCTTGATCATAATGGAAGAAAACCAATTTATGATATCAAAAAATGGATACCTAACCACCCAGGTGGTAATATTATCTTAGATGGTATTCAGAAAAATATGTATTACAAAGATAAAAATAATAATCCCCAATCTCCAATAGAATTATTTCGAGCAAAACATGCAAATGTAAATGCCGATAAAATTATTATGAATAATCTAATTGGTAAAAATCCTCAAATTAAGTTGATTGGTTATCTAAAATAACCGAATAATAATTTAAAAAATAATATATACAATAATATATGAATAATTGGTCATACATTAATTATGATACACTCATAGATTCAATTTTAAAAGGGAATCAATCAATTCAGGATCCAATCATAATAAATAATTATGATAATACCAAAACAAAAAATGTCTCTTTTTTAAATCATTTAATGAATTATGATAGTATCACAAGTGATAATTTATTTGAAGAACTCTATTCTATTTATCATCGATTACATAAACATACCTTAGGACTTATGAATAATCAATGTGTTTCAAAATTAGTCCATAGAATCAAAGATGAATGGTATATGGATCAAGATACACCTTTAATTCCTGAAAAAATAATTGATTATAATTACTTTAAAAATAATAATCAATGTATTCAAAATTACAAAGGAACATGTAAAGAATGTGATAAAATTAAATTCGAATGTGAAAACGATACATCAGTTCCATATGAATCCCAATTAAAAGGGTCATATCCCATGGAGAGATATGTCGATAGTATTTTAATTATCTTAAAAAAAGCAATGGAAGGAATAACTCAAAATATATCTGAAACAGAAGGATTACTTCATTATTTTAGAAATGTTTATTTATCATTACTCTTAGATATTTCAATTAAACATAAATCATTGTATTATTTAATGGACGAAGGAAATGAACAATTACCAGATAACATACATGTTATCTTTCTAAATTATATACTCATGCATAATTTATTTCATAAACAAACAATACAACATCTTAATTATTTACATTCAATTTTAAAAGACGTTACACAGAGAATTACAGAAATGAATGGTATTAAAAATAATATTCGTGTATTATCTTCTGTTGCTAAAGAAGAAGATAAGGAGGATACTGTTATCGATAATACTACAGAAGGTCATACGATTGTTAACGATGATACTACAGAAGATGAAGATGATGATGAAGGTGATGATGATATTAATGAAGTAATGGGTGAAAAAGTATCAAAACATTTATTGTCCTTCTATTGATTTAAAATAAATTAGAGCATCATAAATATTTGGAAATGCATAATCTATAAAAGATGGTTTTTTTAGGAAATCAAATGATATCCATATTGTTTTCCAACCAAATTTATCCGCAGTTATTAAATTCTCAATCATATCATCAAAAAAATAAATGTCTAACTCTCTTTTTCCATAATTAGTAACAATTTTATTTACATGATCAAATGATTTGTCAATTGGTTTCATATATGGTATATTATCTCTAGCAAATATATCATTGATAATTGGATTCATATCCAGATTATCTAACACACCATATGCATGACCTTGGGTTCCATTTGTATAGATATATGTCTCTATTTGATCTGAAGTATTAATTAATTCCTTTAATTCTGTATCACTATTCATATTATATATATTGTATTTATTACGTGTATGTATTATAACTGTGTCGTCGATATCAAATATATAAACCTTGGGTTTCATATAATAATTTAAATATAATAATTTAAATAGAATAATTTAAATAGAATCATGGATTTATATAATAACCTTTCAATTGATATCTTAGAAAAAATAGGAAGATTAGTTTTTAGAATAAGAATTAATAATGAAATCATGTTAAAATTTAAAGAAAGATATCCAACTCATATGATTGATTCATTCTTAGATAATAATAGTATTCAAGTTACTCATCCCGGAAGACTTTTACTTAAAGCAAGTCAACAATTTAATTATCCATTTTATCAAGAGAAAAATATAATTTATCGAGAACCATTAAGTGATCCATGTATATTTTCTCAGAAATACTATATTGCTGGAATTGAATTAAAACATTATCGTGACCCTTGGTATCATGATATTCATTTATTAAATACTGCGGAATTCAAAGATTGTAGGGAAATTTGTTTGAATAATAAGTGGATTGAAAAAGATGATACCAGTCTTGATAAAGATAATATCACTCAATTTATGATAAAGATGGAAGGAAATAAGTTAAAATATTAGATATATATTATCATTATTATATATGACAAAATATATATTTGTAACTGGTGGGGTTATATCAGGTTTAGGTAAAGGAGTCACATCCGCAAGTATAGGTGCTATACTTCAAATGTTAGGAGAAACAAATATAACAATTAAAAAATTAGATCCTTATTTAAATATTGATCCAGGGACAATGAATCCAACAGAACATGGAGAAGTATTTGTAACTAATGATGGTTATGAAACTGACCTTGATCTAGGGTACTATGAAAGGTTTTTAGATATATCAATGTCACATTTAAATAGTACTTCTTCTGGAAAATTATTCAAGAATCTTTTAGAAAAAGAAAGGAAAGGGGTATATTTAGGACAAACAGTTCAAATGATACCACATTTTACAAATATCATTAAAGAATTCATACGTAATGGTGAAAATGAATATGATTATATTATCTGTGAAATTGGAGGAAGCATTGGTGATATTGAAGCAATGGCATTTTATGAAGCTCTTCGTCAATTAAGAATTGATTTAGGTATTGATAATATTCTATTTATTCATCTAACATATTTAGTTTATTATCCAATTACTAAGGAATTAAAAACAAAACCAACGCAAAATACAATTCGAGAATTACAACAAGTCGGCATTACACCGGATATCTTAATTTGTAGAGCAGAACATACTATATCAAATAAAATTAAAGAGAAATTATCATTACATACAAACTTAGATATTTCACATATCATTAATGCATATAATGTATCCTCGATATATAATGTCCCTATATACTTTATTAAAGAAAATATTCATTTACTACTTTCAAAAAAATTTAATATTCCTATTCAATCATTGAACACCTCAAAATGGGATTCGTTAAATGATAAAATATCGAATTTATCATTTAGTCCTCATGAAATTACTATTGGAATTTTAGGTAAATATACAGAATTAAATGATTCCTATAAATCATTATTAGAAGCAATCTCACATGCTGGTATTCATAATAATTCTAAAGTAACTATTGAATGGATAAATGCAAGGGAAGACACTCAATCCAAAATTAAAGATATGGATGGAGTTATTATACCCGGTGGTTTTGGAGATACGGGTATTGAAACAATCATTTCACATATTCAAATATTACGTGAAAACAAAATACCAACCTTTGGAATATGTTTAGGGATGCAATTAATGGTTATTGAGTTCTGTAGAAATGTTTTAATGCTGAAGACAGCCGGTTCTGCTGAGTTTAAAGGTTATTCTCCAAATGTTATCGCAAAAATGAAACAATGGGAAAATAAAGAATTAGGTGGTACAATGCGATTAGGAGGTTCTAAAATAAAATTAAAAGAAAATACCAAAATTAAAGGGATCTATCAAAAAGATATTATTTCTGAAAGACATAGACATCGATATGATGTTAGCGATATCTATAAATCCGTATTAGAAGAAAATGGATTCATAATTAGCGGTCAGTGTATTGATTATCAATTAATCGAAATTGTTGAATTAATTACTGAAAAACACCCGTGGTATATTGGATGTCAATATCATCCAGAATATCAGTCGTCTCCATTTAAACCTCACCCGCTCTTTGTATCCTATATTTTACAATGTATTCAATCGAATTTAAAAAAACCAAGAAAATAAATAATATTTAAAAAAATATTAATATATAATACTGAAGGATGAACGATAAAGAAAATGATGAACTAATTTTATCTGAAGAAGAGAAACGTTATGTTATTTTTCCAATTCGATATGATGATATTTGGAAAATGTATAAGAAAGCAGAGGCCAATTTTTGGACTGCAGAAGAATTAGATTTATCGAAAGATTTAAAAGATTTTCAAGTTAAGATGAATGATGATGAAAGATACTTTGTTGAAAATATACTTGCTTTCTTCGCAGCAAGTGATGGTATTGTTAATGAAAACTTAGTGGAACGTTTCTGTAACGAAGTAAAGATCTTAGAAGCACAATTCTTCTATGGATTTCAAATTGCAGTAGAAAATATACACAGTGAAACTTATTCTCTATTAATTGATACCTATGTTAAAGATGTGGAAAAGAAAATGAAATTATTTAATGCTATCGACGAGATCCCCAGTATAAAAAAGAAAGCGGATTGGACAAGGAAATGGATTAGTGATAAGACATCGACATTTGGAACACGTGTCATTGCTTTTGCTGCTGTTGAAGGTATCTTTTTTTCAGGATCCTTTTGTTCTATTTTCTGGTTAAAACAAAGGGGACTTATGCCTGGACTATGTCATAGTAATGAACTAATTAGTAGAGATGAAGGACTACATACGGAATTTGCGATTTTAATGTATTCGATGTTAAAACATAAACCTTCAAAAGAAATAGTTCTGGAAATTATTAAAGAAGCAGTTGAATTAGAAAAGGAATTTATCACAGAGTCTCTTCCATGTGATTTAATTGGAATGAATAAAAATTTAATGAAACAATACATTGAATATGTTTCTGACAGATTACTCTTAATGTTGGGTTTAGAGAAGATCTACAATACATCAAATCCCTTTCAATGGATGGAATTAATTTCAATTCAAGGGAAAACAAACTTTTTTGAGAAAAGAGTAGGTGAATATGCCAATAAAGCAAACACAGAATCAAGTGATAATGTATTTTGTCTTAATGAGGATTTTTAATAAATCGATCAATATTTGATCTTGACTTAGTTTGCCCTTTAGTTTTTTTAACCTCATTAATAGTTAATTTATACTTTTTTTTTTCTTCATCATATTTTAAAGATTTAATTGATTCTATTTCACATGTTTCTGAATTATAATTTACATCATTATTTTTATTTATTTTCCCACTTTGACATGTCATAATTAACATATTTTTTAGTTTTTCATATTCTTCTGTAGAAAGATTATTTGTCTCTTTTTGATTTTCGACAAATAATTTTATTCGATTCAACTTCATTCCGGTATCCAATTTATTCCATGGTTTCTTAAGACTATTCTTTTTTTCATTCATTAATAACCTTTGAATATCTTCATCAGACACTAAATCAGATTCATTTTTAGTTGTACCCGTGCTCCTATTTTCGATATCCCTTAATTGAACTGGTTTTTTATGGACTCTTAATTTGTGTGATTCATCTTTATTTTTTTTTTCAGAAGTATTATCCTTATCATTTAAAACACTTTTAAGGTCCATATCCATTTATATATATATTTATAAAGTAATATCCTTAAATAAACTATTAAAATATTAATATTATATATATATGGAAGAAAATATTGAATCCAGTAAAGGAATTAATTATGTACGCCCTCCTTTATTAAAATTTAATAAAATTAAAGAAACTAAAAATTATATTAAATATGAAATAAATACAAATAATGAAAATAAAAAAAGTAGAGGTGAAAACCCTTTTATTGATTCAATAAATACGTTAATATTTTGTAATGATACTTTAACCATTCAAGTCCCGAAAAAACAATACATGATAAAAAACGGTAAAAAGAGATTTGCTTATGCAGTAGGTATGTTCCCAAATCCAAAAGATAAAAAACCAACTTATTTAGATGGATGTATATTAGCAGCATTAGGTCTAAAACGTCAAGGAACAAATGCAGATATAGTTTGTTTTATTACTCATGATATTTCAAAAGAAGATAAAGAAAAATTAGAAGTTGTCTTCGATAAAGTTATTTATGTTCCTTATATTTCACCTTATGATATGGGTGGTGATGGTGATCTTAAAACAATTCAAATGGATCCCGAAATATTTAAAAATTGTCCCAATTATACAAAAAAACATCCTTATGCACATGTATTCTTTAAATTACATATTTTTAATCCTAAATTATTCCCCTATGAAAAAGTATGCTTCGTTGATTCTGACCTTGTACCATTAAACTACTATGATTCATTATTTATGTTAGATTGTCCTGCTGGATTTATTGAATATCGTAAAAAAATCCCATACTTAGAGTCCTTCCACTGGGATAGATGTGATTTCTTAGAACATGGTAAACCTATACCTAAAGAAATAACAGATATCGATAAACCATCTGGAGCAGATATAAATGCCGGTCTATTATTAGTTAAACCAGATCAAAAAGAATATGATAGTATGATTCAAGAATTAACCTCCAAAGTTTCAACCTGGATGGGAGAAGATAAAAAACATAAAGGTTTCTATTCATTTAATTTTGATAACTCAAATGGAAGAGAATTTGTCAAAGATTCATATTGTTATCCAGAACAAAATTATCTCACCAAAAGATATTCCGGTCGTTGGAAATACATTGAATTTGCGTTCCAAAGTTGGACACTTGATCCCTGCAATTCATTTGGAATACATATGGCTGCGTTTAATCCTAAACCATGGTTTAAACAACCGATTGGATCATTAATCAAGGTTAAATCATCTTCAAAACTGAGTCCATATCAAGAAAAACAAATACCACTTGCCTTAGATACCTCGACAAATATTAATTTTGAAAATATATCATTCTCATATGAAATCTTCAATGAAGTAATCATTTGGGGATTAGTTAATTATCAAAAATTAACTGAATTCTTTACTCATAAAGTAGAAATACATGGTACTAAATTGTCATTCGATAAAGATACATTCCGGAAATTATCACCCAAAGATAAAATCCAGTTTAAATTATTAAAAGAGATCAAAGAAGGTGATAAGTCTTATAATCGACTGTCTCTGTCACAAAAATATATTAGTAATTTATTAAATAATTATAAGAAATCAAGTCAAGAAATAAAAAATAAATATCTTAAAATATGTAAATCAAAATTAGAAAATGAAGATGGAACATATACATATGACTTTAAAATATTAGATTATCCAGATTACATTGATTTATCAGAAAGTAAAACTGATGAATTATTAAAAAAAGAAAAAATGCCATTTGGAAGAAATAAAGGTAAGTTAATTAAAAATTTATCCAAAGATTATATTCAAAAATTTACTCAAACAAAAGAATTCAAAGAGAATTCAAAACTTCAAGAATTATTTAAAAAATATCATGATGATATCACGCAAAATGGAGGATCGAATAAAAAAAAGAAAAGAACAAAGAAAAGAAGAAAATCTCAGAAAAGAAAGAAATCCCAGAGAAAAAGAAAAAGAACAAAAAAGAAATCCCTCAAAGTACCTGCGAAAAATTGTAAATTATATTACTTTACAATGAATGGATGTCCTTATTGTAAAGAATTTGATAACATATGGGAAGACCTAATCCCGTCAATTCCAAAGTTAACTACTGAAAAATCTGAAGATCAACAGAAAATTGAAGAATTGAATATCAATTCTTTTCCAACTATCCTACTCATGAAAAAAAATAAACCAATTCAATTTAAGGAGAATAGAGATATACCGACTATTCATAGATTTTTAAAGAAAAATGTATCTAGTATGGTCTGAATGAAGAACAATCTGTACATATAATTCCTAAATTATTAATATCGTTATTTCCACCAAATTGTAAAGGTGTTAAATAATTCACTTTGTATTCATGCATATCTTTTTGAAGTAATGGATTCTGACAATTTATACATCTCCACCCTTGCCTCATTGCTAAATTATTTTTTAAACCTACCATTTGGTTTTCTTTATATGATAAAGAATTTATATCATATAGAGGTTGATCATCAACATCCTTAATATTCTTCATCATCTGATATACAAATACCTTTTGATAACTCATTAAATAATAAAGAGTTAGGAATACAGTTATAAATAAACCAAAATACATGTGTGTCTTAAACGATAATCTTTCAGGATCTCGTTTGTATATTTGATAATATATTATCATTAAAACCAGTAGAAATATTATCCCTTTCATATATATATGAAATAAAATAAAAAAGATAGATGAATTAAAAGTATACCTAGAAACTAATTTTTATCGAAATACTACGCAGGACTATTAAGGGCGCGACTGACGTGTACATTCCCCATTCCAGTAACTGTCCGTGTAAGTGCCCCATCATCTGCTCGAGGACTATTAAGAGACACCTTTTCCTTTAGCATATCATCCTTCACCTTAAGGATTACCTCACAATCATAATAATTATCGTTCACTTTTTCTGAAACTCCACTGGCCTTGAACAGATGGATGTGAGTAAGGATTTGAGTGTTCTTGTCTGGTGGTTGAATACAGACACAGGTTTCAAGTGAATCATCGGTAAACACACTACTAACCATCTGATGTAGCTTAGTACTATCCTCAGAAACTTCATTCCCATCCTTGTCCTTGAGAATATAACCTGGCTGCTCCGCCTTAAACTCTGGACTGATATCAAGGATTAGGTATACCAGGAACTCTCGAATACCAATTGAATGTTCGATTCCCATCTTCGTCGCCTTCTCCATTACCTTTTCACCACATTCGGTAAGCGGTACATTCTTTGAAAGATTTTCATATGCCTTCTTACCAG
>MDTC01066034.1_pt1 | contig 20586 bp, 13 predicted proteins | sample 811181 | NCBI WGS metagenome assembly MDTC01 (sample SAMN05326644, study PRJNA326480) | marine metagenome | isolation source: seawater | place: Pacific Ocean: North | collected 2011 | reverse complement strand
CCGTGCTCGCCGGTTTCTCAGGCGATGTCGATATCGGCTCGATGGCCGGCTCCGTGAGTCTGAATCGGTTGGATGGCGTGAACCTGGCCCTGAGCAACCCGCGTAGCCCGGAGGAGACCTCCGACGGTGACCTGCGCACCGCCTGGCGCGGCCGGCCGGACCCGATCGACCAGAAGATCGAGATCGACGTGGGCTCACCGCGACGAATGCACAAGGTCCGCGTCATCACTTTTGGCGACGACGACACCGAGCGGAAGCGCAACTCGATACGCGGCTATTCCGTGCAGCAAAGCCACGACCGCGTCCAGTGGGTCGAGATCGGCTTCCTGCAGGACATCCGCGAGTACGCCCGGACAGAGGTGACTTTCGAGCCCGAGGTCATAAGATTCCTGCGTGTCGTCGTCACCGAGGCCTCGGACAACTCCCAGCCCCTGGTCGCCGAGATCGAAGCTTATGGTACCGGCCACAACTACCGGGGCACGTATGTGTCGCCGCCGCTGGATCTGGGCACGGCGAGCCACAAGAATTTCGGCCGCGTGCACTGGGATGCCGACCTGCCGGTCGACACGGCGCTCTCCCTGCAGTTCCGTACCGGCAACGAACTTTCCGACTTCGTCGATCCAGAGGACGGCTGGAGCGCCGTCGCCGAGAGCGATGGTTTGTGGTTTCCGTCGCCGGAGCCGGCTAGCCTCGTGCAGTACCGCGTTAACCTCAATACGCTGGACGACCGTATGACACCCTCACTGGGCTCGCTGTCCATCGACTTCTCCTCGCAGGACGTGGCCGTCTCCTCTGCCCAGGGCCGAGTAACACCGAACGGTGCTTCCATGGGTGTGGCCACCGAGTTTCTCTACACCGTAGATCTCGCCTTCGGACCCGATGATGACGGCGTCGAGCGCCTGGAGCTGGCAGTGCCCTCCGGCGCCATCCTCGGCGAGATCTTCGGCCTGGGCGGAGCGTCTTTGGCTGAATGGCAGTCGACGGATGAAATGCTGTCCCTTCACTTCGACCCGCCGATCACAACGGACACACAGCTGGGCATCGGCTTCGAGGCCAGCACGTTTACGCTGTCCCACCTGTTCCGCAGTTGGCTGTACGCGCCGGAATCCGACGACCCCCTCAACGTCGCCGAAGCGACCGACGACGGATGGCGCCTGCTGGCCACCGATCCGCTTCAGCGCGGGTTTGGACGGGTTGCCGCCAACCCGCCTGTACTGACGCCGAATGGCGACGGCATGAATGACGAAACGGTGATCGAATTTGTCCTGTCGCGGACGATCGCACCCGTGCGTATCGTCGTCGGTATCCACGACCTCAGCGGACGTGCCCTGCGCCATCTCGTACTACCCAGCGTCTCTGCCGGTGACTACACACGGTCTGGCGCTTCGGCCGGGCTGGCTCGCTGGGACGGACGGGATGAGGTTGGTCAGTTGGTGGCGCCGGGACTCTACGTGTACCGCATCGAGGCAGCCCTCGGAGCCGGCACGTTCGTCGAGACTGGAACCGTGGCCGTCGCTTACTGAGTGAGTTCGACGCCAGTATCTGTAATCATCTGGACGCCGGGGGGCGGGTTAGGATTAGGGCGCGAACTTCTGAATGCGCCTGTTAATCATGTCGGCTACGTAAATGAAACTGTCATTGTCTACGGCGATGCTGCCCGTGTAATCCGGTCCAACAAGTCCATCATGGCTGAGTCGATAAAGGTTACTTGACCTACGTCCTCTTATCACGACCAGCGCGTTCCTGACGCCCTCGAGCCTGAATGGGATACTCGGACAGGCTCCTAGGAACCGCCGTTGTTGCGGTTGATGACGGTACCGTCGAAGCCGCGCTGACGCATGCGTTCGCGGAAGTCGTCCACCGCCGTGCTGGAAAGTCTCGGGTTGTTCTCGAAGGAGATGAAGCCGCCAACGCGGCCGGGATCGAATCCGGCCAGGGTCTGCAGGTCGGCGTTGCTGCGGATGGTCACGCCCCCCGAGATCGTTTCCAGGCTGCGCAAGCCGCCGAGGTCGGTCAGGACCGGGTTGTTTGTGATGCTGAGGATGCCACCCTGAATGGTGCGTAGGTTGTGCAGCCCCTCCAGCGACGTGACGCCGGCGGCGTTGAGGACGAGGGAACCGAGAATCTGCTCCAGTGCCTCGAAGCCTTCGAGGCTCTGCAGGTTGGTGTTGCGGCTGATCGTGATGCCGTTGGCCAGACCGAGGTTGCTGAAACTACCGAGGTCAGCCAGCGCGGCATTGTTGAGGATCTGCAGGCGGCCACCGATCGTTCCCAGTGCCTCGAGGCCGTCGAGGCTCTCCAGAAAGGGGTTCTCCGTGATCTGCAGGCCGCGAGTCACCTCCGACAGGCTCGCCAATGCAGAGATCTCCAGCAGCTGTGCGTTCTGCCGGATACGGAGCGTGCCGTCCACACGCCGCAGGGTGCGAATGTCTTGCAGATTCTCCACCGGCAGCTTGGACAGGGTCAAGCTACCGTCGATATCGAGGCAGCGGTTGCCGTTGGGGAGCTTGAGAAGATCGAACAGGCGCTCGACGGTCAACCGTCCGCTGCGCACGACAGGCGGCTCGTCGCAGAGCACGGCAATCTCCGACAGGCCGCCGTAGCGTACCTCGGTACCGCCCTCCGACAATCGCAGCAGGTGGATCGCCGGCACCGGGTTGCCGGTCAGATCGACACGCTCCAGCAAAGGCAGGAAGAATAGCGGCGACACGTCGGTGACCAGATTGTGCTCGGCGAACACGATCTGCAGGCTGCGCACGTTGCGCAGCGGCGTCAGCGATGTTAGCGCATTGCTACTGACGTCGAGCCGAACCAACTGCGATAGACCCGACAGTGGCCCCAGATCATCGATATGATTGTTGCCGATGTCGAGAACCTGCAGCGACGCCAGTGTATCGAGACCCTCCAGGCTAGTGATCTCCAGGTCACGGGCAACCAGCTGGCTGAGACTGTCGAGCGCCTCAGCTGCAAAGGGCACGTGGGCGTCGAGGTCGAGGGCGCCGCGCACCGCCTGCGTGAGTGCCGGATCAGCGAAGGGCGACGGACCCGGATCCGGCGGTGCCACGGGGGCCGGCAACGAGCTTTCGCTGCCACAGCCGGCGAGGGCCAGCAGCGCGAGGCACAGGATGTGGGCCACAGTTGCGCGCGTCGACGTCGCCATCATTTGGTGCCTAGCGCTCGATGCCAGCATAGATCGTCAGGAACCCGCGGGTCCGCGTCTGTGTGGGCTCGAAGCGAAGGTCGAGCCGGGTGACCTCCAGACCGAGGGTTGTCGTCAGCTGGTAGCCGAGATAGTCGGAGAGGTTTGTCATTTGCACCGTCGTCGTCACCGCCGTGAAATCGGGCTCGGCACCCGGCGGGACCGGGTCCTTCAACTGGTTGAACAGCTGGTACTCGACGCCGCCCTCGACGAAGCTCTTTTGCATGATGGGGTGGCGAACGACAAGCATGAACAACTCGTCGAGCTCGTGACGACGGGGCAGCGACCGGCGCACCGGCGTGTTCTGCAGCCACTCGCTCTTCCAGCGGGGCTGCAGGGTCCATGTGCCGAGCTGCAGGCTGTACTCAGCCTTGTTGACGAGTCCGTAGAACCACGAAGCCTCGCGGTGGCCGCGAAGCTCGAGAGCGAGCTCCTCGTCTCGCTGGCGATGGAGCTGCCACTTCATCCGGTTGTCGAGCTTCAGGCCACGCACGAGCTCGTGCTCCCAGCCGAGCCAGGTGTTGTTCACCCACGTATCCTGGGCGGGCAGCTCATCGATGACGAGACGAAGGCTGCCACGGGTGTTCGGCAGCTGCACCCACTGCAGCAGGTCATCCCGGATCGTGTCGCGGACACGGCGAAGGTCCTGGAAGAGCCGCAGCCGACCATAGGCCGAGGTCCTGAAGTCGACGACGAGTTGTCCGTAGACGGCACGGTTGTGTCTGTCGTCGGAGAGCTGCTTGATCCGCATGCGACCGACCGTGAAGCGCACGTCGGGTCCCAGGTGCACCCCCCCGTAGACGTTGTAGCCCTCCTGGTCTCGCCGATAGGGATAGTCGGGCTCGTCGTCGTTCTCGAATCGGTCCACCGTGCCGTTGTGGTTGGCGTCGACGCCAAAAAGGAACTCGGGCCGGTCGGCGTAATAGCGGAGGAATGGCTCTTCCCAGTCGGGCAGAAAGTTGGGCCGGTCCTCATTGTCGTTCTGGTTGAAGTCCCAGATGCGGTCGTTGTTCTCATCGAGGCCGGGGAAAACATCGCGGTCGCCCGCCGTCGATCCTTTGCGCCGGCGGTCGGCGAACTGGTCGGCGTCGTCGTTGTCGGCGACGAACTCATAGAGTTCTAGCTGGTTGTCGTAGTCGGGTACCCCCTCCCTCTTGTTGATGGTGACGATCGACGTCGAGTAGCCGGGATCCATGCCGAAGGCTTCGAAGAAAGTGAACCAGGGGTAGCGCTTGTGCGACAGGTTGGCAAGCCAGCCGAGGGCACGATCGCTGTCTGAGGTGTGACGCTTCGTGTGGGGGTTCGGGTATTTGCGGTAGCGGGTGTTGACGTTGACCTCGAGGAAGCCATCGACACCCTTCAGGTCTGTCATCTCGACGGTGAAACCAGCGATCTGGTTCGCCGTCGGCACACCGTAGTCGAAACGCAGGACACGCTGGTTGGAGCCGTCTTTGACGTTGCCCCGAGCGCGGGTGTAGGGCAGGAAGACGACCGCACCATTGGCATTGCGCTGACGATCGGAGGCGATATCGATTCGGTAGTCGTTGGCGACGACGAGCTCCATCTCGACGCGGCGGATCTCGGTGGGATCGGGACCGGCGTAGGTTCGGTCGTTGAAGTCGTAGGTCAGCAGGATCTCCTCGTGGCCGTCGGCAGCGAGGAACCCTCGACGTTGGAAACCACCCTCCACCAGCGGCCGAAAGCCGATCTCGGAGGCACGGAAGCTCTGACCCTCAAGGTCCTCGATGACGAGGTCAGAGGAGAACAGCGCGCCGCCTCCCACGCCGTCGTCCGGTGAATCGTCGGAGATCAGCGCCTGTACGCGGCCGACGACGCTGAAGTTCTGCCCTTCCGCCAGGGCACCGGAGAACACATCGCCGTTGATGGCATCCAGCTGCGTCACCGAATGGTGGGCGTTGACGAAGGTGCCGCCAACCTTGACGAAATCCCCCACCCGCGCTTCCACGCGCGCGCCGAACAGATTTGTGTTGCTCGTCAGCCCCTCCGGCAAGAAGGTCGGCGAGTTCGGCTCGCTGATGCGCGACAACAGCAGGGTGAGGGCGTGCTTGTCGGAAACGAAGTCCCACTGGATGCCATCGAAGTCCGGCTTGCTGAACGTCATCGGCGTCAGGGTCGTGCGGATTCGCGAGCCGACGGTGATAGAGTAGTGGTACTGCCCCTTGTGATCGGAGGCGATGGCCACCGATGAGAACCATGAACTGAACTGGCCGCTCTTCTCCAGCACGCTACCAAAGGGGGTCGGATTCTCCTGCCGCCAGTCGTAGATCAGCCAGCCCTGGGTCAGCTGGTTGCCGTACACGTCGTACCAGTAGTCCCCCTCCAGCGACGTCGACACGTATCGCTGGTAGTTCTGCCGGGCGTAGTTGGAGTATTCCCACTGCCGCCACTGGTACTCGGCGAACAGCTCCTGCGGCACATACCACTTGCGCAGAGCCGGATCGAGGGCATCGAACAGCACGCCGGGGCCGGTGGGCTCGAAGCTGACGCGGCCGCCGCGCTTGACAGTGCCCAGGCGCGCGCCGTAGTCCTGGGCCGCCACTGTCGTCGCCGTGCCGAGAAGGAGGCAAAGGGCGAGGATCGCCGCGATGTAGTTCCGATTTGTCATCAGTATGCGACCGCCAGGATACCGAGATGCTCCTCGTCAAAGGCATCGGCCGCTACCAGCAGCCTCCATACGTAGGTGCCGGGTGTCAACAGCCGGCCATCAGAGCCGGTGCCGTCCCAGCGGAAGTCGGCCGGTCCCAGGGACCGCTCGCCAAGGTCGAGGTTGGCGACGCGCCGACCGGCCAGGTCGAAGACCTCGAAGCGCACCGGTGCCACATCGACGAGTTGCAGCAGGTTAAACTGCACGTGCACATCGTCGTTGATCCCGTCTCCGTTCGGCGTGATGACTTTGTCGGACAGAGCGATCGTACCCACCAGCTTACCGATGCGCTCCTCCGGGATCGACACGAACAGGTTGGACAGATCATCGTGGTCGCCGGGGCCGAAGTCATTGGCGTTGCCGGCCTCGAGCCGCTGCGGCACACGATCGAAGCGGCTGTTGACGACGCGCCCCGAGAACGTCGTGCCGAACCGGAACACAGGCAGGTCGAAAGCAAATTCGAGAACATCGCCGTCGCCGTCGATGAGGGGCAATAACAGGCGGAAGGCGTCATCGCGCGCGTATGCCACTTCGAAGGGCACGGGAATATCGTTGACGGTGACGTCACGGATGTTCTCCACCGGCACTGTGGTATCGACCTCGAGCTCGTCGAAGCCGAGGATGTCGCCGTTGCGCCGTAGTTGCACCGCGTACCGGAAGGTGGCCCGCCGCTCGACCGGTGCCCGGCGCGGAAAGACCTCGGCTCGCAAGGTGTCGGCGATCGGTGGCTGCAGATAATCGAACTGCAGCCAGTCGAGTTGTCGGGTATCGGCGATGCGCCCCGCAAAGCCGATCTCGAACTGCACGAACTGGCGGGGCAGCCGGCCACCGATGAGACCGCCGTTGTCCACCGTCTTCCACGCGCTCCAGTGATCGACGTCGTCGACGACCTCACCGCGCTCGGTGATGTCGAGGCTCCAGTAGGTCTCGGCATCCACCTCGGTGAAGCCGGGGGGATTCGGGTCGAACGGATCCCAGGCGGCGCCACGTTGCTTGAACAGCAGCGGCGTGTCGTCATCTCCGGTGCGGACCCGCACCTGGGTGCTAGAGAATGCCTCCTCGCCGACGACACGCTCCCGCCAGCGCACAGGGCCCACGGTCGCCGGTCCTCCCAGGTCGATGAGGTCGGAGAACCAGGTCCCCCGGCCCATGTAGCCGGAGCCGATGACCTCGAGCTCGTCGATCTCGAAGGGGGTCTCCGTCAGCGAGCGCAGCTTGATGAGACGAACATAGCGGGGATCGATGTCGATCTCGACGACGGCATCGTCGTTGTTGGGACGGCGTTCGACGAGGACATCGGGCCGACCTTCGGCGGAGTTCGTGATCTCGGGATTGATCCACAGTTCGAAGCCGCGTAGGAAGTCGTTCTCGAACGGCGTCTTCGGTGTCGCCTCGACGGTATTGCGCGGGTAGAACCTCAGCCGGTTGACGCCCACCTGACGACCGAAATCGAGGATGATCCAGATGCCGAAGGCCGGCATCTCGGGCACGAACGTCGTCGGCTTGCGCTCGTAGGCGATGTCGTGGTCGCCGTTGACGATGCCCTCGAGCTGCTGATTTAGCAGTGCCCGGGAAATGTTCTGAGAGTTCGGCGCCCGCACCCGGCCCGGACTGTCGATGACGAGGCTGGCGATGTTGGTCTGGCCATCGAAGAAGCGCGGACTGATCCAGCCCGGACGAGCGACGAACTCGATGTCGTCTTCCGGCACATTACCGGTGTCCAGGCGAGCGCTGAAGGTCCTCCCGATGTTGCGCACCGGCTCGACGAGGCCGCCCCCCTCCGACCACGGCTCGGCACGCTCGCCGAGGATGTAGGTGCGCAACTGAGCCTGCGCCCCGGCGGCCCACAGGGCCAGCACCAGGCAGCCTAACCAGCGCAATCGGTTGACGTGACGTCGCATCATTGGAGGCCTGCGTTCATCGTGACAAACAGCATTGACGTGCGTTCGTCCTCGATGCTTTCGAAGTTCCGCCGCCCGTACTGAATACCGGCCCGGGTGACCAGGTGGTAACCGAGATAACCGACGCGGTTGATGATCTGCGCCACGACGGTCTGGCCATTGAAGTCCTCGCCGACGTCTGGCCGCGTGCCTTCAAGCATCCGGAAACGGACGAGCTCAAGGCCGACCTGCAGTTCGGTGTCGAACAGCTGACGACCGTAGCGGGCGTAGTAATTGACGGAGGTCTGCTCGGCAAAGATCGGCTGTGTCCACATCAGATAGCCGGACATCTCATGGCTGCGAGCCGTCGGCAGCCGTGTGCTGAAGGGCCGATCGGCCCTGAATTCGGACTTCACCCGTGGCTCAAGGACGCCGAGCCCGATGGGGATCGTCCACTCCCCCTTGTTGATGACCCCAAGAAAGCCAGAGCGCATCCGCCCCTCCTCGTCGGCGACCTCAAGGCGCGCACGGCGCTGCCACCAGCTCTCCCACTTGAGGCGGTGGAATAGGCGCAGCCCTGCCGACAACCTCTGATCGGCGTCGATGTAGAGCGTGTTGCGCCAGGTATCCTGCGCCGCCAGCAGGTCTCGCACGTCGCGCATGCGACCGACAGCGCCCAGGGGTTGCACCCAGGTCTGCAGATCGTCGCGAATGTCGTCTTGCACGAGGGCGCCGAAGTCGAACACCCGCAGCCGGCCGCCGCGTCCCAGTCGGCGGGTCCAGGTCAGCATGGCGTACCACGACTCGGTGTTGCCGTCACCGGAGATAAGCCCCATGTCCTGGCGTCCCGCCAATAGCCGTATCTGCGGTGTCGGCGACCACCTGGCGTAGGCGTTGATACCCCGGTGATCGGCCTTGTAGGGGTAGTCGGGCAGAAGGTCGTTCTCAAAGGGGTCGGGCGTGCCGTTGTGGTTCATATCCACGCCGAAGAGAAACTCGGGACGGTCGGAGCGAAACCGCAGGAACGACTCCTCATAATCAGGGATCAGGTTGCGGTTGCGGTTCGTCGGAACGCTCGACGGCCGCCCGGGAATCGACACCGTCCACGGTGGCCGCGGGTTGTTGTTCTGGTTGTAGTCATGCAGGAAGTCGCCATCCACGTCGTAACCCGGCCAGGCGATGCCCTGGGAGGTGCGCTGGAAGGGCCGCTGCCATTCCGGAATGGAGTCGTGATCGTCGTCGTCGTCGACGAACTCGTACAACATCGGCACCGGCGCCTCATATTGAACGATACCTCCCGCCTGAGGGAGCCAGAAGCTCGTCGAGTAGGCATCGGCGATGTGGAAGCCTTCGACGAACAGGTTGATGGGCAGCCGCTGGTAAGCGGCGATGCCGTAGGCGGCATGCGCCCGGCGCACCATCTCGTGACGATCCTCAGTGCGCGTGTTGGGGTATCGCCGATGCTGCCGGTTGAGCACCGCCTCGCCCTGCACCGACAGCCCGCCCCAATTCACGAGGTCCCAGTTCAGGCCGATGAGCTCGTTGCCGGTCGGTAGACCGTAACCGAGGCGCAGCAACTCTCCGTTGCTGTCGTCCTGCACGTTGCCCTCAGCTCGTGCGTAGGTGAGCAACACGGTCTCTGGATTGAACCGCTCGCCGTTGGTCTGCAGGTCGGAAGCCATCTCGACATGGTAGTCGTTGGCCAATGCCATCTCGATGGTGGCGGCGGTGATCGATTCCGGGTCGACGCCTTTGTCGCGCAGGCTGGCCAGGTCATACTCGAATAGCATCATCTCCGAGCCATCGGCGACGAGGGCGCCATCGCGCAACCGCGCACCGGCGATGGCGGGCAGAAAATCGATCTCCGAGCCGCGTAGCTCGACGCCGGCGGTGTCGACAAGGATGATGTCGTGGCCAAACACCGTAGCCCCACCGCTGCCGTCCACGGGTGAGTCGTCACGGACCTGGACCCACAGGGTCGACAGGGCCTGGTTCTGCGCCGTCGTCAGCACCCCGGCAAGGGGGTTGCCGACGCTGAACTCGTCCTCCGAGTTGGCGGTGTGGGCGTTAACGTAGGTGGCGCCGATCTTGGCCAGATCGAACAGCTGCACCTCGGCGTGGCCGGCTGCGACATGGGTGAAGTTGGTGCGACCCGCGTTGCCGGGGTCGGAGGGCCGGGAGAAGAGGAAGGTCGACGTCAGGCGGTCTGTGGCGTAGTCGAGCCGGACGCCTTCGAAGTTGGGCTTGAAAAACGTCATCGGTGTCAACCGCGCGTCGAGTTCGGAACCAACCATAAGCCGGTACGTGCCGCCACCGGCGGTATCGGAGGAGATGACGAGGCGCCCGAAGACACTGCTGTAAAAGCTACCCTGCCGAATCCGCGAGCTGTTACGCCCGGGTTGCTCCTGCTCCCACGTATAGACAAGCCAGCCCCTTCCCAGGCGCCGACCGAAGGCGTCGTGCCACTCGTCCCCTTCCAAGCCGGCGTTGAGGTACCTCTGGTAGTGCTGCTGAGCATAGTTGGTCAGCTGATCCTGGTACCACGGCCGCTGATAGCCGGTGGACAGATGCCGTGGACCGTACCACTTGTAGAGGGCCGGGGTCGTGTAGACCACCTCGAACTGCGGCGACAACTCTTCGGAGGAGCGCTGGGCCAGAAGGGACGTCGCCTGGGCGCCGTACGACTGACCCCAGACCTGGCCGGCACAGAATTGCAGGGCGACGGCCAGTGCCGCCAACCCGCGGGCCGCATGTCGCAGGCTCCTAGTAGGCGACATGGATGAGCCCCGTGCGTTGAGCGGAGGTCGACGCGTCGACGTCGATCGCGGCGCGCACGACGTAGATGCCGGGCGCCACGAGACGGCCGCCGTCGTCGCGGCCATCCCAGAGGATCTGGTGGCGACCACTCGGCGACGGCGCGGTTTGCGACAGGTCGCGGACCCGGGCGCCGGTCAGATCGAACACTTCGACACCGATGCGGGCGTTGCTGCCGCGCACCTGGAAAACGTCGATGCCGACGATGGTGTTGTCGTTGATGCCATCCCCATTGGGCGTGAACACCGGCGGTTCGATCTGCAGAGCATCGAGCAGACGGCCGGGACGCAGCTGGGACAGAGCAACAAGGGTCTGGCTCTGCACAAAATCGACCGCGTCCCCGTCACTGGCCTGCTGCACCACGCCAGGCCGCGAGGCTAACGACAGCAGCGCCTGGAACGTCGTTCCCGAGAGGAAGACTTGGGTTCGGAAACGAAGCTCGTAGATCCTGCCGGAGCGCCGCTCCGCCTCCGGCAGGGTAATGTCGACACCGCCGTCGACAGACTCGATGTTGGACGCTTCCAGCAGATCCTGTCCGGTGCCGAAGCTTAGCAGCCTCTCGGAGGCGACGCGCAGACCGAGCAGCTCCACCGGCGCCGTCGAGGTCGAGCGTAGACCGATGCCGTCGAAGCCAGGATCGCCTGAGGCGAACTGCGGCCGTAGGTACATCGTGAACTCCGTGTCGACCCCGGGCTCGACGTCCCGCGACGGGGTGATCTCGGCGAAGGTCTGATCCACAAGCGGCGGCGCCAGTCCGATTCGCAGGCGACGGATCAGGGCCCGGCGCTGCGGGTTCGTCGTCCTCAGGCGGACGTTGACGAGGGCGAAGCGCCGCGGGCTCGGCGACCGGAACATCTCCCCCGACTCACGATAGAGCTCGCTGTAGCTGCTCCATCGGGGGCCGGGTAGCTCCACCTCCTCCACGCGGCCACGGAACTCGTCGCGCGCCGCCTCCCAGGCCTCCTGGCTGATCTCGCGACCCCACCTGTCAAAGTAGCGGTGGAGGATGGTCAGATCATCGCCGGCGCGCGTGCGGATGTCGATTCGGGTTTCATTCGGCGCCTCGCCGTCCCACGAAAGGCTCGTGAACATACGCGACGCCCCGAGCTTGATGACGGGCGATGTCAGCTCGATTTCGGATACGTAACCCTCGCCGTAGGCCTGCAACTCGGCCAGGGTGCCTGCCTCCGTCTCGGTGCCCAGCAACTGCAGCGCCCGGATCTGGATGTAGCGGACTTCCTGCAGCGGAAATCCTTCCTGCAGTTGCAGGTAGCGCTCGCGATTGGCGCGCTCATCCAGCTCGTTCCAAAGCCGTTCACCGCTCGGATCGAAGGAGCCGTCCGAGAGCAGCACCTGGTACGCCCGCATCGGCTTGTGCAACGCCACCATGCGGATCCGGTCGAGCCAGTATTTGGCGCCCAGGTCGACCTCGAGCTGGTTGCGATCGCGCAGCGGGTCGTAGGGCTTGATCAAGGACTCCGAGCCGACATTGCCATCGGTGGTGAGGGCACGCAGAACGTTACCCAGGACGCCTTGTTCCCGATTGATTCGCTCCTGAGTAAGCAGGACGATGTTCTCGCCCGGGCTGACGACCTCGATCTCGGCCAGCCGGGGCCGCTCCCAGCGGAAATAGCTGACTGGGCCGCGCTCCTCATCGGGTAGTTCGATCCAGGTGAGCTCGTCCACCGGCAATACGCGCCCGGTCACGGTGCGCCGAAAATAGTCGATGGCCCCTTTTTCCTCTGCGGGCAAGGCGGCATACGCATACGCATCGACTTCCCGTCCCCGTGGACCATCAGAGTCCAGGGCCTCGATGCGGACGAACTGTACGACCTCGCCGGCGACGCCATCTGGCACCGGACGCTGCGGGCGCACGTCGAACACAAACTCGCGCTGGTCTTTGTTGGCGATGTTCACCTGGCCGGCGCGGAAGTACTCGACCACGCTGGTGCGCTCGATGAAATCGTCTCCGTCGGACAACCGCACCCGGAATTTGAGGAACGGGTCCCCCTCCCCTTCGGCAGCAAAACGCACGATGACCTGCTCGACGACGACGGAACGGCCGAGGTAGACCTCCAGAACCCAGTCGTCCACCGGGGTCGTAGGATCCGGCTCCCAGTACGTGGTCGGGTCGCCATCGATGGCGAGCTCTGCAGTCTCGGCACCCGAACGGGCGATGCGTACGCCGCCGTAGATTGTGTCCTGGTCGCCGTCGTAGAAGAAGAATCTCTCGGCGTTCAGGGTCACATTCGTGCGCCGCTGCAGTAACCGCGGCGACACACCGTCCTCGCCGACGACAGCCGCACCCTCCGGCGCCTGCCACGCCGCCCACTGCTCGGCGCCCTCGACGACGACCTGGCTACCGATGACTCGGTAGCCAGGATCAGTGGGCTCCTCAGGCTCCTGGGCTGCGACGAAGGCGGCGAGTAGCGGAAGTGCAACAGCGGCGCGTAGGGGATTCAATACGCAACACTCACGATGCCGTGATGGCGGGCGTTGGACGCATCGGCGTCAACTCGAATCTGGTAGACGTAGCTGCCCGGCGGCACCACCCGGCCGGCGTCATCGCGGCCATCCCAGCTCAAGGTCAGATTGCCGCTGGTGCTTGGCCTATCCACCGCGCGGCGCACACGCTGGCCGTCGAGGCCAAAGATCTCGAGTCGCAGGCGCGCAGGCTCCAGGAGCTTGAGCAACGACAGCGACACCTGCAGTGCGTCGTTGGCACCGTCCCCATTGGGGGTGATCACCGGGCTGTGGAGGCGTATGTTGGCCAGCAGTTCGGTCCGCCCGTCGCCGCCGTCATCGTCGAGATCGACGATGAGACCACCCCCCGGTGTCGAAACGTCGATGTCGGCAGGGCGCGCCAACTGGTAGGCGACGGACTGTCCGTCATCGACGTCGGAGCGGCGATCGACGGCGCGCACCTCGAACTGTGTGCGGTCACGCAGAGCGGCGGCGGTCAACTCGATCTGCAGGAAGCTGCCGTCCTTCAGGACTCGCTCCCACAAGTTGAGGCTGAAGCCCACGCCGGGTTGGACCTGGGCGGTGGCGAACACCTCCTCGTCGTCGACGAACACGGGGCCGACACGAGAGATCTCTACGCTCGTACGCACCTCGATCTGACGAAAACCCGTATCCCGCCGCTGCACGGCGCCGGAGGTCTTCATCTCGGCTGCCAGGAACAAGGTGAAGTCGGTTTCGACACCGGCGGTGGCAGTGCGTGGCCAGATCTCGGCGGCCAGGTCGCGGGCGATGGGGGGAAAGCTGTAATCGAAGCGCAGCTGCCCTAGGCCGGTGCCGGGCGCCGGCAGAGCCACGCGGAACTGCAGGTAGCGGTTCAGTGACGGCGAGCGCACGGCGCCTTCGGTCACCGTCGACCAACCACTCCACGCCGGGTTCGGCTCCCTTGGACCTTGCAGACCGGGTAGCGTCGTCGCCCACGAGTCCCCGTCAATCGGCACGAGCTCGTCGCCGTTCTTGATGGAGTGGAGGACGGGGTGGGGATCGGGCCCGGTGCGGGTCTGCACGACGAACGGCGCTTGCGCCAGATTGCCGCCCTCGTAGCGAACCTGGCCCCACACCGGCGTCGCTTGCCTCGCCGGCAGCGGCACGGACACATACTCGCCCTGGGGCACGGTGCCGTCGCTATAGACCTCGAGCTCGGCAATCTCCCAGGCGCGACCGGTCAGCGGCACCAGCTGCACGAAACGGGCGCTCACGGAGTTGAACCGCAGGTCGACGACGGGCTCGGTATTTTCATTCGGCGCCAGAAAATGCGCCAGACTGCGCTCGAGTAAGAGATCGACGCCACCGAGGGGCAAGCTCAGCGCCGAGCGCAGGGAAAACTCCTGCAGGAAACGGTTGCGGTGGATGACGTCGAGGCGCGGAACAAAGCGCACCCGGTTGATGTTGAAGGTACCGCCGAGATCCACGAGGATGGTGGACGAGCGCTCGATGGCGGCATTCTCGTCCGGGTCGAAGTAGGTCGTTAGGTCGCCGTCGAAGAGCGCCGTCGTGCGCAGGGTGTCAATCCCGGTCTCGCCCGCGTAGAGGGCGAAGCCGCCACGCTCGGCCAGACCAGGGGTCAGATTGGCCTCCGTGGCAATGTCCCACATCCAAATGCTGTCGGCCTCGACAGTGACGAACCGCGACGATGACTTGGCCTGGTCCCACGATAGCGCCCCGACGCCGACGCCGACGAACTCGATGGCGTTCACGGCGGTAGCGATCACCAGAAGGAGGACAGAACTGAGGCGGATCATGAAGCGGAACGGGTCGTCCGCAAGGGCCCGCCGAGGAAAGGGAGGGAGAAGGTCATGAATCCAAGAACAGAAAGATCCCCAAAAGGTGCAATGGCACGGCCTTTGCGGGACATGGACCCAGGTGTTCGCAGTTCGCTCGACCTCGACGATTTCCACGGATGGCATGTGCTCATCTACCAAGGCCCATGTCTCCTCGATCAGGCTACACAACGTCGAGACGCCATCGACAAGATCAGACGTGAAGACACTTCGCAGGCGTGGGCCCCAGGTCCAGAATGTGGGCCAAGTTCGTTGTAGGCCCAGCCCCACAACCGTCACCCGCTGGAGAAGGTCGCTATGGATCTACATGGGGAGCGCGAGCGACTCCTGTCCGAGTTCACGGCCGAGGTCGGACGGCAACCCGACGCACCTGCGCCCAGAATGAAGGTCCACTACAGAGAACGAAGAGTGCATTACGAAGAATGGAAGATCTCCTACGAGGTCGAGACGGACAAGTCGATGCCCTCCATGCCGGACGCTCCGTGTCAGCGTACTTGCTGATTCCCCGTGAGCGTGCAGAAACACCCCTTCCAACGATGGTCTGCTTCCACCAGTGCAATGTCGACTGCATCCTCGCCAAGGACGCCGTTGTTGGCAAAACCGGAGAGGCCACGCTCGACCAGCGATACGGGCTTGAACTTGTCAAGGCAGGATTCGTAGTACTGGCCCCAGACTCACTCGACTGCGGCGAGCGAAACATCCCTGACCTACGGGCCAGTGACGAAAACGACTTCTGTTGGCCTCGGTTCCACGATCATGTTGACGTCGGCCGACCCACCTTCGGAAAGAAGGTGTACGACGGGATGCGCGCAGTCGATCTTCTGCAGTCACTCGACATGGTCGACTCGAGCCGTATCGGAGCGATTGGCCATTCCATGGGCCAGCAGGACGCCTTCCGCGCAATAGCCGCAGACCAGCGAGTTGGAGCGGTGATTCTGAGCGGCGCCCAGGCAGACAAGTACCTGCCACTTCACGCGCCCCGGTTGCATCTGGCCTAACGCGGACGCCTCGATGGTGAGTATCTCCACGATCCGGAGAGACTAGGTACTGCAATCGACAGCGTACGTGCTTCGTATGAGAAGGGTCTTCCACACTGGGAAGAAGCTGGCGCACAAGAGAACCTCCTACTTCGGATAGGCCCTACGGGGCATTATTTGACGAGGAGTTCAAGAAGGAAGCTTAGGCGAGACTGAAATCGCACTTCGGCCTGGTCCCGAACCGAGAACCTACCCCCATCGGCCCTTTGTTGGAGGAGGCACGTCACAAGGTGGGCGTGGGATGGTGATGAGAGCCACTTCCCTGCCATAGGCGCACCCAGCCAGTGCCGGGTCATGGTAGACAGAGACAGCATTCGTCGGGCATTCGCGTTCTTGTTCGTCCACCTCTACCTGAAACTCGATGAATCGATGCCGTCTCTGCGCGTTTCTGTGAGGGAGAATGGCGACACGGTGGAGATCCGGTGCCCGGTTCCTGCTCAGAACGGCCACAGTGCAGTGTCATTCAGCGCCACAGGTGAGCAAGTCTACGCCGCCAACGGCGCTGAACTGCGCACGGAGACAGTGGGTAATGCCCTGCACTACGTTGTCTCCCTGCCGTCGTACAGTGTGTGAGCTTCACAAGGCACTTGCGAAAAACCTGATAGCATCGGTGGAGGGGGCCAATACGACCTGGGCCAGGATGGTTCCTCCAATGTGCGTCACAACCATCGTGATCACACACGTGTAGAAGTAGCTGGGGCTCGCCTTCCCATCCAACATGTCATCGGTCAAGGCTGAGAGCTTTGGATCTATGAAGACCATGAGAATGATCGTGGCAAGACCCGTCACCACTGGGGCCAGGCTCACCGCGGTGGCCCTGACCTCGGGGCTCTCATACCCGGCAAGAAGTGAGGCGAATACACCTGCAGTGAGAACCGAGATTGCGAGGAGATTCATCAGAGCCAACTTGACTGGAATGTCTCTCAGACTCCTGAAATACTGGATGTTGGCAAGGGAGGGAGGTTTGAGGCTCTCACGAACGACGCTGCCTCCAATTTTGGAAGCACAGTGTAGCAGAAGCCTCGGGACAGAGCGCATGCTGTCGAATTGATTCACGTAAGACGCGAACAGTTTGCGGAACGTAGGGCTGAGCAACGCTCCGACAACGGAACCGATGGTAGCCACCACCAGTAAGGTCCTGAACTCCCACACCACATCGTGTGCTTGATCGGCGAGCAGTCGCCCCTCGGCCCTTTTCGCTAACAGAGGTGCCTGGAAGGCGTGTGCCATCCTCGCGACCAGGACGAAGATGTTGAAGAGCGCGATGGAGGCGGCGATGCGACCCGTCCGTACACCAACGATCCTGACCGAGTAGGACAGTGTGTTGATCAGATGAATCAGGAAGGTGAAGGCGTAGACCCACGCCAAGTGGTCAGACATGTGAATTTCGGACTGAATCGCCCCGGGAATTCCGGAGACTCAGTGACGTGAGTCCGGCCACGAGGGCTGGGGTGAGTTGGTGTTGATGATAGAGTTCCTCGTACTCGGCCGGTGGCATGTATCCGATCGGCTCCAGCAAACGCCGATGATTCCACCAGTCGACCCAATCCAGGGTGGCGAATTCGACATGCTCCAGGTGACGCCAGGGTCCCCGCCGATAGATGAGCTCGCTCTTGAAGAGGCCGATCACGATCTCGGCCAGGGCGTTGTCGTAGGAGTCGCCGACGCTGCCGACAGACGGCTCGATGCCAGCTTCCAGCAAACGCTCGGTGTAGTGAATAGCCAGATATTGACTACCGCGATCCGAATGATGAATCAGCCGGTCACTGGCAGGACGAGCATGCAGGGCCTGCTCCAGTGCATCCAGCGCCAGGTCACTGCGCAGACTGCTGGAAGCGCGCCAGCCAACGATGCGACGTGCGTAGGCGTCGACCACGAAGGCAACGTAGACAAAGCCGCGCCAGGTCGCCACGTACGTCAGGTCGGCCACCCACAGCTGATTGGGGGCCGTCACTGTGAAGTCCGGTCCACGAGGTCCGACGGCCGTGAAGCGCTCTCCTCAGGCCTCGTCGTCCTGGGCGGCTGCTTGCCGCGCGTGGTGCCCCGTAGATCCAGCTTCCGCATCAGGCGCTCGACCGTGCAGCGGGCTACCTCCTTCCATACCTTGCGAGCGACATAGACCTGGTAGTTGTCGTCCCAGACGCGCTCGATGTCGTCGCACAGTACGGCATCGCGACGTACTCGATCCGGGACGCGGGAGGGATCGGCTTGCCGTGCTTTGTGCTCGTAGTAGGTGGACGGGGCGATCGGCAATACCTGGCAGATCGGCTCGACCCCGTACTGCTCACGTTGCGCGTCGACGAAACACACCATCATTTCGGTCGGCGGTCGAGCTCCGCCTGTGCGAAAAACGCCGAGGTTTTGCGCAAGATCTCGTTCGTCCGGCGAAGCTCACGCACCTCGAGCTCCAACTCCTTCATCCGCGACCGGTGTCCACTTCGGCCTTACGCACCCACTTGCGCAACGTCCCGGCGGTACAGCCGATCTTCGATGCGATCGAACGCATCGCCTTCCACTGAGAGCCGTACTCGCTCTCATGGTCAAATACCATCCGAACCGCCCGCTCGCGAACCTCTGGGGAATACTTGCTTGGTCTTGGCATCGCTCCATTCTCTCAACAAATGGAGCCTCCGGCAAACCCGGGGCGATTCACAACGTCAACCACAATCGGCAGTGTCCACATTCCCATCAGAGAGCCGGCGCAAACGATCTGAATAGAAATGACACCACGTCCGGAGGCTTCGCCAGCGTTGATCCGAATCATGCGTCTGAATACATGGGAGATCATCAGGAAAGTCTGACCCACGTGCTGGTGGGTTTGGTCGCAACGAAAACAAGAAACTACCCGGATAGAACCACCCTGGGATCTTGATGATCCCAGGAAAACTACGAAGCTGCCTGAGTCGCCGTCGCCCTGCGCGTCGGCTCCAGAGGATGGGGCTGTGCCTGGATCCACCGCGAGGCGCGGTGGCCTCTGACCCACCAGAATACGGCCGTTCAACAATCAGAGACAGGTCCCGACACGGCAGAAATCGCTTGCACAGGGAACACCAGACTCACGATAATGCCTTTTGAAACTACTATCCGCCGACGTGCTGAAGCGGTCGCGTTGCGGCAACCGCCAGGCGCGTGGGCACAGGGATATCTGCCGAGACCCGCCTGAATGCAGGCGGGCCCAGGCGGCCTCATCGAATTCGAGTTGGCGATCCAGGCGGGACGGTGCGATCGGTGGCGCTCGAGATGGCAAGTCGACGGCGTTGAGAAACGCCTCAATCGCAGAGGGCGCAGTGAGAGCAGCAATGGTCTTCATCCGCCCCGCGCAGGTGGGGCACACGGTGACGTCGTACTGAAACACTCTGGCCAGCAACTTGGCCATAATGGTGCCTTATCGTGCTTAACCACACCATCGACGCGATAGATGATAGTATGTATATATATCACTTCTATCACTTTTGCATATTCGGTGAGTGCGTATTCAACCAGGAATTGGGAGAGACACATGGCCGACGAAGAGTATTACGAAGAGCCAGCAGATTCATCCGAGGAATACGGCAATGAGGACTTTGTCGATTCTGGCGGCGATGGTGGTTCATTTACGGAAGCAACGCACCAGTCATGGGGTTCGCGTCTGCAGGAGCAAGCCAGTAAGTCCATCGCAGGGTTCGTGCTCTTTCTAGCTGCCTTTCCGCTGTTGTTCTGGAACGAGGGGCGTGCTGTAGACGTTTCGTTGGCGCTTGAAGAGGGTAAGGGTGCTGTGGTTCCAGTGGTCGCCGATGCTCTCGACGCATCAAATGATGGTAAACTCATTCACTTCTCGGGTGAAGCGGCAACCCAAGACATAGTAGCTGATCTGGATTTTGGGATTGAAGCACGTGCGCTGAAACTACGGCGCGTGACTGAAATGTATCAGTGGGAAGAAGAAAAAGAAGAGCGCAAAGAAAAAGTGAGTGGCGGTGGCGAGAAGACGGTAACCCGATATACGTATCGAAAAGTGTGGTCTGAACAGCACATTGACTCGGGTTCATTTAACCGCAAGGGAAGCCGAGGGCGTAGCAATCCGTCGTCGATTCCCTATCCCAGCGATGAGTTTGCCGCTGATGAGATCATAGTCGGTGTGTTCCAACTTTCGTCATCGCTAATCGAAAAAATAGATGCGTTTGAGGCGCTGCGCCTGCCGGCTGAAGTGCGTGACCGTATTGGGGATTGGACGGTGCACCGAACGGGCAACGGACTCTATGTCGGAGCCGATTCGGACGAACCTGAAATTGGCGATTTGAAGGTGCAATTTGAAGTTGTGCCATCGCCGACAGAAATCAGTGTGGTCTCGCGTCAGAAGGGCAATCGTCTGGAGCCCTATTTGAGCAAGACTGGCACGGTTGAATTGCTACAGGTTGGGTTAGCGAGTGCAGACCTCATGTTCAACACGGCGGAAGAAGAGCTTGCATTAGAGACTTGGATCTTACGCTTGGCAGGCCTCGTTGCTATGGCAGCAGGACTTGCCATGCTGTTTAAAATATTGGAGACCGTGATTGATCGGATTCCATTTTTCGGCATTCATATGGGCACTGTAGTAGGCGTTGGTACGACGCTGGTTGCCATTTTAATTGCGCTGCCACTGGCTTTGCTAACCATTGCAATCGCCTGGTTCGTCGCACGGCCGTTCCTATCTATCATACTTCTCTTGCTTGCT
>MDTC01032279.1_pt1 | contig 20593 bp, 14 predicted proteins | sample 811181 | NCBI WGS metagenome assembly MDTC01 (sample SAMN05326644, study PRJNA326480) | marine metagenome | isolation source: seawater | place: Pacific Ocean: North | collected 2011 | reverse complement strand
TATCATGACTGGAAAAGAATACCGAACCATTACTGACGTGAAAGGACCTCTGGTCTTTTTGAACAAAACTGAACCTGTTGCCTTTGGTGAAATCGTTACCCTACGACTCTCCAATGGCACCATCAAGAACGGACAAGTTCTCGATACTTCGGATGATCTTGTTATCGTTCAAGTTTTCGAAGGAACCTCCAAAATTGACCGAGAATCTGGTGTCACCTTCATGGGTGATGTTTTCAAACTCCCGGTGAGTACTGACCTTGTCGGTCGTATTTTGGACGGAGCCGGACGACCACGTGACGGCGGTCCAGAAATCGTAGCTGAAAAGAAGGCCGATATTATCGGTGCTGCAATTAACCCTTACAGCCGCCAGAGTCCAAACGATTTCATTCAAACTGGTGTCTCTGCTATCGACCTGTGTACGAGTCTTGTCCGTGGACAAAAGTTGCCAATTTTCTCAGCATCTGGTCTTCCACACAACGACATTGCTCTGCAAATTGCTCGTCAAGCAAAGCTCAAGGATTCTGATGAAGAGTTCATTGTTGTTTTCTGTGCAATGGGAATCACTGCTGAAGAATACAATTTCTTCCGTTCCGACTTAGAGCGCACAGGCGCTCTTGAAAATGCTGTATTGTTCGTCAATCTTGCTGACGACCCTGCTGTCGAGCGAATTATTACACCTCGTCTTGCATTGACCGCTGCAGAATATCTTGCGTTTGAGAAAGATTACCACGTCTTGGTTATCTATACAGACATGACCAACTATTGTGACGCTCTGCGACAAATTGGTGCTGCCCGTGAAGAAGTTCCTGGACGACGTGGATACCCAGGATACATGTATACCGATTTGGCAATGCTCTACGAACGTGCAGGTATTATCAAGAACAAGAAGGGTTCAATCACTCAATTCCCAATTCTGACCATGCCTGGTGACGATATTACGCACCCAATTCCTGATTTGTCTGGTTATATTACTGAAGGACAAATCGTTATTTCACGTGAATTGCACCAACAAGGTATCTATCCACCAATCAACGTTCTGCCATCACTCTCTCGTTTGATGGGTTCATGTATCGGTGAGAAGACAACACGGGAAGACCACAAGTCCGTTTCTGACCAGATGTATGCTGCATATGCTCAGGGCCGTGAACTCCGTGGGCTGGTCGCTATTGTCGGTGAAGATGCACTGAATGAGCGTGACAAGCAATTGCTCGACTTCTCGGGCGTTTTCGAAGACAAGTTCCTTCGCCAAACCCGTGATGAAGACCGTTCAATTGAGGAGACTCTCGATTTGTGTTGGAATTTGATGTCGTCAATCGACACGAAGTATCTTGTCCGTCTTGACCAAAAGTGGATCGATAAGTATCATCCAGATAATAAGGCTTGAAACTAATTATTCGATGCAAGAGGAGGTGAAAGAACATGGCACTCGACATCAAACCAACCCGCAGTGAGTTGATTAAACTCAAGGGACGGATTAAGCAAACCAAAAACGGTTACAAGTTGCTGAAGATGAAGCGAGACGGTTTGTTTCACGAGTTCCGAACACTTCTTTCCGACATGATTGCTGCAAAGCGTGACCTCACCGATACGTACCGTATGGCTAAACAGCGAATAGATCTTGCGAATGCGATTGAAGGTGGATTGGCTGTCCGTGCTGCTGCAATTGCAAACACAGGCCATCCAGAAGTTGAAGTTGAACGCCGAAACATCATGGGTGTCGTTGTTCCAAGTGTGAGTGGGACCAATTTGAAATCCACCTTCGAAGAACGAGGTGTCGGATACATTGGTTCATCACCGTATATCGATGAAGCAGGAGAATCATTTGGTAACTTGATTGAAAAGATTGTCAAAGCATCGGAGATGGAAGCTACGCTCAAGCGTCTCCTTCAAGAAATCGAGGCAACCAAGCGACGTGTCAATGCTTTGGAGTTCAAGGTGATACCTGAACTTGAAGAAGCACGAGTCTTCATTCAACTCCGTCTTGAAGAAATGGAGCGAGAGGAAACGTTCCGTCTCAAGCGTTTCAAGAACAAGTGATTTTGTTCAACCTGATTAAGCAGGTTGAGGGATTCCTTCAAAGGGGAGGCAGAACTACAAAGGTTTGAGGAGATAGTATGTCTGACAACTCTGATGATTCTTTGGCTGAAGATTCTCCTCGAGAATCGATGCCTGCTCATCGTTCAGAATGGAAGCAACAGGATTTGTTAGCATCTATACTGAGCCGCTTTTTCTATCTCTCTAACAACATGTCTGGAGGAATTCTTCCGGCATGGGCCGTTTCACCCAAAGACGACAACGACATCGACGATTGTCTCGACGAAGCCAACGCTCATCTCAAGAAACTCGGATGGGCTGCAAAATTATCTCTAAACGAAGGTTGGGTTGTCCAACTTTTCCCTCTTCCTGAACGACAATTCCCATCACTGAATGTCACATTGTTGATGTGGACTTTTTCGGCATTAACACTCACACTTGCTGGTGCTTATTGGATGGATGGTTCACGTCCCTCTGGCGGCTGGTTTTCAGATTCGACCTTCACCGATTCTGTACTCGGATATACGCTTCCAGTTCTTGGAAGCCTGTTTGTAGCATCACACATTCAAAAAAGAGTTGCATCTCACTTTAATCACCGTGTTGGGCACATTACTCCAATACCTGAGCCTACCATCTCTCTTTGGAGTTTGGGTTTGCTTTCTCAAGCGTCTTTGGTTTGGCCTTTCGGTCTCTTCCTTATTCCGACCTTGCCACGTATGGATGCTCGATTATGGGATGATCGCAAAGTGTTGGGATGGGTTGCTGTATCAGTCCCTGCCACATTGGTAACTCTCGGTATGCTGTTATGGGGACTCGGGTTATGGCTTACTCCAGAATATGTTGCGATTACTGGTTCCCAAAATGTAGCTCAAGCCCCTTTTATCATCGAGATTTTAGGTCAATGGCAAATCGACGGTTATCTCAACCGGTTGATTTGGTCTCACCCATTTGTCAAAGCGGGCGCCTTGTTGACCTTCTTTGGTTGGATATCTCTCCTTCCGATTCCTACCTTCCCTGGTGGTCGAATCATGATTGCTCGTGCTGGTCCATCTGAAGCCCGAAGCAGTAATAATCAAATTTTCATATTCCTCCTCATACTTGCTTTTGCATGGATGTTTGATGCTTTCAATGGTTTTACAATTTGGATCTTTGTGCTGACGCTAATTTTGCCTTTGTTGCTTTTCATGGGCACCGATAGAAGTTCTCCTTTGATTCTCAATGAACCGAAAGGACTCGACTTACCGGCTATGAAAAACATTGGATTTGTAATGCTTATCGCAGTACTATTCGCTTTACCCAGTCAGGTTCCTTTCCAAATTGATACGGAATGGGATTCTGCTGCTGAATATGATATTGATATGAACTACACTGCACTGCAGATTGACGGGCAGTGGAATGCTCTGGTCTCAGTTCACGTCATGAACCCTTCTTCAATCAGTCGCGATTGGGCAATTGACTTTGATCACCATAATTCACCTTTAGACGCTTGGGAGAGTGAGTGGGAATGTGATGGTGAAGACTCACTTGATGTCAATGGAGGGGGCTGCGGAAGTACATTACCTCCTCATACGCACACAACTGTTGTCCTTAATCTAACATGGAGTGAACAATCTCTCGCACCTACGACGTTAAATTTCTTTTTGATTTCGCTTACAGATGGGGAATATGACAGCCATGCTATTTCCATTCGTCCAGACCTTCCAATTCATCCTGAAACTCCTTGGGAGATGTATTTTGATGAAGGTGAAATGAAACGCTGTATGGACCTTCAATCCTCTACGGATGCTTCTCTGAATGTCACTTTCCCGAATGCTGGACAAGTATCCAATCTTCAATCACGATTGCAGTGGATTGAAGGGCACAGTAACCTTTCTGCAGGTTTTGAACAGCCCCCAGACCGTCTTTGTATCCGGGGCTTAGACCCTGTCGTACTCCGTACTGCTGAATTGAATCATGTTCGCCTTAACAACGATACTTTTGATGGTGGTCTACCTGAACTGCCGTTGGTCGCTGTTGTTCCAGAAACCGGATGGAACATTACCAGTGACCCTTCACTTGGTTGGGGCTTTATGCTCAATTCAAGCGGCCTTTTGAGCTCAATAGACGACCTGTGCCCACTTGACCCATCTCTCTCAATACCGCCTGCTCCTTCGGAGGGTCAATGGATTTGGGACCTCGAAGTTCGAAAGATTTCTAATATTCCTGCAGTAAACAACGCCAATGAATCACTCGTTGTTCAAATGTCAGACGACTCGAGCATGCATGTTTGCTCACCTGAACTTTCTGTTGAGCCAAAATTCAATTTCACTGTTGAGCAAGGTCCTGAACTGATATTCCACCGCTACAACACCTCTCACCGAATCTGGTCGAACATGTGGATGGCCGCCCATAATGACTCCCTCATTCAACCTGGTGGAGCTACATTTTCGGTCTATAGTTCAAGCAACGTATCGGTTCCAGTCCAACTTAATTATCAAGGAAATGGAGAACAATGGACAACTGTTCTCTCCACCAATGCATTGGAATTTGGCTGGAACTCGTTTGAATTTGAACCATCCACGAGTAATTCGACTCTTTCGACACTCTGGTTCGATCACCAAGATGGAGCCCTTGTCATTCATCTGTCAAGTTACGTATAAGGTGTCAACATGCGTATTGCAATCTTAGGGGCAGGTTCGCTTGGCTCTCTGTATGCTGCACTCCTGTCACGTGTTCAAGGCGTTGAACTACTTGTTCACGCCCAGGGCCCTCATGGCGCTCACATGACTGCAAACGGTTTGCAATTAGAAGGAGGAGATACCCATTTCGTATCAAACAGTGATGTCTTTTTTTCCCTTGAAGAAGTCGGTCTTCCAGAACAATCATCTGGAACAATCGACTTTGCTTTACTGACAGGTAAAGCGGAGCAGACATCCTCTTTAGCCGTCTTAGCCCACCGATTGCTCAATGAAAATGGGATGGCACTCTGTTTGAGTAACGGTTTAGGGCATGCTGAGAAATGCATCGAAATACTCGGTCCTCAGCGGGTTTTTGCCGCTACTTCTACCCATGGAGCTTGGCGTCCGTCTGCGGGTGTAGTTCACTGGGCAGGCAAAGGACAGACCGTTCTCGGCTCTTTGCCAGGTGGCCCAGGAGAGACCGAAGCCAAACCTCTGCTAGACGCTTTTTTATCTGCTGGTTTGGAACCAGCTTGGTCATCGGATGGACTGGCTACAATTTGGAAGAAGGTACTTCTCAATATTGCCATTAATCCTCTTGCTGCATTGGCAGGCGTAGAAAATGGTGCCTTGTTGGAACCTGATTTATTTTCATCTGCTTTCTCAACGATGCTAGAAGGCGCTGCAGTTGCCCGAATGGAGCGAGTTAACATTCCAGATGATGCCGAACTTGAGATTCTCTTACGTCACGTTCTTACTGCTACCTCGTCCAATATCTGCAGTATGCTTCAAGATATTCGGGCCGGCAGAAATACGGAAATTGCAGTGCTGAACCAAGCGATTACTTTGCGTGGTGAACGTGCAGGAATTGCCACTCCACTCAATCAAATGCTGACTTCAATGGTCAAAGCTCTTCATCCTCGATGAGGTCTTTATTGTAATGCAACCCTCGGTTTTCCGTGCGGTTTAACGCATCTTCAGTCACCAAATGTCCGACTAAAACTAGATTTCTTAACTCTACAATTTGTCTCGAGGGGAGAGCCTTTCGCCAGATGAAATCTACTTCTTTTGAAAGGAGTTCTAGGCGGCGTGAAGCGCGATGAAGTCGGGTAAATCTTCTGACAATTCCAACTTCTCTGGACATTGTATTGCACAACGATTCTCTATCGTGGCTTAATGATACATGTTCAGTTAGATTTTCTAAACCATCTGCACGCCAATCAGGTAACTGGGAGTCTTTTGTTTGTGGTTTTGATTCAATGATGTGGTTGGCGGCACGCGCTGCATAAACGACCGCTTCAAGCAAGCTGTTTGAAGCCAATCTGTTGGCTCCATGCATTCCAGTGCATGCAACTTCCCCAATCGCGTATAATGATGGCAGAACATCTCCCGTATCTCGGCAATGCGGTCTTCCGACATCGTCAACGGCCAATCCTCCAACAATGTAGTGGGCTGCAGGTGAAACTGGTAAGGGGTCCCTTCCGAGCACCAAATTATGCCGGTTGAGGCGATTTTGAATATTAGGGAAGTGTTCTTGCAGGTGTTCTTGGTTCAAATGAGACGTAATAAGATGAACATGTTTGTCTCCTGTTTCCTTCAATTGTTGGTCAATAGCTCGAGCGACAATGTCGCGAGTTGCCATTGAACCGAAAGGAGAATGATTGAGCGTGAATGAAAATGGACCAGGCAGGATTTCAACACCTTTTTCCCCAGCAGATTTGACTTCTACCTGCCAATTGTGAAGACCTTCATCATCAAGGATGACTCCACCTTCTCCTCTCATTGCTTCGGTAATCAAGAAGGGTCGGTCAGATTTGATGGCTAAAGCAGTCGGATGGAACTGGATAAAAGCCATGTCTTTGACTGCTGCTCCAGCTCGGTAAGCCATTGCTAATCCATCACCAGTTGCAACCGGTGGGTTCGTAGTTTGAGACCACAATTGTCCAACCCCCCCTGTCGCTAGCATCAAGACATCGGCAGGTTCTGTAAACACCGTATCGTTTTCTTGGTTTAAGCACCAGACGCCTGCAATACCTTTTGCAGGATTTTTATGTTCTGTTTGAATCAAATCTATTGCCAGTGTATTGGGCTTGAGAATGATGTTGGGATGAGCGCTTGCTGCATCATTTAATGCACGTTCAATCTCCTTTCCAGTGGCATCTTTAGCGTGTAATATCCGCCGTTCAGAATGCCCTCCCTCTTTGACAAAGTGAAAATCACCATTCGCATCGGTTTCAAATCGAACGCCAATGTTTAGTAAATCATGGATTCGCGCTCCGGATTCTTCAATGACGCTACGAACGACTTTTTCATCGCACATCCCATCACCACTAACCAAAGTGTCTTTGATGTGAGATTCAAGACCTATGCCATCGGTTTTGTCGAGAATGGCGGCAATACCGCCTTGGGCCCAATTTGTGGAAGAATCGACAGGTCGTTGTTTGGTTATGACGGTTACATCATGACCAGCATCAGCAAGTCGTAAAGCGGCAAATAAGCCTGCAATTCCACTTCCAATGATGACGATACGTGCCATGAGTATTCCGCCTACAGTGAGGGGTGCATGCTGCCCCATTTCACCTCATCGGCAAGCGAAACCGCTATGTTGGGCCCACGATTACATCCTCATATGGCGAGCATTCGGGATGTTCTTGGAATCCTCTTTGGAACATTCCTCGTCGGTTTCTCGATTGGTAACGCCGGTCTTGGAAAAGTTGCTCCTTACTTCATTGATGGGGCAGAAAATACCAAAATGATCTTCACAAGAATGTTTGAGCCGCATTGCAGTATATCCCTGATCGAAGAGGAATTAGCGAATGGCGACCAACCCTACTGTCTGGACGCAGTTGGGGTTTGGGATGGCGTTGACTTTTTGTTTCTCGGACTTGGATTGTTCGTCTTGTTGTATGGACGTGTTGGTTTTACTCGAATAGGACGGCGTTCTCAGCGCCTCTACCACGTGCTTTTCGCTACCGGAGCTGCATTGTTTAGTATCGCTATTCTTGACAGACTCAACTTTTTGCCGCGTGCTGCCAGTTCAGAAGGTATTTCAGAGTTGATTCCTTTCTATGTCCATCCTTTCTTGGTTCAGTGCATCATTGCTGCAATTGGGGCTTTCCTTATGGCTGGGCCAAAATATTGGGAAGCAGAAGCAATTGAACAATCAAGGGAGCGATTAACCAAGCAAAGAGATGTTGCTGATGCTTTTAGGGGTACTTTTGGTTCTGTTAAGATGTCACTCGCATCTCGCAGCGGTACGACGAATCGTATTGCTCGCAGCCGGATTCTGAAAAAGGATTCTCACTTACACATGCGGCGAACGCCATCAAAAAGTATCAAAGTTCTTGCAACCTGTCCATATTGTAAAGGCGGCGGCTGTGAGGAATGTAACTATACCGGCACACTGTGATACATTCCTTGGTTTTGTAATGTTTTGATTTGCAAGCCTTTCGGCTCGCTCACTTCCATTACCAAAACCACTGCACTGCCCCTCTCTGACTCGCATTGTTTAAGACCTGTGGGAGATGGGTGTCGCGGATAAGGTCGAAGGAAACAACTTCGATTAGAGGGATAGGGATGTATCTTCAAGCACTCGAAATATCAAACTTCAAATCGTTCAAAGGCGAGATTACCGTTCCACTTGACCGAGGATTCACAGCCATTACTGGGCCGAATGGTTCAGGGAAATCGAACTGTGGAGACGCGATTCAATTTGTTCTTGGCCCTCGAAGTAACAAAGTAATACGAGCTCAAAATGCGAAGGACCTCATTTTCAATGGAGGCAAGAACTCCAAACCTGCACGTTCATGCGAAGTTACACTTGTTTTTGCAAATCCATTACTTGCCAGCGGCCGTCGTCGCCTTCCATTAGACCAAGACGAAGTCCGTATGACTCGTGCAGTTCGATTATCAAAATCAAACAACACCATCACGACGTATTTACTCGATGGTGAAGAAAGTACTCAAAAGACATTCCACCGCCTCCTTGGTGCTGCGAATGCTCGACCAGATGGCTACAACATCGTCCTTCAAGGTGACGTTACGAAGTTAGCTAAAATGACTGCGAAAGAACGCAGAAAGGTTCTCGATGGTGTTGCAGGCGTCACTTCTTATGATGATGAAATTCGAAAGGCAGACCGTCAAAAAGAAATGGTTGAAGGATATATCGAACGTATTGGACTGCTTGAAGATGAACAAAAAGCACGTCTAAAAGATCTTACCAAAGAGAAGAACCTTGCACTCAAAGTTCAAGATTTAGTGGCTGACCTTCAACAAGCTCGAATTGTGTCCGCTCAATCGAAATTAGCGAGTCAACAATCCGAACGGACCTACATGGTTGAGGAGCGAGTAAGAATAGACGCTGAGGCGTCCCAATTGGAAGGAGAAGTCAAAGAAGGCGCGAAAGTGCTTTTGGAACTTGAAGATAAAATCGGCATCCTCCAAAAGCAAATCGAAGACCTCATGGGTGGTGATTCGAATGGCTTGCTTGCCGCGATTAACCAACTCCAAATCTCAATTGCAACCAGTAACGACCGCATAAGTGAAGCGGAGGATAAAGATCTCGAAGACAAAGAAGAATTAGTCGAACTTGCCGAATCACTTTTGCAAGCACAGAATTCACTCGGAGAATTCAAACAGGAATTGAGCAACGCTGGAACCGATTTGAAAAATGCTGAGACTGCACTTGAAGAAGCCAAGAAAGAAGAGTCTGAAGTTCAAACCCTCCTCGAGTCTTCAGGCACTGCAAATGCAGAACTTTCACGTGCTCTTTCCAAAGCGATTTCTGAAGTTGAAACTGCAACTGAGGCGTTGCAATTAGCACAGAATGAAGTCAATCGGGTTGCTACGCAAGCAGAAATGCTGGATGAGCAATTGAGTACAGCACAAGAAGCCGCAGAAAGTGCTCGACTTGCACTGGGAGAATCACAGTTGGTCGGTGAAGAACTGGGTGCAGATTCTCCTGACCAAGACCGCCGTAAACTCGGTGACCAATTACTCACTGCACAGCGTTCAGAAGCCAAATTGGCCGAAGAGTCACAAGCTGTGGAAACTCGATTACGAGAGACAGAGCGAAAACTGAATACTGCAAAGAATGAACTCGAGAACCGAAGCGGTGCTAAAGGCATGGCAGGCGGTGCTGCTGCTATTATTGCCGCACGAGACCGTGGAGAGCTATCTGGTGTGATTGGAACCGTTGCAGAACTTTGTCAACCACGAGACCCCGCTCATACTGATGCACTTGCAACCGCCATTGGCGGAGGTATGACTTCCGTTGTAGTCGACAACGATGAAGTCGCAGCAAAAGCCATTCAATGGCTGGCTCAAAACAAAGCAGGAAGGGCTACTTTCCTTCCTCTCAATAAACTCACTCAATCCCGTGCTGCTGGAAAGGCAATGATGGTTGCAAAGAAACCTGGTGTCATCGGTTTTGCTAATGAATTACTGGATTACGATCCTCGTATCGACGTTGCAGTTCGTTTCGTTTTACGAAACACGCTGATTGTCGATAACATGTCCACTGCACGAATGAACATGGGTGGCGTCCGATTAGTCACTCTCCGGGGCGATGTTACTGAAGCAGGAGGTGCAATGGTCGGTGGTTCAAAGCGAAGAATGACCGTTACATTCGGAGGAAATATTCAGGGAGCAAGCGAAGTTGAAGCCCTTGCCGCAGATGTCGAACGATTCCGTTTAATGGCAGACACTGTCAATGGAGCCTTAACTGAAGCTCGCAGCCTTCAAACACAACTGCGAGTCAAAATCAACGCTCTTTCTGAAGGCGACCATGCTGTACGATTCCAAGAATGGCGTGCTGAACACAAGCAAGCGCAAACAAATCACAACAATGCGCTTGGTGAAGTGGCTACTCTTGAGAAGCGTTTGGTTGAACTCAAACTCGAAGGGACCAATAAAATCCGTGACCATGACCAGGCTCACCAGGGACTGACAACTGCGAATGAACAACGCTCAGTTGCTCAAACGGCCTTAGAAGATGCAAGTCCTGAACACCTCAAGGACCGTTTACATGCTGCTGAAGTAAAGCGTATTGAAGCAGAAGGTCTCAAAGCACAAGCAGAGATTTCACTCAATGGTGATTCAAGCCATCAAAACCTTTTGAGCAGCCGAGTTGATGAAATCGCACAACGAATTACCTTGCTTGAAGGGAACGCAATTACTCGAAGTGAAAAAATAGATTCATTACAAGCAGGCATAGCCACTGATTCTATAGACCTCAAGAAAAAAGAAGACGAACGATTCCAATTCCTTGAAGAGAACCAAGGACTTGAGGAAGAGCGTGTAGAATTAATTGAAGAGCGAAGCGGTTTACATGTCACACTTCAACAAAAAGCAACCGATGCTCGTTCACGACGCGTCATGGTTGAAGAAATGGGCCGTGCTCTGACATTGAAAGATGCATCCATTCAAGAAACGCTGCAAGAAATGTCAGAAAACAACATCGAGGCGGCTCACGAAGATACCGTGTTGCCGAGTGTAGGCGACGCTGAACGTAATGAACGCACATTGCAACGTCGACTGGATTCTTACGGTCCGGTCAACATGTTGGCGATTGAGCAATATGATGCATGCGAGGCCCGTCTCTCTGAAATGAAAGGTGATTTCAAAACGCTTCAAGACCGTCGCAAGCATCTTATCGATGTCACTGAGAAACTTGAAAGCCAACGAAAATCTCGTCTTCTTAATGTTCTTGAGAAGGTCAATGAGAATTTCAAAGTCGCCTACAAGTCTCTTAGCGACGGTGGCAGAGGTGAATTATTCCTTGAAAACAAGGATGAACCGTTCAAAGGCGGACTGGAATTATGGGCACAACCTCGAGGTAAGTCAGCGAAAGTCACGCGCCACCAACTTTCCGGAGGCGAGCAATCTATGGCGGCTTTGGCGCTTATTTTCGCAATTCAAGATTACGACCCAAGTCCATTCTACTACTTTGACGAAGTTGACCAGAATTTGGACGGTTACAATGCCGAGCGAATTGCACTGATGTGCAGAGAGCGAAGTAAGCGTGCCCAATTCATCATGGTAACGCTTCGAAAGGTTTCCCTGCGTCTTGCTGACCATCACATTGGAATTACTCACGGTGGCGATGGATGCAGCCGCCGAATCGTTGACTTCGACCGTGATCAAGCGATTGCTCTTGGCGAACAAGCTCTTGCTGAGGCTGAAAAGGCAGAAAAGATGGTTCGTTCACGAATTGAAGAAGCCTCTGCAGCAGCACACGATATGCCAGAGGTCCCAGAACCATTGGCAACGCCGAATAGCCTCGGAGGATTGCTGAACCACATGGCTACTGTCGAAACCGAGGACACTCCAGAACCAGAGGCAGGCCTTGGATTGACTGCGCTTTCAGAGCGAACAGCCGACATGACAGAAGATATCGAAGAATATGCTGAAGTGGCTCAGGCCATTCAAGCGGTAGAAGCCGAAGAGCAAGCGGCTGAAGAGACCACAGAAGCCGAGGAAGAAACAGTTTGAGGTGATTTCATGACTGAGCAACAATCGGGTCTGGATAAATGGTTCCTTCGCCAGGACGTCATCGACCAATTGTTAGCATCAGGTGAAGAATCACAGGAAGCGGCTTTGTTTGGTGACAAAATCATGGCTATTGCTGAAACGGAAGAAGCGGAACATCAGACACTCATTGACCCCTTTGACCGTTCTGTAGCACTCGTACTCTCTCTGGTGAGAGAAGAAGGTCTTGATGCCTGGAATATCGATCTCTCGAGTTTCTTGAAAGTATTTACTGCAAGGGTAAAATCCGAAGCAGCCAATCTTGATTTACCTGCATGTGGGCGATTGATTCGACTTTCATGGGAAGTACTTCACCAACAAGCAGAGGACCTTTTTGATCGTGTTCAATACGTTGATGAAGATGATTGGGATGACGGTCTTGGTTTTGGTTGGGAAGCAGATTACAATGATGAAGACTTCTTCTTTACCAATTCGATTCTTCAAGGGAGTGCAGACGAGATTCTCCCCGACCTTTTAGAAAACCGAGTTCGTAGAGATGAAGGCCGTCCAGTGACTTTGGTAGAACTTCTTTCAGCGTTCAAAGACGCTTCTGATGATGCTGAAACACTTCGCCTGCGTGAGGAAAACAGATTGGCTCATGAAGAAGAATTGAAAGAATATCTTGCAGACGTTGGTGGCAGAATGCACAATGAAGATCTTGAAGGCGACATCAAGCGTTGCTGGCAAGCACTTCGCACTTCGTGCCTTGATGCTGAACAGACCAAAGTTCCCGTTTTGCAAGTGATGAATGAACTCAAACCGATTCTTGAACAAGCATTCGGTTCAATTCCTGAAGGATATGATGATGAAGCGAAGGTCGCATCTTTCATCGCTGGACTTTTCCTCACGCATCGAGGCTTTGCCTCAATTACCCAAGACAGCGTGCCTAATGGCGAGATTTTCCTTGAAGATTCATGGCCTCAGATAGAGACTTTTGAAGAAATTAAAGAATTGATAGAAAGCCAACAAGCGACAGAAAACGAGCGAATTCAAGAGCAGGATTCCGGTTCAGTTCGTCATGCCAAACTTCGTGCCGAAAAGGCCCGTCTTGCAGAAGAATCTGCTTTACGCAAAGAGGAACGTGCTCTTGCTAAACTGGAAAAGGAACAAGCAGTTGTCGAAGTTCCTGAATCCAAAGACATTGAAGAACAGTCGTATGACAACCATGAATGGTTGGTTGAATGAGAGGGAAAGAAATGTCAGAAGTTCCTGTGGATACGCTGTTAGAAGCCACATTGTTTGGTGCGGGTCGCTCGATGAGTGTTGCAGAACTTTCTACAGCCCTTGGATATGATGAAGATGAGATGCTTGACTCCTTGTATTCACTCCGTTCAACGCTCAAACGTCGCCGAGGTGGTGCTTTACAAGTGGCAGAAGTCGGAGATAGGTGGGCCATTGAAGTCAAACCTGAGGTTGCCAGCCATCTGCCAAAGGGAACTAAAACAGAAATTCCGCAGAAACTTCTCAAAGCTGCTGCACTCATCGCTTATCACCAACCTATGCCTCAATCTCGATTGGTCGAATTGTTGGGACAGAAAGCTTACGATTATGTCCGAGAATTGGCTCAATTAGGGATGGTAGACCGTAGAAAGGATGGAAATACCCGCCGTCTTTCAACAACTCGCAGGTTTTCTGAAATATTTGGATGCCCTTACACTGACCGTAAGAAAGTCAAGAAATGGTTTCGCGAACAGGTCAAAACCACCGGCCTATTCGATGGTATGGAAGACGCTGCAGTTCTTCAAGAAGAATCTGAAATCGATGGTTTGATCCAATCGACCTTACCCATTGGCGAAGAAGAGTGACATTCACTCTTTTCGCAATTGTTCTAACAGTTCACCGACAAGAGTTTGAGTTTTAGGACCAGTTGCTTGCTGTAAGCGTGCGGCTACAATTTCAATTTCTTCCCCGACTGCACCTGCAGAAACCGCCATATTGCGTGCGTGCAGTTTCATGTGTCCTGCCTGAATTCCTTTGGTCGAAAGCGCTCGAAGCGCCCCTAAGTTTTGAGATAATCCTGCTGCAGCTATGATTCCAGCCAATTCCTGGGCCGATTCTACTCCAAGTATGGAAAGATTCGCTTGAGCAACAGGATGGACCTTAGAGGCCCCTCCAACGGTCCCTACGGCCATTGGTGTCTCGATAGAGCCAACGAGATTCCCACCAGCATCCTTTTCCCACATGGTCATTGAACCATACTGTTCGTTACTGTGAGCAGCCCATGCGTGACATCCTGCCTCGATAGCACGCCAATCTTGCCCGCAAGCCACTGCTACACTGCTAATCGCATTCATGACGCCCTTGTTGTGCGTAGCCGCTCGAAACGGGTCAGCCATGGCAAAGTGTTGCGCTTCAAGTATGCCTTCAATGACCGTAAGACCATTCTCATGTGTTCCATCTTCTGAAATTTCTTCCGGGGTAAAGACGGCACGAACACGGGCTAAACGGTATGCTGCGAGGTTAGAAAGAATTCGCAGATGAACTCTTCCACCGGTGATATCTTCCAGGCGTGGAGCAATCAATTCCGCCATCGTGTTGACGGCATTTGCCCCCATTGCATCTCGGCAATCAACCACAATGTGGGCAATGAGCATTGGGCCGCTAAGAGAATCAAGAAGACGAGTTTCGATACGCTTACATCCACCACCAAGTCGAATCATGGTTGAAGGAAGGCTGTTGCACAAAGCCATCAGCTCTTCAGCATTCGAAAGAACAGCCTGCTCTGCCTTTTCCCAGTCACTGCATTCCAAAATTTGCAATTGTGCAATCATCATTGGAGCATCTGAATTGGTGTGAAATCCGCCGTTTTTCAGGCAACGTTTCGCCATATTCGAGGCTGCAGCGACCACACTTGACTCTTCTAAACAGAAAGGAATGAGGTAATGCTTGCCATCGATGACGAAGTTAGTTGCAACACCTACAGGAAGGGACATCGTTCCTATTACGTTCTCTATCATGCGGTCTGCGGCCTCTTCGCTTAATGCTCCACAGGCTTCCAATGCTGCGATTTGCTGGTCCGTAAGATCGGCCATATCTGCAACGATTTGACGACGTTCAGCAACACTATGTCGAAAAAACCCACTCAAGCGACTGTTTTCGACCGGCATACGTCCACGTCCAGTTGTCCCACATGCCTGTAGACCATCAAGCAATCGGCATCAGGGCCTTGAAAAGGTGGATTTCCATTTTCCATCAATTGTCGCTCATCCAGATTTTCTTAACGGGTTTAACGCTTTGGTTAACGCGTTAATATTGCGTTAAATTACTGTTAACGGAGGCATTTAGACAAAGGCGGTAATGAGATTAACATGTCCTAACGCATCTCTCGAACCCCTCTTTATGCTCAAAGATGAAATACCCAAAGAGGATTGCTCGAATCATGCGAGTTGTTGGAAAAGATATGGACCTACCTCCCCTTGAGACGAATCCATTCTCGACTTTAGCCCTTGAAGCGAGTGATTCTAACCTCTTAGTCGGGCGCCAGCACACGCTTCGAGTGCTTTCTCAATACATACAGTTCCGTTCACCTCGCAGGATTTTATTGGTTGGCGAACATGGTTCAGGAAGGACCTCACTGCTTCGCTGTGTCTCGAAAATGTCACCAATTGCAGTCCATATCGACCATATTCCACCCAGAGATGCAGGACTTAGTTTGTTGAAAGACATCTATTCCCGATTTGTAAATTCTACAGTTCCTGAAAATCGAAATGAATTAACGAAGAAAATACTGGAAGCATCACAGAGTTATACCAATGCTTTGCCCCTCATTGTTATCGATGCATCAACGGTTGAAATTTCTGCCCTCAATGTGGCTCTGCGAGACACTTTACCCACCCTCGAACGAATTCAAGCAGTGATTGTTATCGTTCTTGAGACCAAGGACAAAACCATGCTCCACGAATCAATTTTGCAAAAATTAGACCAGATGAAACCTCTAGCTAACCTCAATTTAGAAGAGGTTCAACTTTTGGTAGAGCGACGCATTGAACAGTCAACTGGTCAACAGTTTCAGTTCGATCACGAAGATGCTCAACACCTTCTGGAGCAGACTTCGGGTCTGCCTTCTGATGTAATACGGGTCATGCGTGACGCAATTGACCATGCGAAAATGTCTCAATATACCTATGTTGAACCGCAATACACCTCCAACAAACCCGTTTCAGAGCCACTTTTCGATGCTTCATTGTTTGAATCTCCTCCGCATTCATCGTTTGAATCAGTGCTTTCAGAGCCTGCTGAGTCACTGGATACGGTTGATGAAGAATTAGAAGTTGATGAAGCAGCACTGCAGATGGAGCAGGATACGAAAATTATGGAAAGTCTTGAAGACATGAATTTTGATCTTAATCTTGACCAGTTGAATGAAGACCAAGATAATCAAGAAGAACTGAAAATACTCGAGTCTATTGAAGACATGCAGGAAGGCTACGGAGCGGCACCGGCGATTGCCAAACCCGATGTCCATGAGCGCCCTCCTCTGGATGAACTTACGCCAGCAGGGATGACGGGACTTTTCTCCCGCAGTCGCTCTTTCCTTGACATGGAACAGGATGATGCACCTGAAGCAAACCTCGTCGAACAGGCGGGGGGCGTTGAACTGTGGGAAGACCCTTCTCTACAACCTGCTGAAGAAGTCGTGGAGGAGATCAGTGAAGAGGAATCTGCTTACATGCTCCATAATGAGGTTGGGTTCATCGAGGATGAACCTATCGAGGTTGAATTCGATGAAATGCAGACAGATATTGAGGCAGTCGAAGACGATTTCGAACTTGATTTTGATACTGCCCCAATTGGCAATGGATTGTTGAGTGAATTAGCAGGTATGGTGCCGGTAATGAAAGCGCTGCAATTGGCCATCATGACTCCAGACGAGAATGGAACTGCGATTCAGAGAAGAAAATTGGTTGAAGCACTCGAAGCATTTCAACGCAAACCCAGCGGCCAAAAGCAAGACTATGCCCTGAATGCAGCGGTTCTTTCTGCCTTGACCGGGCATGAAATCGCCATAATATCAATTGCTCATTACCGAAGATATTCACCATCGGATGAAGAATTGCTCCAACAATTGAATATCAAGCGAGCAAGGCTTTCTCAAATCAGTAACCGATTGCTGAAAGCAGGTGTTTTGAGTGTTCGAACACTTGGACGTAACAGATATTACGAATTAACCCAAGCCGCTCGAGCCCAATTGATTGCTTGGAATGTGATAGGAGGTGAGAACTGATGTCATGGTCGATTACTTGGTCTTGGCAGGCCCCTCGGCGTATTGCTGCCCTTGCTCCTGTCGAAGGAGGTATGGTCGTAAGCAGTGGGCTGAATTTACTGATGATTGAAGCTGATGGAAGTATACGCTGGAAGGTTGAATTACCGTTCAAAGCACACTGCGCTCAAGCCAATAACGGCGTATTAGGCATTCTCGCGGCTCACGGCTTCTACGTTCTATCGACCTTAGACGGGACAATGTTACACGAAGGTCGTTCGACAACAGGCGGCTTTACTGAGATTCTAGCACGCCCTGGAGGCGGTTGGATACTCTCTGGGCGCCAAGGACACCTTCACTTGTTTACACACGAAGGAACAGGCCTTCGTAGGCTCGACAGCGGAAAAGTGCGACGTTTGCTTGGCTGGCTTGACCGTGAACACATGATGTGGCAAGATTCAGACGGCAAACTTTGGTGTGCTCGACTTGCACAAAGCGATCAAAAGCGAATCTTAGAAGACCGCGTTTGGAGTTGGGTCACACCTTTGATGAATGGACGGATCCTCATGCAGTCAAGTGATGGCGGAATTTGGGAGGGGGTTCCTCATCCATTTGGGTGGGATTCTCTGGAGCGAATCGAATACGAATCACTTGAACCAATGGAAGGTGTTCGAAGTGCCGATGGCTGGTGGGTTTTGGGTATTGAAGGCCACTTACACCACCTTTCTGCTCACGCAGAAAACGAAACGCCAACTCTGTTAGGTGAATCGATGAATCTCGGCGACTTGCTGATTGGTTTGACACCGGACACGATGGTTACGGCAACTCGAGAAGGATTGATTCGCCGCTGGTCTGCTCCTCATCTGGCTCAAGCCGAACGTCAAGGACGCTACCAGGCGGTTGCAGAAGCAGCATTAGCGAAGAATTGGGAAGAGCGAAAGGCCTTGTTTATGCGTGCACAAACCGCTGAAGATGAGGGACGATTGTCCAGAGCAGTGGAACTGTATGGCGCACTTGGACGCTCTGAAGATGTCCGTCGTCTGTTGAAGCGCCAAAAGGAGGGAGGCGAGTGAGTGACGAGTTGGAGCACGTCACCCGTGAAAGGGTTGAGAAATACTTGGACATCACTCGAAGGGCCCGTGAAAAGGCTACTCCATTAGCCAAAGATGGTTCTGAACAAGCACAACACTTGGCAACAATGATGCGAATGGCAGATGATTACGCTTCTGACGCTGCCCATTTTCTCTCAATCGGTGACCATGTTCGAGCTTTTGGCGCCATCAACTATGCACATGCATGGATTGATGCAGGTGTAAAAATTGGTCTTTTAGATGGGCACGGTGATGATGTTCTGTTCACACTCCCATGAAAAGAGCATCTATGGCAATCATTCTATAGAGGTTCAACAAGTTCGAGTCGTTGATTTTTACTCACTTCAAGTATTGGCAAACCCTGCTCGTAGAATCGGCGTTTAAGTTCAACATCGACTGTAAGTACAGGCAGTGAATGCTCGACTGCTAACTCAAATATTTGGTCGTCCGGATGATCCGAACCAAGAGAAAGTGCTTGAACAGGTTGTGATTTTTGCTCCAGCAGTGATAGCAAGAGGTTCTTGCTTCTCGGTCGCTGTTGATTGAGTCTTTCTAATTCATCCCGAACACTGTCGAGTAGGAGCATTTGAGCAGGTCCATACACACGTGAAAGTTCAGAATCAATGTTCATGCCAGAATCAATGATTGCAACCCATCCACAGGCGTCAATCAGTATCTGTTGCACTTCACATCACCTCAATGGCTCGATGTTCACTGAATAGTTCCGTAGCCAATGAGTCGCCATCGTGAGCCAACTCGTCGAGAAAGAGAAACCCGCTGGCCAGTGTCAGCACAGATAGGAAGTCGCAAATCGAGAGTCGCCTTGCCCTTTTCTGAGTTCTTTGTAACGCCAACTGAGGTCGCAGTGGCTACGTTAATCATCAACATCTCGTTATTTCGCAAAGGATAAATTTTCTCAGGTTCCTCACCTTCTCCAGCAACCATGTTATCCATCAGTTTGACTTCAACAGCAACCGAATGTCTGATTTCGGGCAAATCGCCTTTTCGAGCGACGACTTGGCCTGAGAGATTATCCGCAGTTGTGATTGATGGGTCCAGCATTGTGGCCATTCCACACAATCCGCCGGAATGCATCGAATCAAGGTCTAAGCCACCACCTTTCATACTGCTAACAGTTGCTTCAATAGGCTCCCATATTGCCTTTGAACCCTTTTCGATTTTTCTTCCGGGGCCAATAATGATTTCATCACCAACATCGAAGTTCCCTTCAATGATGCTTCCACCAATAACGCCTCCACGTAATTTGGTAGGGCGTGTCCCCGGGCGGTTGATGTCAAAGGAACGAGCGACGTGCATGATTGAGCGCTTGTCCTTTGAACGGTCAGGAGTTGGTATTGTCTTCTCAATAGCATCGATAAGGATGTCCAAATTAACATCGTGATGTGCTGAGACTGGAATGATAGGCGCATTATCGGCAATTGTTCCCTTGAGGAATGCTTTGATTTCGGCATGGGATTCGAGCGCACGCTCTTTGGTGACCAGATCTATTTTGTTTTGAACGATAACAATGTTTTCGATACCAGCAATCTCCAGTGCCATAAGGTGTTCACGGGTTTGGGGCTGCGGGCAAGTTTCGTTTGCTGCTACCATGAGCATAGCGCCGTCCATAATCGAAGCACCCGTAATCATGATTGCCATCAGTGTTTCGTGACCTGGAGCATCAACAAAGGAAATGACTCTTTCCAGTTCCTTTGGTTCGTCGTCTTTGCCGTCAGGATGGCGTCCAGTGGCGTAGTATTGGCCTTTCTTGGTCTTGTAGAAAGCAGTATCAGCGTATCCAAGTTTGATGGATATACCACGTTTTCTTTCTTCCGAATGCGTATCGGTCCAAACTCCAGAGAGAGCTTGTGTTAGCGTTGTTTTACCGTGGTCGACGTGACCTACCAGTCCGATGTTGATTTCAGGTTGTGCTGGAAGCTTTCGTGCCATGCTTCCTCACTCCCTTGCTACGAAAACCCTCTCGGGATTCACTCCGATGCTTCCTCGCTTCCTGCTGAAAGGAGGTCGCCGAGAGACTTCTTGCCTGCTTCGATAACCTTGAGATTGATTTGACGTGTGTCTTG
>MDTC01268377.1_pt1 | contig 20598 bp, 17 predicted proteins | sample 811181 | NCBI WGS metagenome assembly MDTC01 (sample SAMN05326644, study PRJNA326480) | marine metagenome | isolation source: seawater | place: Pacific Ocean: North | collected 2011 | reverse complement strand
TCGCGTTGCTTCAACCAGGGGAGTGGAGGGGCGGTCTCCAGTCTCCAGTCTCCAGTCTCCAGTCCTACGGCAGCGGATCAGCCCCGTTCGCCACGGTGCAGCCCTGGACTGGAACCGCCGCGCACGAAACACGGCTTGCGAATACCAGAGGGGCTGGGATTGCAGCCATGGTCTCGCGCCCGGACGTATCCCTGGCCGGCCGAAGCTGGAGACTGGAGACTGGAGACCGCCCCGCCACGACATGCTGAGCCGCTGCACCCACCGCCGCAGTCCAGCGGATCCCCGATCAACCACCGCCGCAGGCCAGCGGATCCCCGAGCACCCACCGCCGCAGGCCAGCGGATCCCTGGCCACCCACCGCCGCAGGCCAGCGGATCCCCGATCAACCACCGCCGCAGTCCAGCGGATCCCCAAGCCCCCACCGCCGCAGGGCCGCACCGCCGCAGGGCCGCCGGCCAGCGGATCGGCGGTGAGCCGCCTCACCATCCCCTCTGTGCCACCTGACACCATCCGCTGCATCACCGCGACCCTGCGCCTGTCCGTGCCTACATCTGCGTCTTCCCCGTGACGGAGGGTCCATGGGCCTCGACTACCGCGTGCGCTGCTGCCCGGATGGGCTGATGACCGATCGGCGGCGGGACGTGCGTGTGCTGGACTGCACCATCCGCGACGGGGGGTGCACCAATGGCTGGCGCTTCGATCTCGGGCTCGTGCGTGAGACCGTGCAGTGCCTCGACCAGGCCGGCGTGGACGTGATCGAGATCGGCTACCAGACCGCGGAAGGCGTCTACGATCGCGGTGCGGTCGGCGTGTGGCGCTTCTCCGACGAGGACGCCCTGCGCCAGGTGACCGACGGCGTCTCCGTCAAGATCAGCTGCATGATCGACATGGGCCGGTTCTCCGCCTCCGACCTGCGTCCTGCCGAGGACAGCGTGGTCGACGTGCTGCGGATCGCCACCTACGGAAGCGACATCCGGGAGGCGGTCGATCTCGCCCACGCGGCCATCGACGCGGGCTACGAGGCCCACGTCAACGTGATGGCGGTCAGCACCAACACGCCCCAGGAGGTCGATGCCTTCCTGGAGGTGCTGCGCGAGAGTCGGGTCAGCGACGTGGCCGTCGTGGACAGCTTCGGCGCCCTGTACCCCCACCACCTCCGCTACCTGGTGCGCAAGTACAAGAACTGGCTGCGCCCGGACCAGCGGGTCGGCGTGCACCTGCACAACAACCAGGGCGTGGCCTTCAGCAACACCATCATCGCCATCGAAGAGGGCGTCGACACCGCGGACGCCACGATCTTCGGCATGGGTCGCGGCGCGGGCAACTGCCCCCTCGAGCTGCTGCTCATGTACCTCGACGACCCCACCCACGACCCGCGCGCCCTGTTCCCGCTGCTCGAGCGCTACGCCGAGCTTCGCGACGAGATCCGCTGGGGCTACCACCCGGCCTACGCGATCACCGGCTGGCTGAACCGCCATCCGAAGGACGCGATCGGCCACATGCGCACCGACCGCCCGTACGACGTGACCGCGTTCTACGACGCGCTGGTCGCCGATCGACCGCATCCGCGGCACCACGTGCCGGTGCGGGAGGACGGGAGCTTCTGAAGGTCGGACCCGGTGTGGGATCCGCGTGGGATGTGCGGGGACCGTCGCGACGTAGGTGACGTTGCGACGGAGGTTCCCCCATGCACGGCTACAAGACTCCTCACGGTGGCCCCAAGAAGAAGACCGAGACGACGACGCCCGCTCCCGATGCAGCAGGGCCCGACAACAGCCTGATGCAGGATCGGCTCGCCCAGGGTGGGGGACCCGGCCAGGAGCCCGGACTGCTGGAGCAGCTGATCAACGGCACGGTGGACGCGCTGTCGTCGGGCTGGGCGGCGCTGACCGACGACACGCCCCTGCGGCTGGGCGACGAGGGCGTGCGGGTGGTCGCCCTGCAGAAGGCGCTCGCCCGGATCGGCTGGGAGATCGAGGCGGACGGCATCTACGGCAAGCAGACCGCCGAGATCGTGACCGCGTTCCAGCTCCAGGCCGGACTCGAGCCCGACGGCATCGCGGGGCCGGACACCTGGGCTGCCCTGTCCGGCGAGCGCACCGTCGACGAGACGTGGGCGGACGACAAGGAGGCGGCCCGGGACGCGCAGCGCGAGCGCTTCGGCGACCTGGCCGACCCGACGACCGGCGGGGCGTTCGACATCCCGCTGCGCGACGTGATCTACGAGCAGCTCGCCCACCGGGCCGCCTACCTGCAGTTCCCCGCCACCTTCCAGCTGCACAACCCCGAGGACCACCGCGCGTTCGACGCTCCGCGAAAGGACGCCTTCGACGGAACGATCCCGGCCTGGACCGACAAGGAGGACGTGCAGCAGCTCATCGCCGGGCTGGGCTACCGCCCGGAGGTCGTGCACGACGACCGGCTCACCGGCTTCCAGGTCGTGCTGTTCGTCCCCACCGCCGATGGGGTGCGCATCGAGGACCACCCCCACTTCAAGCGCCTGGTCCAGGCCATTCCCGGCGGCGGTCCCGGCCTGCGCCCGGTCGTGGCGTTCCGGGGCTCCCAGGACCAGAAGAGCTGGGCCGACGACTACAATCCCGAGGGGATCGGGGCGTACCAGTTCCGCATGAACGAGGCCGAGGTCCTGACCCTGCTGGCCCAGGGCACGACCGAGGTCGGACCTCCCGACGTGGTCGGTCACAGCCTCGGCGGGGCGCTCGCCCAGCTGGCGGCGGCGCGGCACGGCAACCGGGTCAACGAGGTGGTCACCTTCCAGGCCGGCGCGGTGAACCTGGAGGAGGCCCAGGCGGTCGGCGAGCGCGGCGTCGAGTCCACCCACTACCGCTACAAGGGCGACATGGTGCCTCTGGGCGGCGAGGCCTTCAGCCCGGGGGTCGAGGAGACCTTCCAGGCGCCCGACAAGAAGGGCTTCACCGACACCCACGTCGGCTACCCCCTGCAGCGCATCCACTCCGGCGCCAAGCCCTACGAGGAGGTGCTGGAGGGCTCGGGGTACGGCACGCACCTGGTCACGAAGTTCCAGGATCCAAGCCAGGAAGGGGCGCACCTGCCCGCGCTCGACGCCTTCCACCAGATGCCGGACCACGAGCATGGCATCAACCGGGTGCACGACCGCCGCGAGGTGTCGCCGGGCCAGGGCCGCCAGGGCGAGCAGGAGTGGGGTCGCAAGGGAAGGATCCCCGACAGCTACTCCGAGCAGGAGGACTACCTCAACGGTCCGATCGGTGAGCTCCTCGACGACATCCGCGCCCGCACCGCCGCCGCCCGCCGGGAGCCCGGCTACGACATGGAGGAGCACATCGCCGAGATGGCGGACGTCGTGCGCAACGCCCGCGGCGACCTCTCCTGGGCCGCCGCCCTCGACTACGCCGACAAGCTCGCGACCTCGGGGCGGGGCATGCAGGCCCTGGCGCGGCAGTTCGCCCAGATCTTCGTCGAGCGCCGTCAGGACGAGGTGATCGCCCGGATGTCCCGCCTGATCCGCACCGAGGAGGCGCTTCGGTAGGCGCGGGTCGCTCTCGTCTCGAGCCGTCAGCGCCGTCGCCACGCCGCAGGGCAGGGGATAGGCCCCGGACATGCTGCACGGCACCGCGATCGTAGCGCTCTTCCTCGGCGCGCCGACCCTCGCCCTCGGGGCCCCGGACGGTGGGGACGCCGATCCGCCGCCCGACGCCGATCCGCCGGTCGAGGACGAGGACGAGGACGAGGACGAGGAGGACGAGCCCCCGCCGCTCATCCGCCTGCGCCCTCCTGCGGAGCATGTGCCCAGCGCGCTCGATGATCCGGACACCCTCTCCCGGGATCGGGGCTCGCTGCCCGGCGCCGAGGATGCCGAGGCGCTGCCCATGCGCTCCACCGGCTTCGTGCGCCCGCGGCTGGCCGGGTTCATCCACTCTCCAGAGGGCGCACTGCGCGCAGGCGTCGGGCTCGGCGCGACCGTCGGCCAGCGCTGGTGGTCTCCCCAGCCGCGCCGGGTCAGCTGGAGCGGGGAGAACACCCTGGTCGCCGAGGGAGTCGTCGGCGGGATCGGCGGCTGGCGCTTCCAGGGTCGCGCGGCGGCTGGCCCGTGGATCGGACGCTTCGGGCTCCGCTTTGGGCCGCTGGTCGAGGTGAGCAGGCTGAAGGCCGGGGACGATCTGCTGCCCACCAGCCTGCTCGCCGGCGGAGAGGTCACGGTCTCGGCCGACCTGTGGGGCGTCTACCCGTGGTTCGGCATCGGCACCGTGTGGGACGTGCTCGGCAAGCGTGAGTCGGCGATCGAGCTGCCCACGATCGGCACCGAGACCGAGTGGCAGCTGGGGGTCGCGGTGCAGGCCGGCTGGCTGCAGCCTCGGGTCGAGATCCGCACCCGGGGTACGGGCATCGGTCCGCTCACCACCGGGGTCGTCGGCGTGCAGATCCGCCCGCCGGTGAAGTCCCGGGACGTCAGGAGCTGGGCCGAGGGTCTGGAGTCGGAGGAGGACGCGCCATGATCGCCCTGCTGCTCGCCGTGCTGTCGGTCGCAGGCACCCCCGAGGGGGTCGACCTGGACGCGCTCACCCTGTGGGAGTCCCGCGCGCGCCGGGCGGTCGAGGGGCCCAAGAGCGCCTGCTACACGCTCACCGGCAACGTCGTCATCACCGCGCGGATCTACCAGCCGGCCACGATGTTCGGTCGGGCGACCAGCATCTCCACCGTGCAGAAGGGGCCCTTCGTCGGGCGCATCGACGGGGGGACCTGGAAGCTCTTCGAGGTGGACCTCAAGCAGGACGGCGAGCCCGTCGAGAGCGACCTCCTCATCGGGCCCTTCCTGGGCACGGTGCCGGCTGGCGTGCCCCGCAGCAAGGCCGACGGCCCGCCCGGTCCGAAGGACACCGACGATCCGTCCGTCTCCATCGGGGTGAGCGGCAAGGGCCTGGACGTGCAGTCCGCCGGCGTCGCCGCGCGCTCGACCCTGTCCAACGTGGTCAGCGGCACCTGGAGCGACGCCCCCAGCACGCTCTATGCGCGCTGGAACGACGACAACCGCGCCGTCGAGCTGGTGGTCGAGACCCCGCTCGAGGACGACACCTCGATCCTCACCACCACCCTCGTGCGCTTCCCGGGTGGGCAGGCGGTGCCGGTCGCCATCCAGACCACCTTCCCGCGCAAGGCCCGGGTCGGCTCGGGGCTGCTGAAGGCCACGCTCATGTCCGCCCAGGCCCACGTGCACGGGCAGGTCGTCGACGGCGAGCTGCTCCCCACCCTCGAGAGCGTTTCGGGCGCGGTCGGTGTGCTGGGGTTCACGGTCGCCTTCGAGCAGCGCACCACGTACCTGACCGCCCAGCGCTGCCACTGACCCCTCCGGAGACCCCATGATCGCCCTGTTCCTGGCCTTGATCGCCCACACCGCGCCGCCCAGCACCGGCCCGGTGTCCCTGCCCGTCATCGAGGGCAGCCAGGCCGTGCCCGCCGAGGCGCTCCACATCGGCCGGGTCGGCGGAAAGCCCGCGATCTACGTCGAGGTTCGCATGGATGGCGTCGCGGTCGACGGCGAGCCCGTGCTGGTGCTGCGCGAGGGCTCCGCGCCCCGTGCCGCGGACGGTGAAGCGGTGCTCCGGCCGGTGTTCGAGCGCGCGGCAGAGCGGATCGGCGACCGCAAGCGCGACGGCGCGGGCCGACCCGAGCTGGGCGAGGACGGGGACCTGCCCTTCGTCGCGGTGCTCGCCATCGATGCTCGCGTCGAGACCGGCGTGCTGGTGCGGGTGAGCGAGTCCCTGCGCCACGCCGGCGTCGAGCAGCTCGCCATCCTGGTCGACGACAGCGGCGCCCGCGAGCTGTGGCAGGCCGCCCGACCCGGAGGGGCCGCCCACCTGCAGAGCCCCACCTTCGAGCTGGTCGTGGTCGTCTCCCACGACGGCTTCGAGGTCGTCGAGACCGACGTCACCTTGTCTGCCCGGGACCAGCGCGGCCTGACCTGCACCGACAGCTGTGGCAGCGTCGACAAGCTGCCCTGGGACGCGCTCGAGCGGGTGCTCGGCGTGCTGGGCGAGCGCTACGACGCCGCCATGCCGGTCAAGGTCGTCACTCGAGAGCGCGATCTTCCCGTGGCGGCGCTCCTCGGCGCGGTCGGCCGGGCGCGCACCCACTTCGACGTCGTCGTGCCGGGCCTGCTGGGCGATCCGCTCCTCGGTGGGACCCTCGAGATCGACGGCAAGGCCGAGCCCCAGGCCCTCAACGGGCGGCTCGAGGTCATCTCGGTCGTGCTGCCCGCGGTCAGCGAGGCCCAGCGCCTGACCGGGGTGCCCCGCCACGAGGTCGATGCCCGCTTTGTCGAGGTCGACGGTCGCCTGCAGGCCTGCCTCGCCCAGGGTGGCGCCGACACCGAGATCGGCGTGCGGTTCGAGGTCGACGCCAAGGGCAAGGTCTCCGCCGCAACCATCTCGCGCTCCACCGTCGACGAGCCCTCGCCGGGTCAGTGCGTGCTGCGCATCGTCCGCGAGCTCGAGTTCGAGCCGCCCTACGGCGAGCCCCCGTTCGTCGTCACCCGCACCCTCACCCGGGGCTCGTGACGGCCCAGTGAAGTCGGCACCGCGGGCCACTTGTGGTACGCACGCCGTGGAGGTTCCATGCGTCGCCTGGTCTGCCTGCTGCCCCTCTTGCTCCTGTCCACGCCGGCGTGGGCGCTCGACACGTGGATGTGGGGCATCGGTCCGCACGTCGGCACCAACGTCCTGCCCGGCCGCTACCCCGTGGTCATGCCCAAGCTCAAGGGCGGGGACTCCGACACCGGCCCCCGGGGGGACGAGGGCCTGGTCGAGGTCCAGCACGACATCATCATCGGCGTCGAGGGCGTGTACTACATGGACCGCCACCACCGGATCGGCTTCACTGGCAGCGCCACCCCGGGCATCGCGCTGGGCAGCGGCAGCCGCTTCTCCGACTGGAGCATGATCCTCACCTACGACTACGCCATCCAGGGCCGCGCGCTGGACGTGCTCTTCGGCGGCGGACTCGGCGCGGGCACCCAGGGGTGGAGCGGCCCCGACGGCCAGAAGCTCCGGGTCAACCACTTCCCCGTGCGCGCCGAGATCTCCGGCTTGGCCCGGGACAACTCCCGCGGCTACCAGATCACCATGTTCACCCAGGTGAACCTGCCCAGCCGCACGGTCTACACCAACTCCGCCGGCGAGACCCCCGACATCAACGGCGGCTTCTACGCCACCGCCGGCATCGAGCTGGCGGTCCTCTTCGGCGACTTCACCCCCCCCAGCAGCGAGCCCAGCCCCGTGCAGAGGGTGCCGCCGCCGGTGGATGACCCGATGTGAGCGCGGTTCTGTCGTGAGCTGGGGGTGGGGGAGCAATCAGGGCGCCAGTCAGGGCCACACCCCAACCACGAAGGCACGGAGGCTCGGAGGGCCACGGAGGAGGGAGCGGAGCGACCACCGCTGTTCATCTCCCCACCGGTCTACGAGGCCCGCAAACGTCGACTTCCGGCGAGCTGGACGGCGCCGGGCCCGGGCATCCCCTCTCCGTGGCCCTCCGCGACTCCGTGTCTCCGTGGTGGGGGCGAAAATCGGCTTGCGCCCTTCCAAGAGCAGTGAGCGTGCGCCTCGCTCTCCACCCTCACTTCCCGACGAACTTCCCCGCCGGCCCCTCGAACTTCACCAGCTTGCCGTCGCTCGCGAACCAGTAGTCGAAGCTGGGCCCGACGTACTTCAGCCAGCCTCCCAGCGTCACGTTGACGTGCCGGCAGGGGCCGGTGGGGCAGGTCTCGGCGCCCTTGTCGACGGAGTCGAAGCTGTAGAGCTTGCCGCTGCCGGTGTCGACGGCCTTGAACGAGACGTCGAGCGGCATGCCCTTGCGCACGCGCTCGGCGAGGCGCATGTCCAGGGTGTCGCCGTCCCAGATGTCGCCGCCCTTGTGGGTGACGACCTTGCCGCCGGGCAGGGTGACGGTGACGACGCCGGCCTCGTAGGTGACCTTGGTGACCTTGCCGTCGGGGTCGGTGCGGGTGGTGGCGCGGGGCCTCATGTTGGCGTCCGCGGTGTGCTGCACCTTCCACTTGGGGGAGCTGCCCTGGATCTGCACCGCGCCCCCGCTCGACGAGACCGTCCAGGCCAGCGTCCCGTCCGAGCCGGAGAGGGTGGCGGACGGCGGGGCGGCCTGGGCAGAGCCTGCGAACAAGGCGAGCAGCAACGGGATCACGAGCACCTCCGCGGCGAGTCTAGCCCAAGGACACCCGAGCCCCGCCGGGAATGCCGGCCGCGACCTGGCCGGTCCGGTAGGCCTAGGACAGGGCGGGGGCGCAGGTCCGGCGGGGGGCCTTGCGGGGCACGTGGGCACCGGCGAGGCGGGCGAGGCGCAGCAGCACGTGCTCCATCCACGGCCGGCCCATGACCTGCATTGCGATCGGCATGCCGTCGAGATCGTAGCCGACCGGGAAGGTGATCGCGGGGAAGCCCAGCAGGTTGGCCGGGGGCATGAAGCGCATGATCCGCTGGGAGAGCGCCATGTCGGCGTCGCCGAGGTCGATGGCGTCGGCCTGGATGGGCGGGGCGACGCAGCCGGTGGCGGGGGTGACGATGGCGTCGAGCCCGGCGGTCGCGTCGAGCCACTGGCCGATGAGCTTGCTGCGGACGCGCTGGGCGTGCACGTAGTCGGTGGCGCGCAGGCCGCGGGCGAGGGCCATGGAGAGCCGGGACTCGTGGGAGTAGCGACGGTGGTCGGTCTCGTAGGGGTGGAGCTGCGACGCGGCGGCCTCGACTCCGATGAGCACGAGGTGGGCGAGGGCGAGCTGCTCGAGGTCGGGGAGCACGATCTCCCGGATCTCGGCTCCCAACGCCTCGAAGTGACGCAGCTGGGCCCGGTTGGCCTCGACCACCGAGGCGTCGGCGTCCTCGAACCAGTCCCGGAAGACGCCCAGGGTGATGCCGCGGGCGTCGTCCTGGGCCCAGTCGGTCAGGTGCACCGGGGGCTGGGACAGGGTGTGGGGGTCCAGCGGGTCGGGGCCGGCGATGGCCAGGTAGGCGAGGGCGGCGTCGGCGGCGGTGGCGCCGATGGGGCCGGTGTGGGCGGTGGACCAGACCAGGTCCGCAGTGCCGGCCTGGGAGACCCGGCCGCGGGTGGGCTTGAGGCCGACCACGCCGGTGAACGCCGCCGGCATGCGGATGCTGCCCCCCGCGTCGCAGGCCAGCGAGAGCGGGGTGAGCCCGGCGCTGACGATGGCACCGCTCCCGGAGCTGCTGCCGCCGCAGATCCGGTCGGTGTCGTACGGGTTTCGGGGGGTGCCCCAGTGGGGGTTGATCCCGGTGAGCCCGCTGCCCAGCTCGTGCATGTTGACCTTGCCGGTCAGCAGCGCGCCGCGGACCCGCAGCCTGGCGACCGCGGTGGCGTCGGTGCGCGCCGGGGTGTCGTGGATCCGCGTGCCGGCGGTCGTGGGGTAGGGGACCTGGTCCAGCTCGTCCTTGATCGAGACCAGCACGCCATCGAGCGGGCCCAGGGGATCCCCCGCTCGCCAGCGCTCCCGGGACGCCCGGGCCTGGGTCATGAGGTCCATGCCGTCCTGAGCGATGTAGAAGCGCATCGCGGGAGGATCGCGCTCGGACCGGTCCTTCTCGGCGAGGAAGGCCTTGGCCAGGGCGACCGGATCGGTGGTGCCGTCCCGCAGCGCGCGGTGCTGGTCCAACAGGGTCACCGGACGCTCGCCCGCGACCTCGCCGGGGGCGTTGACGACGGCCTTCCAGGCGTCCTCGACCGGATCGTGGGGCCAGGCGCGCGCATCGGCGGGCAGGGGGCCGGTGTCGGTCGCGGCACCGCGCACGTCGGCCGCGCGGAAGGCGTCCAGGCCCATCTGGCGGAGCAGGGCGTCGCGCACGACGCGCCCGGACATGGGTTGTTCGATGAGCCGGGCGAACGCTCGGAGGCCCGCACCCGCCAGGCGCGGTGCGCTCACCTGCTTGGACTCGTAGGCCACCCGCGCTCCTGTGCTCGTGGGTGACAGTCTCGCCACGGGAGCGACCCCGTCAAGGTCCGAGCGGTCGTCCGAGTGCGGCCGCCGCGCCGTCCGCCCCACACAAGGTCAGGACCATCGCCACGAGTCCGGCGGCGAACCCGAGCACCGGGGCGAGCGCCAGCAGGGCGAGGGGGGAGAACTCGAAGGCGTCGGGGAAGATCAGGTAGGCGGCGGCGTAGGCGAGCCCGGCGAGCGGCCCGTGCACCAGCCCTGACTGCACCGACAGGCGCTTGATCCGCGGACGGGTCAGACCCTCGGTCGAGCGTCGGCCGAGCCACAGGGTCGCGAAGAAGCTGCCCGCCAGGGTGCCGGTGACCGGGACCCACCCTGCGCACGCGCCGATGAGGAGCATGGCGGGCACCGTGATCCCCACCGCCACGACCAGCTGGGTCCCGATGAGGATCGCGGCGTCCGAGGCGGATCCTGCGGTCACTTCGCGCCCCCCATCGCCTCCATGCCGGGCTCGGCGAGGCCATCTGCCTGGACCCCGGCGGCGTGCTCGAGGTCGGCAAGCAGGGCATTCACCGCGTCGGCACGGGCATCATCGAGGCGCTTGCGGGCGCGCTCGGCGGCGTCGCGCAGGGTCGGGCGCAGCTCGGCGTGCACCCAGGCGGCTCCGCGGAGGTCGGTCCGGAGCACCTCGAGGGCCTCGTCGAAGCCGCCAGCGTCGGCCACCTCGGCGTCGCAGGCGAGGCGGGCGGCCCAGGCCAGGCTGCCCTGCAGCGGGGCCTTCCAGGTGCGGAAGGCGGAGACGCAGTGGGCGAGCTCGGCGCGGGCATCGGCGTGTCGGCCCTGGGCGAGACGCACGAGGCCGTGGTGCAGGAGCGCGATGTCCGCCTGGCGCAGGCCGAGGCGCAGGTAGTTCTCGTAGACCACCCGGTAGCCGTCGGCGGCCTGGTCGAGCAGGCCATCGAGGCGGTCGAGCTGGGCCAGGTGGTCGCGCACGGCGATGGGCCCCCACGCGCTCCCAGCGGCGCGGAACCAGGGCTCGGCCTCGCGAAGCAGCCGGCGGGCGTCGTCGTGCTCGCCGCGCACGGTGGCGGCCCGGGCCAGCGCCATCAAGAGCTGGGCCAGGTGGGCCGGGTGCGAGCGCGCCATGGGGCGGGCCTGCTGGAGCTCGACCTCGGCGGCGTCGACCCGACCCAGGTAGAGGAGCAGGCTTCCGCGGCGGAAGCGCGCCCGGCCGGACAGGGTGCGATCACGGGCTTCGTCCGCCAGCTTCGAGGCGCTGGCCAGCTGGGCGAGCGCCTCGTCGAAGCGCCGCTGGCGGATGGCGCGGCGGGCGCGGATGAGCGCGACGCGAGCCTGCAGATCGACCCAGCGATGGGCCCGGGCCAGCTCGTCGGCGCAGGCCAGATCCTCGTCGGCATCGTCGGTGGCGCCGCGCAGGATGTGCAGGGTGGCCTGGAGCAGGTGGGCGCGGGCCCGGGCCTGGGGGAGGACCGCGCGGGGCAGGGCGTCGAGCGCCTCCCGCAGCCAGCCCGAGATCCGCGCCGCCTCGCCGACGTCGCGGGCCAGCACCTCGTCCTCGGCCGCGCGCAGCAGGGGCTCCACCGCACCCTCGGCGTCGCCGGCGCGCAGGCGGTGCAGGCCGAGGCGATCGATCCGGCCGCCGTCCTGGTCGATGCGCGTGGCCGCGGCCCGGTGGTGGCGTACCAGGCGACCGGCGGCGAGGGCGCGCTGGAGCACGACCGCACGCAGCAGCGAGCTGGTGAAGCGCAGGCCGCCGCCCTGCTCGGTCTCGTGACGCCAGATCCCGCTCTCGATGAGGTGCTGCACGAGGTCGGGCGCGGGGTGGGCGCCGGCGAGCAGGCAGGTCCGGGCCCACGCGCGCACGTCGACCGCGCTGCCGAGGATCGCCGCGACCTCGACCGCCCACGTCTCGCTGGGATCCCGGCCTTGCAGCGCGGCATCCAGCTGGGCGGCCACCACCTCCTCCAGGGAGTCGGGCAGCAGGATGGGCCCGGTGTCGGCGAGGCGGAAGCCGTGGGGGCCGGGCTCGAGGCGGCCCTGACGCACCCAGCCGACGAGGATCTCGACCAGCAGCTGGGGGTGGCCCTGGCTGCGGGCCTCCAGGCGCTGGGCCAGGGCGTCGTCGAGATCGACCGTGCGGCGCACCAGCAGGCGGCGGGCGGCGGCGTCGAGGGGACCGAGGTCGATGGACTCCGCCCCGAGCTCCCGCACCAGGGCGGCAGCCTCCAGGGCTCCCTCGCGATCATCGGCTTCCGCCGGGGGTTGTCCGGTGGCGAGCACCAGGATCGGCAGGCCGCGCTCGACGATGGCCCGGGTCAGCTCGCGGCTCTCCGCGCTGCGGTGCAGATCGTCGAGCACGAGCACCACCGGCCGGGTCAGGCACAGGGTCCGCAGCAGGGCCAGGACCGCACCCTCGTGCAGCTCCCAGGCGAGCGCCTCGTCGCCGGGGTGCACGATGCGGGTGAGCACGTCCAGATCGGCGTCCTCGTCGAGCTCGCCGGTGCTGGCGAGGTGGAGCAGGCGCTCGCGGGTCGCGGTCTCGCTCAGGCCGTGCAGGTGCAGCACGTCGGCGACCAGCTCCGCCATGCCGCCCTCGCCCATCGGGCCGTGGTGCACGAACAGGCCGTGGGCGCTGCCGGTCTCGCGCGCCCGGTGCACCAGCCAGCGCGCCAGCCGCGACTCGCCGAGGCCCGGCGGACCGTTGAGCTGTACCAGGCGGGGGCGGCCGCTGTCGTGCACAGCGGACAGCGCCTGCCACAGGCGATCGCGCTCGACCTCGCGGCCCACGAAGGGCGGCTCGCGGAGCAGGGCGATGGCGGGCGAGGCGGAGGCGAGGGGCGCTCTGGGGGCGCTCTCGGCGTCGTCGCGCCACGAGGGCGGGTGGGACGCGGCGCGGGGCCTGCGCGGGCGGCGACCGGGGGGGATCGAGGCCGGCGCACGCTCGCTCAAGAGCTCGGTCGAGTCGGTCAGATCGAAGGTCAGGCCGCCGCCGGGGCCACCGTCGTCGTCGTCGACCGAGGGATCGTCGACCCGCGCGCCGATCCGGGGGCCCCGGTCGAGGCGGAGCAGGGCCTCCCGGGCGTCCGCGGCGCAGGCGAAGCGATCGACCGGGCGCTTGGAGAGCAGGACCCGCAGCCAGTCTTCGAGGCCCTCGGGCACGTCGGTGCGGGGCTGAAACGCGGGGGGCGCGTCCTGGAGGTGGGCGCGCTGCAGGCCGGCGACGTCTTCGGCGTCGAACACGGGAGATCCGGTCAGGACCGACCAGATCACGCAGCCCAGCCCGTACAGATCGGTCCACGGGCCGAGGTCGCGGCGGTAGCCGACGAACTGCTCCGGGGCCATGGTGCGGGGGCTGCCGCGGGCCCCCTCGCGCACGGCGGCGTCGGGATCGAAGCGGCCGTGGGCGAGGCCGAAGTCGGTGAGGCGCCAGCCGGGGCGGGTATCGGTCGGACGGGCGCGGAGCACGTTGGCGGGCTTCACGTCGCGGTGGATGACCCCGCGGGCGTGGGCATGACCGAGCGCGTCGAGCACCTCGTCGGCGAGGCGGCGTACGTCGGGCCAGCCGAGCGTCGGGGCCAGCGCGGCCAGATCGCCGCCTTCGACCAGCTCCATCACCAGGTAGGGGGTGCCCGGGCGCAGGCGGGTGGGCGTGTCGCGGGCCACCACGCCGATGTCGAGCAGCGCGACCACGTGGGGGTGATCCAGCCGGGCGATCGCGCGGGCCTCGGTGCGCACGGCCTCGACGAAGGCGGGCTCGGCGCGGTGCAGCAGCTTGACCGCGACCGGACGCTGGGTCGGGCCGTGCACCGCCTGCCACACCTCGCCCATGCCGCCTCGACCGAGGCGAGCCCCGAGCCGGTAGGTGCCGAGGGTGGTGCTGGACATGCCCTCCTCTACCGCGGCCGGGCACGCGTGCAGGTGGGGCGCTTCACCGCAGCCGGCTCACAGCGACAGGCGCACCCGGATCCCCATCCACGGGGCGAACCCGTAGCCACCCTTCAGGCCGAAGCCCGCGGAGAGACCACCTTCGACGCCGAACTCCAGCGGATCGACCCGCACGCTCGCCCCCAGGGGCAGGCGCGCGGACACCAGATCGGGCGTGGCCAGCAGGCCGGGGGCGAAGGTGAGGGTCACGTCGTCGGTGACGGGCACGGCGACGTCGGTGCCGAAGCCGGCCCAGGCCCAGCCGGCCTCGAAGCGGATGCCGGCGTCGACCTCGGACGCCTCGTCCGTGACCCAGACCCGCACGAAGATCCCGCCGGTGACGGGGCCGGGTGCGATCCGTGGGCCCAGGTCCAGCAGGAAGCTCGGGCCGGCGTCCACCCGGTCGTGCAGGCGAAACGCGCTGCTGGCGACCACCTGACCGTGGGGCAGGGGAGGCTCGCCGTCCTCGGTCGGCGGGTCTTCGCGCAGGTTCGGGGCCCACGGCGACGCGATCGCCAGCTCCACGGTGGACGTGGCGTCGGCGGGGAGCGGCGCCGGGAGCGGACCCCCGGCGAGGGGGGCGCAGGCGGCGAGGACGCAGGTTGCAGCGGGGAGCAGGCGGCGCACGGCCGGTCGCTAACGCTTTCGTGCCAGGATGCGGCCATGTCCCGCCCGATGACCCTGCAGACCCTGCGCAACCGCAACCCGGTCGCCCGCAAGTGGGCCATCGGGGGCATGGCGATGGTGCTGGGCCTGGGGCTGAGCATCCCCGGTCGCCGGGTGCGCTTCGTGGTCGAGAACTTCGGCGCAGTGCCGGAAGAACCTGTGCTCTTCGCGCTGAATCACACTCACTTCGTCGACTGGATCGCCATGCGCTGGGTGGCCTTCCTGCACGGCCGCATGCAGCTCAACTGGGTCAAGCCGCGCACCTACGAGCAGGGCTTCTCCAGGTTCCTCGATCTCACCGGCAACGTGCCGCTCACCTCCCGCGGCTACCTCATCTCCGCCGACGTGCGCGCGGTCGCCGACCGGGCCCCGAGCGAGGACGAGTACCGCATCCTCCGCGACCACGTCGACACCGGCGAGCCCCTGCCCGACGGCGAGCTCTACGAGGCGCTCCAGTACCGTCCCCGGGCCATCCTGGGCCTGCCCTTCGATCCCGACGATCGCACCTGGCGCCGCGCCATCGAGGTGCTCTTCGAGCAGATGATGCAGGCGACCCTCGGCCACACCCGCACCCTCGTCAACCGGGGGCTCGACCTCGCGGTGATGCCCCAGGGCTCGACCTCGATGCGGCTGACCCGGGGGCACTCCGGCGCGCTGCAGGCGGCCCTGTGGCTCGACATCCCGGTGGTCGCGGTCGGCATCTCGGGCTTTCCCCAGGCCTTCGGCGACAGCAAGAACATCCCTCGCCACGGCGGCACGGTGATCGTGCGGATCGGCGATCCCTATCGGCCGCAGAAGATCGAGGGCCATGCTCCCTTTCGGGCCGAGAGCGAGCGCGAGCACAGAGACGCTCTCGTCGCGGGCACGCGGGACATGATGGAGCGGATCAACGCCCTGCTCGAGCCGGAGCACCAGTGGGCGGACGATCTCGACGACATCGACATCTCCGGGGTGGCGCGCTTCATCTGACGCCGATGGCGCCCCGCAGGTAGGCGAGCGCCTGGTCGATGACCTGCTCCAGATCGGCCTCACCGACCGCGGCGAGGCGCTCGGGCTCCTGGAGGACCGCGTCGAGGTCGGTGCCGGCCCGGGCGAGGAGCGCGCCGAGCAGGCCCTCGGACAGGGTCGCCTGGACCAGCGCGGTCATCACGCCGAGGTCGAGGTCGGTGCGCACCTGGCCGTCGCGCTGTCCCCGGGCGAGCTGCTCGGCGAGCCAGGCGGAGGTGTGGGCGTGCACCTGGCGGCGCAGGGCCTGCAGTCTTGGCTCCCTGCTCGGCTGGTTCAGCTGCAGCGACACGGCCGCCAGGCGGGGATCCTCACGCCACAGCCGCAGCCCCGCCGCGTAGCCGAGGCGCAGGCCCCCGAAGAAGTCCGTGCCCGCCTGGGCCATCGCCTGATCCGAGCCCTGCTGCTTGCGCGCGCCGGCCTCGGACAACAGCCAGGTGAACAGGTCGAACTTGTCGTCAAAGTACTGGTAGAAGCTTCCCTTCGCGATGCCCAGGCTCGCGATGAGCGCGGTGATGCTGGCCTGGTCGTAGGGCAGGCGCGCGAACTGGTCCAGGGCGGCGTCGACGAAGCGGGCGCGCTTGTCGGGGGGCAGGTTGTGGAACGTCTGCCGGGGCATCAGGCGGCCTCGCGGGCGGGGGGAGACGCGTCGAGCAGGCCCAGCTGGGCACGCACGTCGGCGAGGGGGCGATCGAACCACGCCTCGAGCGGCTCGGCGAGCACGCAGCGGGCGCGGGTGCCCAGTCGGTAGCCGCGGCGCCAGGCCCGGACGAGCGCGCCTACCCGGAAGCCGCACCAGAACGGGTAGACCAGGAAGGCGAGCACCGCGGCGAAGCGCTGGAAGCCCGAGTAGCCCTGGCCGACGGCGAAGCCGAGCACGCCCAGCTCGCCGGGCCAGCTGGTGTCGAAGCCGGTCAGCACGTGGAACGCGTCGTGGGTGGCGGCGTAGCGGATGACAAAGGCGTTGCGCGCGCGGATCTCGGGGGCGACCGCGTCCGTGAGCACGAAGGGCGACAGCCCGTTGTCGAGCATGAAGCGCGCATAGGCGTGACCGAACGTGTCCTCGGGCAGGGCGGAGAGGCGCTCGAGATCGTGCTCGGCGGCGTCCAGGCGAGGCAGCGCCGCGAGCTTCTCCGCGAGACCCGCCCGCGTGCGCACACCCATCGCGTCGGACTTGAGCACCGCGATGTCCGCGATGTGGCGGTCCTTGTCGGCCTTGAAGAGATCGGCGGCGAGCCGGGCGGAGGACAGGCGGAACATGACGACTCCCGTGGGGTTCGGGGATGTGACCGGGTGGTCATGTGACTGAGTGGTCACTTGGGAGGGGAGTGTCAAGTGGCATTCGTGGAGGGGCGGTCGCTGGTCGCTGGTCTCTGGGGCCCTCTGCGATCGGGGGGGACTCCCCGCTGACCCACGGCTCTTCGCTTCACCCGTCGGGCGGGCCCCACAGCCACGCGCTCGCCGCTTGGACGCGCAACGAACCGGACATCCCTGTCTCGAGCAACCGCCGGAGGACGGCTGCGCCCCCCGCTCGCATCAGGCCCCAGGGACCAGCGACCAGAGACCGGCTCGCCACTCCCCTCTGGGAATCCACGCGAAGTGCGCCAGCCTTGTTCTACGGCAGCTCCCCGCCCACGACCTTCCCCCGCCACACCACCGCCTCCGGCGCCGCCAGTACGAACGGATCCTCGTGCGGATCCCGCGCCAGCACGACGAAGCTCGCCTCCTTGCCCGCGTCGAGCGACCCCAGCGCCGAGAATCCGAACCGCTCCGCAGGATCGACGGTCCCGGACCGGATGATCGCGTGGCCGTCCATGCCGGCGTCGACCATGCCGCGGATCTCGGCGTCGGAGATGCCGCTGCGGCTGGTGTTGCCGTAGTCGGTCCCGTAGAGGACCTGGGCGCCGGCCTCGCGGAGCTGGCGGGTGGACTGGCGGCCACCGAAAGCGCTGATCGTCGAGATCACGGCCTTGTCCTTCCACAACGCGACGGTCTCGGTGGAGAGCTCACCCTGGGGAGCGTGCACGAGGATGTCGCAGTCGGCCTCGCCGGCGATGCGGGCGGAGGCGTCGTCGAGCGCGTGCACGCCCACCTGCAGGCCCAGCTCGTGGGCGCGGGCGGTGATCGCCGCCAGGGTGGTCGGGTCCAGCTGGGGGCCGCTCGCGCCGACCACGGTCTTGATGACGCCGACCCCTGCGGCATGCAGGCGGTCGACCGCGGCCCGGGCCTCGTCGGCGTCGCTCACCTCGAGCCCGTAGCCGTCCCGCCCCCAGGACTGGGTGGGGTAGCCGCCGGGTGCGGTGAGGATGGGGCCGGCGAAGACCGTGGTGGGTCCACCGTCGGGCTGGTCGAGGCGTGCCTCGGGAGCGGCCAGGTCGACGACCCCCGCGATGCCGCCCGCGACCAGCTCCTTGCCCCGGGGCAGGTAGACGACGTGCACGTGGGTGTCGATGAATGCAGGTACCACAAATCGACCCTGCAAGTCCACTCTAGGTGCGTCGGCCAGGGACGAGACCGGGACCACGACGCCACCCCGCACGCCCAGATCGGTCGATGCGCCGCCTGCAAGTCGGGCGTTCGTGAACACGACCGGGTCCGCGACGGGCTCGACGGAGCCGGCCTCGGCCGCGCAGGACGCGTGGAAGAGGGACAGGACGGCGAAGACGACGGAAGAGCTGCGCAAGGGGCCTCCACGTCCGGGAGTACGGAGCCGGGTCCCGCGGGGATCACCGCGACGGGCCGCGCCGGGCGGTCGTGCCAAGAGTTGGTCCCCTGACGACCGGGGCGTGGTCGGTCCGATATGCTGCGTACTTGTCCGAGGGAGCCTTTGCAGCCTGGCCTCGAAGATCCGGTGGTGCTCGCGGTCTATTCCGCGGCCGTCGCGACCTCTGCGCTGTTCGGCGGCGTGGCGCTGGTCCATGCGCTGACGGCTGGCGTGCTGCCGTCCCGGGCGGTCCGACGCTACCTGGTGTTCTCCGGTTTCAGCGCCCTGCAGGCCCTGCTCGTCGCCCTGTCCTTCGTGCCCATGGACCCGACGATCAAGGTGCACCTCTTCCGCGGCATGTGGGTCTGCGCGCTCCTCTCCGTCGGGACCTGGATGCTCGCCGTGCAGGAGTTCATCGGCGGCACCAGCCCCTGGCCGCGCCGCCTGGCGACGACCCTGTTCCTGCTCGCCGTCGTGCCTGCCGTGGACCTGGTCCTCGCCGTCTCTACCGGGATGTCCTTCTTCTTCACCGATACGCCCCGGGAGCCGGCCTCGCTGCTGATCCAGGCCACGGGCAACCACTACAGCCACGCCTGGCCCGCGGATCTCCTCGGTCTGGCCTTCCTTGTCGCCATCCTCGGCGGCGCGACCCTGCTGCTCGTCGAGGTCGTGCGCCGGCGTCCGGGGGAGTGGCTGCTCGCCCTGGGCATCGTCATCACCGCGATCGCCGCCGGATCCGAGGCGATCCTCGCCGTGGCTGCCCCCGGCGTGATGGTGCCGCTCCTGTTCGCTGGCAACGTCGTCGAGGCGGTGCGGATCTCCTGGTCCAGCAGCCGCCGCATGGGCGCACGCCTGCAGCTGGCCCGGGACCAGGAACGCGCCCAGCGCGAGCTCATCGCCCACCAGCTGGACCAGCTCTCCCGGACGAGGGAGCTCGCCCAGCTGGGAAGCCGCGCCGCCGAGCTCGGCCACGACCTGCGCAACCCGCTCACCGCCGCGGTGCTCTCGCTGTCCTTCATCGAGGAGCGGGTCGAGTCGGAGGAGGATGTGCCCAGCGCCGAGCTCAAGGACGTGCTGCGGATCGCCCAGCACTCCCTCGACGACGTGGTCGCCCTGGTGGAGCGCATGCGGTCCATCCGCCCGGCCGAGCCCACCCTGGGCGACGTCGAGCTGGGGCGGGTGGTGCACGACGCGGTCGCCCTGGTCGTTCACCACACCCTCGATCACGACGTGCAGGTCCAGATCGACGGCGAGGCCAGCCGCGCGATCGTCCACGGAGACCGGGTCGATCTCACCCGGGTCATCGTCAACCTGCTGACCAACGCCGCGTGCGCGACCCGGTCCCAGGCCGCGCCGTGGATCCGCCTGCAGGTGGGCATGGACGGCGATGATCTGGTGCTGGACGTGGTCGACAGCGGTACGACCCCGCCGCCCGGCGTGCTCGACGAGATGTTCAAGCGTGGGTTCACGACCAAGCCCGAGAGCGAGGGGCAGGGGCTCGGACTCGCCATCTCGCGCCGCATCGCGCAGGGGCACGGCGGCAGCCTCGACGTCGTCCGGCACGCTCCGAACACGACGATGCGCCTGCGGCTGCCCCTGCGGGTGGAGGAGCGGGCCGAGGCGCAGGTCGCGAACGGTGTGGCGGGAGACCGGACCGAGGCCGCGCGGGGCTGATCCGGCTGGGGCGGGGATCAGCAGAGCAGGATCAGCAGGATGACACCCGGCAGGATGCCGAGGATGAAGCCGAGGACCGTGGCGATGGTCTCCCCGGTGGACAGGTCGCAGCCGCTGGCGTTCACGGCACTCGGGGCCACGTCGAAGGCGCCGGCGACCTCACCGGGGGAGCGGGCGTCGGCGACCGCGGCATCCATGGCGTCGAGCTTGTCGGTGGCGGCGGCCAGCTCGGTGTCGTTGGGCGCGAGCTTCTGCGCCTGTTCCAGCACATTGCGCGTGCGCTTCAGCTTGCGTTCAGCGCGGTCCTGTGCATCCGATACAGTGTCCGACCCGGCGAGCTTCTCCTGGAAGCGTGAGAGCTCCCGCAGCTGCTCGGGCGAGGCGCAGGCGGCATTGCTGGCGTGGGCCGATACGGGAGCCGAGAGGCCGATCATGCTGAAGGCGGCGAGGGCGAGCAGGGTGCGACGAGCAGACATGGGACCTCCTGGTGGCGACGCGGGAACGCGACGATATTGCATGCATGCAGTATGGTTTTGTGTTGCATGGTGTAACTAGGAGGAATGCAAGCGTAAGGGGTCGTACGGGCGCGAGTGGGGGAGTGGAGGGGCGGTCGGGGTGGCGGGAGTGGAGGGGCGGTCGGGGTGGCGGGAGTGGAGGG